>Ga0209962_1000075_pt1 | contig 29827 bp, 25 predicted proteins | sample SalPonA_C_H2O_MG_FD_185722 | JGI IMG/M metagenome (GOLD analysis project Ga0209962, IMG submission 185722) | Water microbial communities from South San Francisco under conditions of wetland restoration - Salt Pond MetaG R2A_C_H2O_MG (SPAdes)... | ecosystem: Environmental > Aquatic > Non-marine... | reverse complement strand
CCACTATCTAAAGCTTACCTAAAAGGTGATCTGGAAGCGGATAAGTTGGCCATAAAAAGTGCGGCGATGTACGACAAAGTGGGTGCTGATATTAGGCTCAATACCACGGTTACTGAAATAGACCGTGACAGTCAGTGTGTGCTCACGGCGTGCGGCAGCCGTATAGGCTACGATTACCTAATCATTGCCACAGGCACCAGGCCTAGGCAGTTAGAAATCCCCGGTTATCCCACGTCAAATGTTCATTATCTTCGCACCCTTGATGATGCCGAAGGTATTAAGCAGGCCGTGGGTGAGGGGACGCGGGTGTTGCTTGTAGGAGCAGGTTATATAGGGCTCGAACTAGCGGCTTCGGCGACAGCGCTGGGAGCAGTGGCAACGGTTCTTGAGGCTCAGCCGAGGGTATTGGCGAGAGTGACCTGTGAAATCATGAGTGATTTTTACTCTCAGCTCCACAAGGGGCACGGTGTCGATATTCGTGTGTCGGCGATGATTGATCATGTAAGACAAGAGGGGTCGTCATGGGTGGCCGTTCTTCAAGACAATAGTGAAATTAGCTTTGATGTTTTAGTGGCAGGTATTGGTGTTTTACCCAATGTTGAATTGGCGCAGGAGGCTGGCTTGGCTTGTGACAATGGCATCCTAGTCGATGAGACCACGGCAACCAACGATCCACGAGTTTTTGCTATTGGTGATTGCTGTAATCATCCCAACCACTTATACCAAACACGTCTGCGCTTGGAATCGGTACCCAATGCGAATGACCAAGCTAAGGTGGCCGCTGCCTCTATCGTAGGCAAGCCGATAGCCTACGACGCACTGCCGTGGTTTTGGTCTGACCAGTATGATATCAAGTTACAGACGGCTGGATTATCGGCTGGATTTGATCAGACGGTAGTGCGCGGAGATCCTGCGAGTGGCAAGTTTGCTGTCTTTTATCTGCAGCAAGGTAGATTGCTTGCGGTAGATGCAGTAAATAGTCCGGCAGATTTTATGATGGCTCGTCGCCACATTCCTGCGGGCATTACTCCCGACCCTGTGTTACTTGAGGACGTGACTACGCCTTGGTGTTGATGGAGGAGGGGTGTCTAGAGATGGTTGCTAGCGGCACATATTAAGCAGTATGCGGCCAATGCCTGTCCATGGGTTGCCATCGGCCATGCCCTTGCTCATATGGTCTACTTCTTTGCATTGCTGGAGCAGGCGAGCGGCTTTTTTGACATTCATGCGGCGGCTGAAACTTTGATAGATCGGCATTTTGGATGACCAGAGCCGCAAACCATCCATGATACTTTTTAGACTTTGCCCGCGCTCAAGACCTTCGACGATGGCTAGCCCATTTCTCAGTTCTCTAGCCAACGCCATCGTAGTGCCCACCGCATCATTGCCTTCAGCGCGGAGGTATTCCAACATGGTCAGGCAGCGGGTGTCGCCCATCATGGCGGCATCGACCATAGCAAAGACATTGAAGCGGGCGCTGTCGGCCACAACCGATTCAGCCATGGCGGCATCGACCTGGGTGTGACCTGCCATGATCAATTTGTCGACTTCTTGAGCTGCAGCTAGAAGATTACCTTGCACGCGGTCAGCCATCACTTGGCAGGCCTCAGCCGATAACTGCAGTCCGCGAGCCCCGGCTCTTGTACTTAGCCAAGCGGGTAAATCTTGGCTGTTGATATCGTAGACTTGCACCGTAGCGCCACTGGCTTGTATGGCTTTGAAATACTTGCTGTTGTGCTGGGCTTTTTCTAAACGAGGTGAACTTATGATCAACACGTTGTCCGGATTGGCATCCGCTGCATAAGCTTGGAGGGCTTTTGAACCCTGGTCTCCGACTTTATTGCCAGACAGTCGCAGTTCGATGATTTTCCGATCGCCAAAAAGCGATAAACTGGCATTGGCGTCTGCCAAACTGTCCCAATTAAATTGACTTGGGTTGTCTACATGGTAGACATCGCGCTCTAATATACCCTTGTCGCGGCAGGCTTTGCGCAATGTTTCTTGGCATTCCATTACCACAAGGGTTTCGTTGCCATGAATCCAGTAAATGGGTTTTAAATCCCCTGCCAGATGCTTTGCTAATTGATCTGGACGCAGCTGCATTATGGTTGTCGATTCGCTTGGCGAATGGCACGTAAAATCAGTTGGCGAGCCAAGTCGTTGCGCATCTCTTCAATAAGAATTTGCGCTTCGTTATCGCCGGCCAAGGGATTTTCACTATTGTAGGCGAAGATATCCTCACGACGCATATTGGCTTGGCTAAATAGACGATGGTTACCCGATTGACCGCTCACTACCACATCGTAAATGAGCATAAACTCGGTAGGTTGTTCGTTGACCCCTACGCTGTGTATGCGTCGTCTATAAACATCGCTATGCAACGTCAGATGAACATCGGCATTACTTTCGCGTGTCTCGATATCATTTAAATTCGCATAGCGATAGAGAGCCGCTCTCATCTCGGGGCTACCGCCGCTGATGTTAAGGCTAAGGTCGGTATTGATGGCGTCGTCTTGGCTGCCACGTAAATGCCATCCACCGCATCCAATGAGCGTTAGAAGCAGCGTTAATAAAGACAAATTACGCAGCATAGCAAGCATCGATTAGCCCACCACTATATTCACGAGCTTGCCCGGAACAACAATGACTTTGCGTATTTGTTTGTCCTCGGTAAAGCGTTGCACGTTTTCGTCCGCCAGTGCTATCGATTCAATGGCATCGCGACTGGCGTCTGCGGCAACAGAGATCTTGGCGCGCAGCTTACCATTGACCTGAACGACGAGTTCGATGCTATCGCGCACCAAGGCCGCTTCATTTACTACTGGCCAATCGACATCAATAAGTGCTTTTTGGTGGCCGAGTTCTAACCATAGGCTGTGGCTGATATGAGGTGTGATTGGGCCTAACAAGAGTACCGCCGTTTCAAGGGCCTCGCGCTCAACGCCAGCATGGCTATGTTCGCTACCCGCTAATTTGCTGATGTCATTCAGTAGTTCCATCACGGCCGCAATCGCAGTGTTAAAGGTTTGACGACGACCATAGTCATCGCTGACTTTAGCAATGGTTTCGTGAGTTTTACGATAAACGTCACGCTGCTGAGATGAAAGTTCATCTAATACGATGCTGCGCTCACTGCCACGTTCTTTAAACGCCGCTACTTGTTTCCAGAGTTTGCGAAGGAAACGGTTGGCACCTTCTACGCCAGAATCCTGCCATTCTAGTGATTGCTCTGGCGGAGCAGCGAACATGGTGAAAAGTCGGACGGTGTCAGCACCGTAAGTCTCAATCAATGACTGCGGATCTACCGTATTGCCTTTAGACTTCGACATTTTGGCGCCATCTTTGAGCACCATGCCTTGGCAAAGTAGGCGTTTGAAAGGCTCGTCGCTGTTAACGAGTCCTTCATCACGCATGAGTTTATGGAAAAAGCGAGCATACAACAGGTGTAAGATGGCATGTTCGATGCCTCCAATGTACTGATCTACAGGCAGCCAGTAATTGGCAGCTTCGCTATCTAGCATGCCTTCATCGTAATTAGGACAAGTATAGCGTGCGTAGTACCAGCTAGATTCCATAAAGGTATCAAAGGTATCGGTTTCATGCTCAACTTGTTGCCCGTTGTGTTGCGTTTTACGCCACTCTGGATCAGCTTTAATGGGAGACGTGATGCCGTCCAACTCAACATCTTCAGGGAGTAATACCGGCAAGCGATCCGCGGGTACAGGTATTTCACCACCCTCAGGTAGATTGAGCATCGGAATGGGCGCGCCCCAGTAGCGCTGTCGAGAAACGCCCCAATCGCGCAGACGGTAATTGGTGGTGGTGTCTCCCAGTCCTTTTTCTTTAAGCGCTGCTGCGATAGCGTCAAAGGCGGCCTCGAAGTTCAAACCATCAAATTCACCAGAATTAATCGTTACGGTATCAGATTTACGACCATACCATTCCTGCCAAGTGGAGGCATCAAATGGTGCGTCGGTGTCTAAGGTAGATGCGACGACTTGAACGATAGGTAGTTGATATTTATTGGCAAACTCAAAGTCGCGCTCATCGTGGCTTGGTACTGCCATGACGGCACCTGAGCCATAATCCATCAACACGTAGTTTGCCGCCCAAACAGGCACCCATTCACCAGACAGCGGGTGTTGTGCGACAAAACCTGTGTCCATGCCGCGTTTTTCCATGGTGGCCATGGCGGCTTCATTGACAGATTGTTGCTTGTTCTCTGTGAGAAATGCCGCCAGTTCTGGATTGTTTTCAGCGGCAGCCTTGGCCACTGGATGGTCCAACGCGACGCTGACATACGTGGCTCCCATGAGAGTGTCAGGACGAGTGGTGTAAACGTCGATGGCTTGGTAACCGGCGATAGGGGCGGCCAACGGAAAGCTCATATTGACACCGCGGCTCTTACCAATCCAATTGCGTTGCATCGTGCGAACTTGCTCTGGCCAACCGTCTAACTGGTCAAGGTCTTTTAGCAATTCTTCGGCGTAGGCTGTAATTTTGATAAACCACTGAGGGATTTCTTTACGCTCAACCGGTGAGTCGCAGCGCCAGCAACAACCATCGATTACTTGTTCGTTGGCTAGAACTGTCGCATCGTTGGGACACCAATTGACGGCAGAGGTTTTTTTGTACACGAGACCTTTTTCATACAGACGAGTAAAGAACCATTGCTCCCAGCGATAGTACTGAGGTGTGCACGTGGCTAACTCACGAGACCAATCGTAGGCAAAGCCGAGCTGATTGAGTTGGTCTTTCATGTACTCAATGTTGGAGTACGTCCACTTAGCAGGCGCCGTTTTGTTTTTGATCGCAGCATTTTCAGCGGGCAGTCCAAAAGCATCCCAGCCCATTGGCTGCAATACGTTTTTGCCCAGCATGCGCTGGTAGCGAGAAATTACGTCGGCGATGGTATAGTTGCGCACGTGACCCATGTGCAACTTGCCGCTTGGGTAGGGAAACATAGCCAGGCAGTAGTATTTTTCTTTGCTGGGATCGACTTCGACTTTGTAGCTGTCGTTGTTGCGCCAGTAGTCTTGTACTTGTGATTCAATCTCTTCGGGTTTGTAGTGTTGATCCATGTCTCGACTCAATGCTGAAAAAGGCGCCGCAAAGCGGCGAAAAGTGATAATTTTACCCTATTGTGGGGGTGAAAAGGTAGTTGAAACTCAACTTGTGGTGCGTCTTGTATGAATAAGTCGCTGAGCGACTAAAAGTATCACGCACAGCCACCAAATGGGTGTAGAGCCCCAGCGAACAAATAGGGTTTCACCTTGCATCGGCCAAGCGTTGGCTTGCAGAGTGGCCTCTTCAAATTGGGCGGTTGAAGCGACAATTTTTCCGTCACTATCGATCACAGAAGAAATGCCATTATTCGTCGAACGCAGCACAAAACGGCCGGTTTCCATGGCTCTGACTCGCGCTATTTGTTGATGTTGCCATGGTGCCCAAGAACGACCAAACCATGCATCATTGCTAACCGTGACGATAAAATTGGCGTCGCGTAATTGTTCACGTACCATTTCGCCATAGGCAATTTCATAGCAAATAAAAGGCGCCAGAGTGTAGTTTCCTGCGCGCAATAAGTCTTGATTGGGTTCGCCACGGTCAAAGCTCGACATGGGCAAATCAAAAAAGGCTAGAGTGCCTCTTAGCGTTGAAGCGAGAGGGACGTACTCGCCAAAAGGTACGAGTTTTTGCTTGTGGTAAAGACCCTCACCCAAACCAATGGCGGTGATAGAGTTGTGTATCTGTTCGCCGCGGGGGCTGATATAGGGAATGCCGGTGATTAAGGTAGCATTCTCCATGGTGGCGATCTCATGCATGGCATTGAGGAAACTAGAGGCACGCCAGTAGTCGATAGTGATGGCGGACTCAGGCCAGATAATAATGTCACTACTCCAGAGTTGTTCTGTCAGCGCAGTGTAGGTGCTGAGTGTGCTGCGAACATTTTCGGGTTTCCACTTTTCTGCTTGGGCAATATTGCCCTGGGCTATGCCTATCGTCAGCGGGTTATCGCCCAGTTTACTGACGCTGGGTGTCAAGAATTGGTGCGCTGAGACAGTGCCAGTAAGGGTGATAAGTAGTAACACACTGGCCAATTTGCGGTGGTTAGCTTGAGCCATGTGAATACACAAAGTGGCCATTAACACAGTGATGGCCGTTAGGCCGTTGGCGCCTATTACTGGCATTAAATTAGCAAGAGGGCTATCTGTGTGGGCGGTACCAATGAAAAGCCATGGGAAGCCGGTGAGGATAATGCCGCGCAGTGCGTCAAATAATACCCACAGGGCGGTAAAGAAAAGTGGACTCAACGCTTGCTGAGAAAACCAGCGACGAAAGGACCAAGCCATGCCAGCAGGGAGCAGCGCTAGACCACCACAAAAAATAAAGGTCATGATGGCTGCTAAAGCAGCAGGAGTGTCGCTGTGGTAGTGAATGCTTACATATACCCAGGAGGCGCCACTGCCGAAAAGCCCAAGACCGCTCCACCAACCCACCCATTTGGCCTGCTCAAGGGGGGAGTAATGAACCGCCCAATAAATGAGAGCGGGTCCAAGGAAGGCCAGTGGCCACCAATGCAGTGGCGCAAGAGAAAGACTGATGGCGATACCGCCTAGTGTGGCGACAATGGCGTATTGATGGCGTCGCAGCCACATAGCTATTAGCCTTCTAGACTCAATCGCAATAGATGCAGTTGGCGGTTGTCAGCATTAACTACCCGGAAAGTAAATCCATCGATGACGGTGACCTCATTGCGCTGCGGTAAATAGCCAAAACTCTGCATGATGAGACCACCAATGGTTTCATATTCACTGTCATCAAGTGAGGCTTTGAAGAACTCGTTAAAGTCGTCGATGGGGGTCAGAGCTTTTACAACAAAGTCATTGTCGTGGACGCGGCGAATGAAAATATCGCTGTCTTCGTCGGTTTCGTCTTCGATTTCACCCACGATTTCTTCGAGGATGTCTTCGATGGTGATGAGCCCAGAAACACCGCCATACTCATCGATAACAATAGCCATGTGGTTACGGTTTTCGCGGAATTCACGAAGTAGTACGTTGAGTCGTTTACTCTCAGGGACACATACTGCCGGCCGTACGAGATCAGAAAGTTCGGTGTTTTCGGTGCCATTAATTAACGTCGGCAAAATATCTTTCGCGAGTAATATACCCCGTACTTCATCGATGTTCTCACCAACGACAGGGAAGCGTGAGTGACCCGATTCGACAATGGCTTGTAAGTAATCTTGTCTTTCGCAGTCGTCACGTAAGACCACCATTTGCGGTCTGGGGACCATAACATCGCGTGCTTGAAGTTCAGCAACCTCTAGGGCGCCTTTGATAATATTGAGTGCGTCGTTGTCGAGCAGATCATTGCTGTGCGAAATATCGAGCAGTTCGATAAGGTCTGCCTTGCTTTTGGGCTCGGCTGAAAAAGCGGCTGAAATTTTTTCGATCCAGGTCTTATCGCCTAGATCGTTGCTAGATCGGTCTTCACTCATTGGGGGTTTGTGCTCCAGTATTGTATGGGTCAGCGTAGCCTAGCTGCTGCATTAAGGCTATTTCCAAGGCTTCCATGATCTCGGCTTCGCTATCATTTATATGATCATATCCCTGTAAATGCAAGGTTCCATGAATGACCATGTGGGCCCAGTGTGCATCAAGGGGTTTATTTTGCTCAAGTGCTTCGCGCTTAACCACTGCCGGGCAGATAATAATATCACCCAGTAATGGTAGCGATAATTCTTCGGGTAAATCGGCTTCAAAAGACAGGACATTAGTGGCGTAATCTTTATCGCGATAAGTTTTGTTTAAATGACGAATTTCTTCTTCGTCTACGACCCGGATTGTCATTTCGCGAGCCTGTGTCTGATCGCTGAGTGCTTTAAGCGCCCATCGAATGAGGGCGGCATCATCAGGTATGTCGTCATCGCTAGCGATTTGAATATCTATATCGTGCTGCATCATTATTTACTGGCGCGATCGTTATTGCGAACAACCAGTGTTTCTCCGCTTTCATAACGATCGTAGGCCTCTACAACCCTTTGCACCAATGGGTGGCGCACGACATCGCGCGATCCAAAATGGGTGAAGGAAATACCTTCAACGCCTTGCAGAATGTTGCTGACATGGGTCAGGCCAGATTGCGTGCCACGTGGTAAATCTATCTGGGTGACGTCACCAGTGATCACCGCTGTCGAGCCAAAGCCAATTCGGGTGAGGAACATTTTCATTTGTTCTTTGGTCGTGTTTTGGCTTTCATCGAGAATAATGAATGAATTGTTGAGTGTTCTTCCGCGCATATACGCAAGTGGTGCCACCTCAATGACATTGCGTTCAATAAGTTTACCAACCACTTCAAAACCCAGCATTTCATACAGAGCATCGTAGAGTGGGCGAAGGTAGGGGTCGATCTTTTGACTCAAGTCGCCGGGCAAAAAGCCAAGCTTTTCACCCGCTTCGACCGCGGGTCGCACCAATAAAATGCGGCGAATTTCTTCGCGTTCAAGTGCTTGTACCGCGCAGGCAACTGCCAAATAGGTCTTGCCGGTTCCAGCGGGCCCAATCCCAAAATTGATATCGTGGGTTTGAATGGCTTTGACATAAGAGGTTTGATTTTTCCCGCGCAATTTAACCATGCTGCGGCGAGTCTTAATGACAGGAATATGCTGTTGAGCTTCCTCGCTTTCTTCAAGTAGAACCTCGAGTCCTGCTTCCTGTAGATGCAAGTGAACAATCTCAGGGCTCAGTTCGCTGCTGGCAGTTTCTTTATAGAGCTGCTGTAGCAAAGTCGTCGCAGCTAGCACACCTGCATCATGACCTTGAACGCGAAAATGATGGCCGCGATTGCTTATCGTCACATTGAGACGCTTGCTGATTTGTTTCAGGTGTTCATCAAGCTGACCTGTAAGATTCGCAAGTCGTTTGATGTTGCTGGGCTCAAGAATAATATCCTTGCTAATTGTGCTGTCGTTCAAACGGTTTATGTATCCTGTAAAATCTTTAATCAACACTATAAACGTGGTGCCCGCGTTTGAATAGTGTTGATTAATAAATGGTCAAATTAGCCAATGACTTCCACTAAATCACCGCGAAGAGAATTAGGGAGGGCTTCGTTAATATGCACCTTGACGAACTTGCCAATTAAGGAGGTATCGTCGCAGGCAAAATTAACAACCCGGTTGTTCTCGGTGCGGCCCTGAAGTTGACTGAGTTGTTTCTTGGACTCGCCGGTGACCAAAATCACTTGGTCTGTCCCCACCATACGGCGTGAAATCTCAGCAGCCTGTTGCAATATACGATGTTGAAGTAGAGCAAGACGCTGCTTTTTCACATCTTCAGGGGTGTCATCGGGTAGGTCGGATGCTGGAGTCCCAGGGCGAGCGCTGTACACAAAGCTAAAGCTAGTATCAAAACCGATGTCGGTAATTAGCTTCATGGTATCTTCAAAGTCTTTTTCTGTTTCGCCGGGAAAGCCGATAATAAAATCAGATGAGAAGCTGATGTCGGGGCGAATCTTGCGTAAGCGGCGCAATTTCGATTTGTATTCAAGTGCGGTATGGCCGCGTTTCATCAAGGCAAGAACGCGATCAGATCCGCTTTGAACGGGTAGATGTAAATGTGAGACAAGTTCGGGAACTTCGGCATAGACATCGATCAGCGCATCGCTAAACTCGACGGGGTGTGAGGTGGTATAACGAATTCTGTCGATACCATCAATTTTAGCTACAAGGGTAATTAACTCAGCCAGGTCGACAACCGAACCATCATGAGATTCACCGCGGTAAGCGTTAACGTTTTGACCGAGTAAGTTAACTTCGCGCACACCCTGGCCTGCTAGGTGGGCAATTTCAAAGATGACGTCATCGACAGGTCGGCTGACCTCTTCGCCGCGAGTGTAAGGTACGACACAGAATGTACAGTATTTGTTGCAGCCTTCCATAATAGAAACAAAGGCACTAGGGCCTTCGACGGTGGGATCGGGCAAACGATCAAACTTTTCTATTTCTGGGAAGGTGACATCGACCACCACCGGGCCTTGCGGATTGGTGCGCGATGCATCAATCATTTCAGGGAGGCGGTGAATCGTCTGTGGTCCAAAAATCATATCGACATAAGGCGCACGCTTACTAATTGCCTCGCCTTCTTGGCTAGCAACGCAGCCGCCGACACCAATGACTAGATCAGGGTTTTTGTCTTTAAGGCGCTTCATACGGCCCAGGGTGTGAAATACTTTCTCTTGAGCCTTTTCTCGGATAGAGCAAGTGTTTAAGAGGATTACATCGGCATCTTCGGGTGTGTCTGTGGGAACGAGTTGGTGTGACTCGCCCAATAAATCGCGCATCCGTGATGAATCGTACTCATTCATCTGACAGCCGTGAGTTTGAATGTAAAGCTTTTTAGTTGCCATAGGCCTTAATACCTGTGTCCTGCTCAAAAGGTGGGCAATTATATCGTTGAATCTAGTGTGAGGACAGGGACGAGATTGATTTTTATTTGAACAGTTATGTTATGATTGCCGCCCTTTTAATTCCCTAGCGAGATTGATACGTCAATTATGTATAAGGTTGTCTTTCACAATCAAAACGAAGTGTTCGAATTGTATGTAGAGCAAATCTATCAGAGCGATATGTACGGTTTTATCGAGGTAGAAGAATACGTGTTTGGTGAGCGTTCAGGAATTTTAATCGACCCATCAGAAGAAAAGCTTAAAAATGAGTTTACCGGTGTCAAGCGTAGCTTTATTCCAATGCATACCATCATTCGGATTGATGAAGTTGAAAAGCGAGGCGCGGTAAAAGTTTCCCAAGCCAAAGGCGGCAGTAATATTTCATTATTCCCGAGTATGCCGCGTGCGGGTATGCCGGAGCAAATTGACGAAGATTAGCCTAGTTTGGGTAAGTCTTTACTGTTGGCAATAATAAATTCTTCCATGTCTTGTGCCGAAATGGGTTTGCTGAATAAAAATCCTTGAAAGTAATCGCAGCCTACTTGGCGCAAGAAATGAACTTGTTCTGAGTTGTCCACGCCCTCGGCAATGACCTTCATATTGAGGTTGTGGCTCAGCTCGATGATCGAAGTGACAATCGCTTTATCACGTTCTTTCTCGCCGTGGTTCTCATTTTCAGTGCTGATTTGCACAACGAAACTACGATCAATTTTGATCTTATCTATCGGTAGGTCTTTGAGGTAGCTCATAGATGAATAACCTGTGCCAAAATCATCAATGGCAATTGAAAATCCCATATCTTTAACAATATCGATAACCTGAGTTGTGTAATCGGTATTGTCCATCATGACCGATTCGGTGATCTCAATCTCAATGATGCTAGGGTCGACGCCTGTAGCAGCGATGGCGTTGTTCAGCATGCTTAAAAAATGCACATGATTAAACTGCTTGGTCGATATGTTGACGGCCATTTTAAATGAATTGCCGAATTCTTGGTGCCATTGGGCGGCCTGGGCAAAGGCTTTATGTAGGACCCATTCACCTAAAACCACGATGAGTCCAATGCGCTCTGCCAAGGGGATGAATTCGCTGGGCGGGATGTACTCCCCATCTGGTTTACGCCATCGTACAAGGGCCTCCATACCAACAAGATATCCCTCTTTGGTGTCAATTTGGGGTTGGTAATAAACATCGAGCTCGCCCGCCGCGAGTGACTGCCTAAGGGCAATTTCCATATTTAGCCATTTTAATTCGCGGGTGCGCATTTCATCAGTAAATAAACAAACGGTATTACCACCATTTTGGGTGGCTCTTTCAAGCGCTGCACCAGCATTGGTAATGAGCTTTGATGCTGATTCGTCAGTGCTTTGGTTTATTGTGTAACCTATTGATATCGTTATGTAAAAAGGTATATTTTTGATTTCGATTGTGTCTAGCATGGCGCTATTTAGCGCGTTTGCGACCTCTTCGCCTTGGGCGACGGGTGTTAAAATGCCAAAGCGGGCGCCATCAAAGCGGAACAAAATGGCATCGCTATCGTTTGGGATAGCCTGATTGAGTCGCTCAGCGCAAGCGGAGAGTAATTTGTCACCTATGTTATAGCCATGACCGGAAGTAACATGCGCGAAGCGGTCTAATCGGATAAGGCCAATTGCCCAGATGTTTGAGCTGTCTTGCTTATTGAGGGCAAGAATATTATCAATTTCTTCCTCGAAGCGGCGTCGGTTGGGTAGTGCGGTTAACGGGTCAAAGTAGGCCAAGTAGTTAAGGCGTTTTTGTAAGGCTTCGGAGCGCGTTATGTCGTGTAAATAGACATACCCTCTGTTGGCTTCATCGATCCATCGAAGCGTTGATTCAAACGTCGTACCAGCAATGCGATGGTTCCAGTGAGCGATACCGCGGTGGTTATTCTTTAGTTCGGCAATAGTGGATTGAATGGATACGGGCAAAAGTTGCTTGAGCTCATGACGTTGATAGCCCAGTGAACAAATAGTCTGTTCTGCCATAGGATTAGCAAAGATAACATTAGCGTTAGCATCAATGGTGAGCATGATATCCGGTGAACATGAGGGGAATTGGCTCAACGCTATTTGGTCTTTTTTAGCGCGACTAAGTTGTCTCATGTTCATTGACATCAATGCTAAAATGCACAGGATGCAAGCGGCCAAGAAAAGGGCCTCATTGAGCATTGAGTCGCCCTCAGCATTAATAGCACTAAGCTTTTCTTGCATCTTTGCATGGAGTTCTTGGTGTAGGGCGGCAGTATGCTTTTTGAACTGAATCAGTTGTTGATCTAATTCAGCTGTTTTTTGAAGTAGGGTTTGATTGAAGCTAGATTCCAATTGGGAAGCTTTAATCGATTGTATAATATGTTCGATCGCTAGATTTTGGGCGTTCAAATCACGTTCTAATGCATTTAAGGTTGGATTGTCTTTAAGGTCCGCTCGAAGTGTGGTTAAACGTGCTTCGATGTCTTTGTTTAAGCGGCGCTGCTGATCTGAAAACGCTTCAATGTCGTTGTTTACAATAAGTAGATTGGCGGCATGTATTTTTTCATGAATGAGAACAAATAAGTCATGGAATTGTTCTATTTGGTTGGCTTTTGTTGCAATAATGTCATTTGCGTTTTGGCGAATGATGTTTTGGCTATTGTTGATCATCAACAGTAGACCGATGATCAGGATGCTTATCGCGACAGTAGCAAGTGATATTTTTGAGCGTGGGCTCATGTATTCAAAGGCCTTATTATTCTTCGTCACCATCGTCCATAAGGGGATCTAGTTGCAGTGATGTGGCGGCATCCGAGTCACCTACTTTATTGCTGTCTAATTTGATTTGCAGTCTAACATTATTTGCAGAATCTGCATTTTTTAATGCTTCATCAAGGCTGATTTTGCCACTTTTATAAAGATTGATCAAAGCTTGATCAAAGGTTTGCATCCCTAATTCACGTGATTTGTGCATTATTTCTTTAATGCCTTCAATTTCTCCGCGCCATATCAGTTCTTGAACGCTCGGAGTACCGAGTAGGATTTCAATGGCGGCACAGCGCTTGCCATCGACTGTAGGTATAAGCCTTTGTGATACAAAGGCTCTAAGGTTGAGGCCAAGATCGAGCAGTAATTGATTTCGACGCTCTTCCGGGAAGAAATTAATAATTCTGTCTAGCGCTTGGTTGGCATTATTGGCGTGGAGTGTTGAAATGGCCAAGTGCCCCGTTTCGGCAAAGGCCATAGCGTGTTCCATCGTCTCTCGGTCACGTATTTCGCCAATTAAGATAACGTCAGGTGCTTGGCGTAGGGTATTTTTCAGTGCGCTTTGAAAGCTGCGGGTATCTACTCCAACTTCGCGTTGATTGATGATGCTCTTTTTGTGTTTGTGAATATATTCCACAGGGTCTTCAATGGTAATAATATGGCCGCCACTGTTGCTGTTTCGGTGGTCAATAAGAGCGGCCAAAGACGTCGATTTTCCCGATCCGGTACCGCCGACAAAGAGCACTAAGCCCCTTTTTGCCATAACGACATCTTTGAGCACCTCGGGCAATCCTAGGTCGTCAAATTTAGGGATTTCTGTTTTGATGTTGCGGGCAACAATGGAGCATTCATTGCGTTGCTTGAAAATATTGATACGAAAACGACCAATACTGGGGAGTGAAATCGCCAGGTTCATTTCAAGCTCTTGATCGAAGACTTTATTTTGCTCTTCATCCATCAGTGCTTTGGCAATCTGTTCGATTTCACCCGGCTGATAGGGAACTTTATCCAATGGCTTTAGTGTGCCCTGGAATTTGGCGCACGGTGGTGCGCCGGTAGACAAGTAAAGATCTGAGCCATCTTTGTAAGCTAGTATTTTTAAAAGGTCTTTGATATCCATCATTTTTCCTTAATCTACTAGCCAAGTATAGAAGGCTCATTTGGTTTTGCTATTTTTTTGGTTTGCGCTCACGTTTTGGACCAGAATCGCCGCGATCGTTGCGCGATTTGGCGGCTTTTCGATTCGCAGTGCTGCCTTTTTTCGGCTTGCTACGTGGAGGTCCGCCCACTTTTCCGCCCTTACCTACACGGGCCATCGCCAATGGCTTGCCGCACACGATTGTGCGCTGCAGAGTCGCCATTAATTCTTTTGGCATACCTGAGGGCAGGTCGACGGTGCAGTGATCTTCAAAAATATCGATACTACCAATAAAGCGGCTTGAAATACCGGCTTCATTGGCAATGGCGCCAACCAAATTGCCTGGTTTGACACCGTCGCGGCGGCCAACTTCAACGCGGAAGCGTTCGCTATCAAACTCTTCATTACTGCCTTCGCCATCGTTGTCGCGGTCTCTGCCGCGAGGTCCGCGGCTTTCGCGAGGCTCTCTGCTGTCGCGTGAATCGCGGCGCTCGCGCTTGGGGCGATGTTCTTTTTCAGACAAGATGAGTGGTGAGGAACCTGTGTTTAAATGCGCTAGCGCAGCAGCGATATTAATAGGTTCTATGTCGTGCTCTGCCTGAAGGTCTTTCAAGATTTTGTAGAACAAATCCAAATCGGCGCTAGCCAGTGTATCAACGATTTTCTTCTTAAAGCGCTCAACGCGCTTGTCGTTGATATCGCCAACCGTCGGCAAGTCCATGGCTTCAATCGGTTGACCAGTAGCGCGCTCGATAGCATTCAGCATGCGGCGTTCACGCGGTGCAACAAAAAGAATGGCATCACCGCTACGTCCGGCGCGACCGGTGCGACCAATGCGGTGGACATAAGATTCAGTGTCGTAGGGAATATCATAGTTTACAACGTGTGAAATGCGTTCAACATCAAGACCACGCGCGACAACATCGGTGCCAATCACGATGTCAAGTTTGCCGGCTTTGAGGCGTTCAACGACGCGCTCACGCATTTGTTGTGACATGTCGCCGTGGAGGGCTTCGGCGGCGTAACCGCGCGCCTGAAGTTTTTCTGACAGTTCAACGGTCGATGTCTTGGTGCGAACAAAGATCAACACCGCTTCAAATTCTTCCATTTCGAGTATGCGCGTTAAGGCATCGAGCTTGTGCATGCCGCTGACATTCCAGTAGCGCTGACGAATAGTCGTTGCGGTGGTGGTCTTGGATTCAATTTTAACCACTTCAGGGTCGTTTAAGTAGCGTTCAGCCACCGAGCGAATTTGCTTGGGCATAGTGGCAGAAAATAGCGCTGTTTGGTGGTTGTCAGGCGTCTGCTCAAGCACCCATTCAACGTCATCAATAAAGCCCATGCGGAGCATTTCGTCGGCTTCATCTAATACCAGGCAGCGCAATGATTCAAGGGTTAGGCTCTTGCGGCGCATGTGATCCATTACGCGGCCGGGCGTACCCACAATGACCTGTGCGCCTCGCTTTAAGCCGCGAAATTGTGTATCAAAGCTTTGTCCGCCGTAAATGGGTAGTACGTGGAAGCCAGGTAAAAATTTCGCGTAGGCCTGAAAGGCTTCAGCCACCTGAATCGCTAGCTCGCGTGTTGGTGTGAGCACAAGAAGCTGTGGTGCTTTTAGCGATAAGTCGATCATGCTAAGGCTTGGTAGCGCGAAGGCGGCTGTTTTGCCGGTGCCTGTTTGTGCTTGGCCAAGAAGATCTTTTCCGGCGAGCATCGGAGGAATACAGGCGGCTTGAATGGGTGAAGGTTTTTCGTAGCCTAGTGTATCAATAGCTTTCAATAGGCGTGCGTCGAGCGCGAGAGCCTCGAATGTGGGGGTTTCCATCAGGGGGGTACCTCAGTGAACATGCAAAGAATGTGGCATCGCTTAGCTGTTCAAAGAACTACCCAGTGCACTGCATCTGAAACTAAATCTTGCCACGAATGCGGCGCATATTAACCTATTTTGAGACGAAAAGCTTGTTAATTGTTTCTAAGTTTACGTAACAGGTCAGTTGTATGTATGACCAAGGCCGCCGCAATGCAAGCAAAAGCTACCCATTCATCAAATGTGACCGTCTCGCCATAAAGGAAAATAGCCAATAACATTTGTAGGCTTGGTCCTAAATAGAACACCAGACTCATGCTCGTTAATGTGACCCGTTGCGCGGCAGCAATATAACTGAGCAGTGGAATGACGGTGAAAGCACCAGACAGTATCAGGAGTGCGTCGGTTTGTGTGTCGAAGTGTCCAAGGCTCGCGGTACTTTGGTTGATTAGCATCCACCCCAGGGCAATCGGCACAAGGAGAAGGGATTCCATGGTATTGCCTGCCATGGCCGTCACGGGAGTGATCTTTCTCAATGCCCCATAGAGGCAAAAGCTGGTGGCAATGGCGATAGCCAGCCAGGGTATGCTGCCCTGTTTTATTAGCATAAGAATAATGCCGGCAGAGGCGATAAATATAGCTAGCCACTGGGTTCGATTGGGGCGCTCTTTGAAAATGGCAAATCCCATTAACACGTTAAATAGAGGCAATAAGTAATACCCTAAGCTGACCTCTTTGATGCTGTCGTGCATGACTCCCCAGACGTAAACTCCCCAATTGATCGTGACCGCAATACCTGAAAAAAACAGTAGGGCGAGAGTTTTTGGTTTTGTCGTTGCATGCCAAATCGTTTTCCATTGGCCGCTAATGAGAACCACGATCAGAAGTGTCGGCCCTGACCATGCCATGCGATTGATCACGGCGTGAATGGCGTTAACATGATCTATCAGATGCCAATAAATAGGCGCAAAGCCCCACCATAGATATGCAAATACGGCTAGACTGATGCCAAATCGATATTCGGGGTTGCCTTGGTCAGTGTTTGACATGGTGTACTAATACAAAAGTGAATACAGCTTACGCTGGTACTCAATGGCTGTGGAGTCTTTATTACCAAGCGCTTTCAAAATATCGAGATAGGTGCGGCGCGCACCATTATCAGCGAATTCACGATCCAATGTTAAAATGTCGAAGAGTATGGCGAGAGCTTCGCTTTCTCGTCCTACCTGGCTCAATTGAATCGCCAGTTGATATTGCAATGATAAATCATCCGGTTGGGCGGCGAGTTGTGCTTGCAAGGCTTTAATTTCTGGGGTGTCTGCCGCTTCTAATTTTAATTCTAACAACGCCTTGATTTGCTGGTAATGCGTATCTTGGTCGACCATAGGAATGGTGTCGAGTTTTGCCTCAGCGGCTTCCAGTTTGTTTAGCTCGGCAAGACACTGGGCCAAGTGAAGGGTAATGTCGCTGCGTTCGGGGGCGCTGTGGTGGGCTTCTTGAAGTAGCGTGAGTGCCTCGTTGAAATTATTTTCACTCATTAGCTGCTGCGCCCCGGCTAACTGTTCGTCTTCGGGCTTGGGCAATACTTTGTCCAGCATCGCTCGGATACTGCCTTCAGGCTGCGCACCGGTGAATCCATCGACGGGCTGGCCATTTTGAATGAACATGACAGTAGGTAGGCTTCGAACGCCAAATTGCTGGGTAATTCCCTGCATTTCGTCAGCGTTGACTTTAGCCAGTAAAAACGCACCATTGTATTCATTGGCCAGTGATTCCAATACTGGCATCAACTGTTTGCAGGGCGCGCACCAATCCGCCCAGAAATCGACTACAACAAGGCGCTGCATGGATTCATCAATCAATGTGGCTTGAGCGTTTTCAAAGGTAACATCAACGATATGTGGTGAGTTGAGTGACATAACTGCTCCCTATGATTCTATTTGTACGGTGGCTCGACGCCAGCCAAATTTTGCCAATAGCCAGGGCCATTGGGTAACTAAAATAATGTTGCCTAGCATGATAAGGCTGAAGCCGCTGACGGTGAAGAGAGACCAATGAAAGTTTTCTACCCAGGTCGAAATGACGACGGCAATACCGGGAAAAAGAATGCTGGCATAGGAGGCTTTAGCCGTTCCAATGCGAGTCAGTAAGGCAAAATAAGCGCCAAAGGCAATGACGCTTCCAAAAACAGCGAGGTAAATTAACGACACTAAGTAGCTTGTTGAGGTGTCAAACACAAGCTCTCGGCCATTGAAAATGGCAACACTAAGCATGAGAATTGAGCCATAGCCCATCCCCCAAGCATTGCTTTGCAGCACCGGTAGGCCACGCAATTGATTGCCAATAGAAATCATATTGCCCCACGAGGCAACCATAGTGCCACACAAGCAGGTGACGATAGCAATCGCAACGTTGTCGCCCCAATGGGTTTCGACCAAGGTGGGCCAGAACAAAACAACAATACCTAAGCTGCCAATACCCGCGCCCCAAATGGTGCTTAGCGTGATAGGGGTGCCAAAGAAAAGCCTGCTGTGAATGATGTTCATCATTACCATGGTGGAGAAAATAATCGAGACCAGTGCAGAGTTAAGGTGTTGTTGGCCACTGTATAAGAGAAAGTAGTTAAAGCCAAAAATGCAGCAAGACAGCATGGCAATACGCAGGTGTTGCTGGCGGTTAAAACGAAGAGGTTTACCGGCGATTAAGCACACGACAAATAGCACCAGAGAGGCTAGACCAAATCGATAGGCGATAGAAAGTTCAACCGGGACAATGCCGTACTGGTAGTTGATAGCAATCCATGTTGTGCCCCAAATTAAAACGGTCAGGCAGTACAGCAAAATGTTCATGCGATTTGTGGCCTAAAAGTACCATGCGAGTTGTGCCATAAGATATCGCTCAGTGGGCAAATCTATGTGGCGGCTGTCTCGCCATGGCAAGGCCACGGCAATGCGCAATTGTAATGCTTCCGTTAGATTGACGTTAGAAAAAAATTGGCTGATGTGACTGTCATTATGTGCCTCGCTGATATGGGTGAGGCCTAATTGCCAAAGCGGATGTGGTTGCCAGCCCAGTGATATCGATGCGTAATCGCTGCCGGGAGTGAAAATTTCGCCGCGTGCCATACGTTTGAAGAGTTCTAAGCGAGCATCGCTCGTGCTGTTTTGATCTATCCCCCAGCCGTTGTGAAACCATTCCAGTGTCACACTGGCCGGTTTTCCATTAAGGCTAAAAAAGTGTTGTAGGTTGCTGATGAGGTGCGTGGCCTTAATGCCGCTAGTGCTTTTTTGATGCGTCAGTTCGGTGCGCCATAGCCACTCTCCAAGGGGGCGACTAAAACCTAAAGCAGCCATATCGTCACCGAGGTGTTTCGCGGCAATCACGTCCCATTCCCACACGTTGTAAAATAGGTGGTATTTGATGGCTGTGGAGCTATCGTTGCCATGCTCCACCCGCAGTGCCTGAATATCGTTACCGCTATCTAGGCCATATTGCAGGTGTAGCATGTTGGAGCCGGGTTTATATTCCGTATCAATGGCTAGTGGATTGAATGGATTGAATACATCGACCGGGTTAAATACTAATCCATTGCCCCAGCTGATGGCGTGTTTTCCCAGGGTAACCTGCAAGTTGCCTTTGCTCCAGAAGAGGTTGGCTCGATCGACTCGCCAATGTTGACACTGACTCGGTTCGTTGCATTGTTGCGCGACAGCCTGAAGTTGGGCTGACCAGCGCGTCTTATTGACTGACAGATTGACGCGCTGTTCGCTGTTGAGCTGATGATGACTGGATTGCAGCGATTGGCGACCCAACGCTTTGAGGTGGCCGTTCAGTGTGACCTCTGCCCTGGAGGGTAGGGCAATGAGAAGTAATAGCAGTAAACTAATTCTCTGCAAGGGAGTTGTCCTCAATGATTTTACCGTCCTCCATTCTGATCAGACGGTGCGCAAAGTGTTGGACTCGCTCATCGTGGCTGGCCACGATAAACGTTGTACCATGGCGCCGATTCAGCTCGGTGAATAGCCCCATTAGCTGCTTGGCGGTATGGGAGTCAAGATTGGCCGTGGGCTCGTCGGCTAGCACTAGCGTCGGTTTGCTGACAATGGCCCGAGCTACAGCAACGCGCTGTTGCTGCCCTCCAGAAAGTTCTGCAGGGCGACGAGATCCTAGGCCTTCAAGTCCAACTTCTTTCAAAATTTCATTGGCTAAGCGATGCCTCGTTGAGGCATCAACTCCCTGCATCAGTAAAATAAACTCAATGTTTTCCTGTGCACTAAGTACAGGAATAAGGTTGTAAGACTGAAAAACAAATCCAATGTGCTCCAGTCTCAGATCGGCCAGTTCGCTATTCGACAGCGTGTTGAGTTGGGTGTTACCCACCTGAACTGTACCGCTGTCGGGAATATCTAGGCCGCCAATAGCGTTTAGTAGTGTGGTTTTGCCCGAGCCTGAAGGCCCTGTTAGGCAGATAAACTCCCCTTCTTTAACGACGAAGTCGACATGGTCTAAGCCATGGATAATTTGTCCGCCCTGATGGAATTGGCGACATAGTTGCTGACATTGCACGGCATTAGTCACGATATAGAGCCTCAATGGGTGAATAATGAGCGGCACGCCATGCAGGTAAAAGACTACAGGCTAGCCCAAGACCAACGACAATGGCATTGCACAGCCATAGGTCGCGCCATAAAAACTGTGGAGTGAGGCTTGGTGCGGCCCCTATCATGGCAAAACCCTCTGCCATGCTGCTCAGGTCGATACCCTCACGCAGATAAAATAGAGCGGTGCCTGCTGCTGCGTTACCCATGGCAATCCCCAATAATAATAGTACGCAGGTTTCGGCGAGTATAATTTGGCCAATGTGCAGAGGCCTGAGCCCAAGTGCCAGCATGAGGCCTATTTCTTTCACCCTTTCAAAAATCGCCATGATCAGCGTGTTGACTAAACCAAAGGCCAGAGTGATAAACATCACAACAATGAGTACGGTGATAATGGCATCCATGCTATCTAACATGGCGCTCAAATAGCTGTTGAGCTGATCCCATCGCTGTACATCGGTGTTGGGCAGTGTGTCGATGATTTGCTGTTGTAAAGTGTGCAGGGCATTGGGGCCGCTACTAAAAATAGCAATTTGCTGAATGTGTTGTGGACTTATCAGCATGTTTTGCAAAGCGGGAAGGGCCATGTAAATAATTCGCTCTTCGCTAGCTTTCATTTCGGCGCGATAAACCCCCATAATTCGGGCGCCAATATCGGCGATATCGCCATTGCTATCCTGGCTGGTTAGCACAATTCTTTTACCGAGCTGGGTCTCTAGCTTGTCGAGGAGTGCGGCGCCAATCACCACGCCTTGGCTGTCATCTTCTGGCCACTGGCCATTGATGAGTGCGACCTCATTAAAACTACTGCCTCCCTCCCGGCTGGGTAAGTAGCCAATGAGCTGCCCGCCTTGCGCTTCTCTTTCACTAGTAATCATTGCGCCGACACTGATGCGGCCACTCCATCTTTTTACTAGGGGGCCATTGAGTATTGCTAATAGATCTCCCTCTGGCCAGGGGAGGCGGTAGTCAATGGAGGGGTCGTCAAGATAGCCGCTCGGGTGTATTTGCAGATCGCCGGGTAGGGCTCTCAAATTTTGCTGTGACATGTCATTGAGAAGGCCGCGCATCATCGCGATTAAGAAAAGCATGGCGGCGACAGCAATCGCTAGCGCGCCGATCATGATGATGCTGCGCTCGCGATTGCGCCACAAATTGCGCCAGGCCATAGCCATAATGACTTTGACAGGGAGTTTGGCACTCATAAGCCATGTCTCGCGGTTACAGGGTGCAAGTTATTCAGTTTTAAAGCGGGGTAAACTGCCGCCAAGAGGCTGCCAACGAATACTAATAATGGTCCCGCTAGGGTGGTGATGGGGTGCATCATGGGGTGAATGCGTGAGGGTAGATTAAATTTTTCTGCCATTTGTTCCATGCCCGCAAAATAGACCCCGTGGGTTGCAAAATAGCCATTGATAAGGCTTCCCACTAAAAGCCCAAGGGCTAATCCAAGCAAGGCGAGTAATGCTGTTTCAGCAAACAGCAAGCCGATGAGGCGCCGATGGGCAACGCCCAGCGACAAAAGTATGCCGTACTCCTTGCGTCGCTCCAGAACAGCCATCAGTTGATTGTTAAGCACACTGAAAATCACAACGATAATCAGTACGGTGTAAATGAATAGCGCGCTGGCGATGTCTGATAGTATTGCTTGCTTGAGCCCGGGCACGAGCGTATCCCAGTCGAGGGTGTTTAAAGATGAGTTATTTTGTGTGGCGCGCACCACCGCGTCCTGGGTTTGGTTCACCATAAACAGTGACGGACTGCGAATAGCGATGTGGCTAACCTGGCGTTGATAACTGAATATGTCTTGAAAGTCGGTTAGTTGAATAAATACGGTGCTCCGATCGAGTTCCTCTAGCCCGCTATCAACGATGCCGACCACCGTTAATATGCTGGCAGCAAAGGCGCCATTTTGTCCGCTGCCGAGCAGGGTTATTTCACTGCCAATATCGACCTTCAAATGACTGGCGCTTCGGCGCCCAATCACTAGCCCGTAGGGTGTTTTTTCGCTGAGGTATTGGCCTGCCACCAGTGTTCCCGGGATGGTAGATACACTGTCTTCAAACTGGGCTTCAACGCCAACCACTTGCATCGCTTTGCTACGAGTAGTGCTCGACAGTAATGCAAAGTTAACCCCTCTTGCTGCGGCAGCGGCGACAGTGGGAAGTTTTCGCAGCTCTGCGGCTAGTTCAATGCCGTTATCGACACTAAAGCGAGGTTTTGGGTCGTCGAGGTAACGGGAGTGTTGGACTTGTAGGTGACCGCTAAAAACGGCTAGGTTGTTGTTTAGCATGGTGATGTAGCTGCCCGCCTGCAGGCTAATCATGAAGATCAAAATACAGTTGCAAAGTGCCATGGCGGCAATGGTGAGCCAAGTGCGGCGTTGATGGCGCCACAAGTTGCGCCATGCAAGGCTTAAAATTAATGGCATTAGCGAGCAATGCTCCTGAGATGGCTCAACGTAAATGTATTGGCTGGCAGTGATACATCAAACTCGTTGCTAATGATTTCCATGTCGGTCCACTGCTCGGGGGTGTCTACCTCGTGAATTCTCATATGGCTAGCAATGGTCCTGTTATTAAACGTATCGATTGCCAGTGTGTTTAGCTCTTTGACAAGAAGCATGTCCTGATCGTAATAGGCTTGCTTGAGCATCACATAGTCGTCGCGAATGGTCAGTAGCTCTTTGCCCCATACAACAGGGGCATCGTTGTGTGGAATAGCTTCAATGGTATATATGTTGTGCTCTTCGCTGGTCTCAGTGCTGACTAAATTAAAGTCATATTGGTCCAATATTTCCGTACTTTTAGTAATGTCACGATTAGAAAAGTCGCTCCCTAGCCAGCTTTGGCTCATCATCGAGCTGGGGATTTTTATGACGCGGTTTATCTTAGGTGAGTAAGACCAAAGTTGTTGGTCGATGAGTAGTGTGGCATTGCCTTTATCTTTGGCTGGTGCGGTGACTAAAATGAGAGATTGATCTAGTCCTGACGTCCAGTTTTTTAAACGGATACTGCGCTGCCAATCTGGCCGGTGAATGGTCATCTTCATTTCTCCGATGGAGCTAGTGCCACGCCAGCGTTCCATAGCGTTGGCGACGATACTTTTTGCATCTTGAGCAAGACATACATTAGCGCTTGTAAAAATGGATAAAATAACAGCTGTCTTGATCCAATGATGCATAGCAATCTCCTTCGACTTCTTATCATGTTAGACCTTTCAGTCCTTATTTGCAGTCATTTCGCGGGGTGGTAACTTTACTTGTTGATTTAGAACAATTAGGATGCTCCTCTTTTGCGCCGCATAGGTCGATGTCCTATGCCAAAATCACGTAGCCCTTGGTGTGGGTTACCACTGAAAACAGGATACATACATGCCCGTTATAACACTTCCCGATGGCAGCCAACGCCCCTTTGATCACCCCGTCAGTATTGCTGATGTGGCTCTTTCTATTGGCCCTGGTTTAGCAAAAGCCGCTGTGGCTGGACGCGTAGATGGCCAGTTGGTCGATACTTCATTTGTGATGGAAGCTGATGCGCAGTTATCTATCATTACCGAGCGTGATGAAGAGGGGCTTGAAATTATTCGCCACTCTACCGCCCACCTAACCGCTCAAGCCGTGCAAGAGCTTTTTCCAGGTGTGCAGGTAACCATCGGACCTGTGATCGATGAAGGCTTTTACTATGATTTTGCGACCGGGCATAACTTTACCCCGGAAGATCTCAGCAAAATTGAACAAAGAATGTCTGAATTAGTGGCCGACGATTTGCCGCTTGAGCGGGTCGTGATGAGCCGTGACTTGGCCATCAAAACCTTCCGTGATATGGGTGAGCACTACAAGGTTCAAATCATTCAGGATTTGCCTGAGGGTGAGGAAATCTCCATTTACAAGCAAGGTAATTGGATGGATTTATGCCGTGGACCGCACGTGCCAAGCACCGGTAAATTGGGTGTCTTTAAATTGATGAAGGTGGCCGGTGCCTACTGGCGTGGCGACTCTAAAAACGAAATGTTGCAGCGTGTTTACGGCACGGCGTGGCGCAACAAGAAAGAACTAAAGGGCTATCTGACTCGACTGGAAGAAGCTGAGAAACGCGATCATCGCAAGATCGGTAAAAAACTCAACCTATTCCATATGCAGGAAGAAGCACCAGGTATGGTGTTTTGGCATCCCAAGGGCTGGTCAATTTACCAGGCGATTGAAAGTTATATGCGCCAGAAACAGCGGGATTGGGGCTATCAAGAAATTAAAACGCCTCAGGTCGTGGATTACAGTCTTTGGCAGCGCAGTGGACACGCCGATAAGTTTGCAGACGGCATGTTCTCTATCAATACCGAGGAACGCCAGTTTGCCATTAAGCCGATGAACTGCCCTTGTCACGTGCAGGTATTCAATCAAGGCCTTAAGAGCTACCGTGACTTGCCGCTTCGCTTAGCAGAATTTGGTTCTTGTCATCGCAATGAGCCCTCGGGTTCGCTGCACGGTATTATGCGTGTCCGTGGTTTTGTACAAGACGATGCACACATTTTCTGTGCTGAGAATCAAATACAATCAGAAGTTAGTTCGTTTATCGATATGCTGCACGAAGTCTATAGCGACTTTGGTTTTAGTGATGTGATCTATCGTTTATCAACTCGCCCAGAGCAGCGTGTAGGTAGTGATGAGATTTGGGATAAAGCTGAAAAAGCGTTAGCGGATGCGCTAGATAGCAAAGGTCTTGATTGGCAGGAGCTGCCGGGCGAGGGCGCTTTTTATGGTCCCAAGATCGAATTCTCGCTATCGGACTGCATCGGTCGTATTTGGCAGTTGGGTACGATTCAGGTCGATTTCTCGATGCCTGGTCGTCTAGATGCCCAATTTGTTGCTGAAGATGGAACACGTCAAGTACCTGTAATGTTGCACCGTGCAGTGCTCGGTTCATTTGAGCGATTTATCGGTATTTTGATCGAACATTACGAGGGAGCATTCCCGACTTGGTTGGCGCCTGTTCAGGCTGTTGTGCTCAATATTACCGATAAACAGTCCGAATATTGCAAAAATATTGAAGAAACGTTGAAAAAACGTGGATTTAGGGTGCTTGCGGACTTGAGAAATGAGAAGATCGGATTTAAAATTCGCGAGCACACGATTAACAAAGTTCCTTATCATGTTGTGATTGGGGACAAAGAAGTCGAAAATAATACAGTGGCTGTCCGTACACGCTCGGGCGAAGATCTCGGCGCGCTATCAATTGATGCGCTAGTTGAGCTTCTCCAAGGAGATGTATCACGGTACGGCCGTTAGGTGCGTTTAGCACATTAACTTGAGGAAATTGCAATTAAGTCTGCAAAGAAAGGAAAACATCTGATCAATGATCAGATCGAAGCGTCAGAAGTACGTTTGATTGGTGCCGATGGTGAACAGGTCGGTATTGTGTCCATTAAAGAAGCCTTGGTTGCTGCGCAAGAAGCCAGCCTTGACTTGGTGCAAATGTCTGACGGTGACGTCGTCGTTTGTAAAATCATGGACTACGGCAAAGTGTTGTTTGAACAGAAAAAACAACGCGCTGCTGCCAAGAAAAACCAGGTGCGCACTCAAGTTAAAGAAATAAAGTTTCGCCCAGGGACGGAAGAAGGGGATTATCAGGTAAAACTACGCAACCTGATACGTTTCCTTGAGCACGGGGATAAAGCAAAAATCACGCTTCGCTATCGCGGACGTGAACTAGCCCACCAAGAGATCGGCATGGAGCTTTTAAAGCGAGTCGAAGTTGACTTAGCCGAGTATGGTACTGTTGAACAATTTCCTAAAATGGAAGGTCGACAGTTGACTATGGTATTGGCCCCCAAAAAGAAAAAGTAACGATACATTGAAGGAAAGCAAAGCATCCTTCGTTCAGAAGGGGCTTTGCTTTTTTCGTTGTTGAATGACTTTTATTCATTAAATGAGAAAGCGAATCTTTAGATTCGACTGCAATGCGGAGTTTGAAAATGCCTAAGCAGAAAGTACATAGTGGGGCAGCAAAGCGTTTTAAGAAGACCGGTAACGGCTTCAAGCGTAAATGCGCCTATAAGAGTCACATTCTTACCAAGATGACCACCAAACGTAAGCGTCAGCTGCGTGGTTGCACTGCGATCCATAAGTCGGATCAGGTGTTGGTCGATCGTATGTTGCGCTTGAACTAAGCGGCAACCCACATAAAGAATTAGGAGTCTTATATGCCTCGCGTAAAACGTGGTGTCGTCGCACGCCGTCGTCACAAGAAAATTTTGAAACAAGCCAAAGGTTACTATGGAGCGCGTTCGCGTGTATTCCGCGTAGCCAAACAAGCCGTCACCAAAGCTGGTCAGTATGCTTACCGCGACCGTCGCGCTAAGAAACGTACTTTCCGCGCCTTGTGGATTGCTCGTATCAATGCTGGTGCTCGTGCTAATGGTTTGAGCTATAGCCGTATGATTGACGGCTTGAAAAAAGCCAACATCGAACTGGACCGTCGCGTATTAGCCGATTTGGCTGTTCACGACAAGGCCGCTTTCGCTGCTGTTGTAGAGCAAGCGAAATCAGCACTGGCCTAAGTCAAAACGACTTGTGTAGTTCTAATAGGGAAGGAGTGAAAGCTCTTTCCCTATTTTTTTCTCTGCTTGTGTAATAAAAATCCATAGCTAGTTTGGGAGAATACTATGGAAAACCTCGAGGCCCTTGCGGCCAAAGCCCGCGATGCCATTGCGGCTGCTGGTGACAACGCAGCACTTGACCAAGTGCGTGTTGAGTTTTTAGGTAAAAAAGGCCAGATAACCGATCTACTGAAAGGTCTGGGTAAATTATCGGCTGAAGAGCGCCCTGCTGCTGGCGCCTTAATCAATAAGGTTAAGCAAGAGCTGCAAGAAATTATTAATGTCCGTAAGGCTGACTTGGAAAAAGCAGCCATTGCGGCGAAATTGGCAAGCGAAACGATTGATGTGACGCTGCCAGGACGTGCGGCTGAAACGGGTGGATTGCACCCAGTGACTCGCACTATCGAGCGCATAGAAGCATTCTTTGCCAATATCGGCTTCGACGTGGTTGAAGGTCCAGAAATTGAAGACGACTACCATAACTTTGAGGCCCTCAATATTCCGGCTCACCACCCTGCGCGAGCTATGCACGACACATTCTATCTAAGCGGAAGTTCTACCACTGTATTGCGTACCCACACCTCTCCCGTCCAGGTACGTGTTATGGAAAGTAGCGAGCCGCCTATTAGAGTTATCTGTCCGGGCCGTGTCTATCGTTGCGATTCAGATTTAACCCATACACCAATGTTCCATCAGGTTGAAGGATTGCTCGTCACTGAAGATACAAGCTTTGCGGATCTTAAGGGCATTGTGGAAGATTTCCTGCGGGTATTCTTCGAGAAAGATTTGGCCGTCCGTTTTCGTCCGTCGTACTTCCCCTTTACCGAGCCATCGGCTGAAGTGGATATCCAGTGTGTGATGTGTTCTGGCGATGGCTGTAGAGTGTGCAGTCATACTGGATGGTTGGAAGTGATGGGCTGTGGCATGGTACACCCAAAAGTGTTTGAGAAATCGAACATTGATACCAGTAAATACACCGGTTTTGCCTTTGGTATGGGCGTCGAGCGTTTGGCGATGCTGCGCTATGGCGTAAATGATTTGCGCCTGTTCTTTGAGAACGATTTGCGCTTCTTGGAACAGTTCTAGGCAAAGGGGAAGACAGACATGAAATTAAGCGAAGCGTGGTTGAGACAGTGGGTCAATCCTAGTATCAACACCGAAGAGTTGGTCGCGCAAATTACCATGGCCGGCCTAGAAGTAGATGCAGTTGAACCTGTAGCAGGCGAGTTTACAGGCGTGGTGGTTGGTGAAATACTTGAAGCGGTGCAACATCCTGAAGCCGATCGTTTACGCGTCTGTACCGTGAGTAATGGTGCAGAGCAATTCCAGGTGGTCTGCGGTGCACCCAATGCTAGAGCAGGTATCAAGGTACCGTTTGCGATGGTCGGTGCGGTATTGCCACCGGGTGAAGATGGCAAGCCTTTTAAAATTAAAAAAGCAAAATTACGCGGTGTAGAATCTTTTGGCATGCTATGTGCCGAAGCGGAGTTGCAAATTTCAGAGGCCAACGAAGGCTTGATGGAATTGCCCGTTGACGCTGCCGTAGGTTCTGACTTGCGAGATTATTTACAGTTAAACGATTGTTTGATTGAAGTTGATTTAACGCCTAACCGTGGTGACTGCCTCAGTGTTAAGGGTATTGCCCGCGAAGTCGGTGTACTCAATCAAGCTGATGTTTGCATGCCTGTGATTAACCCTGTACCGGCAGTGATTGAAGATACCTTGAGCATTCAGATTGATGCGCCTGAATATTGCCCGCGCTATCTTGGTCGAGTCATTAGAAACATTGATTTAAATGCAGAGAGCCCACTGTGGATGGTAGAGCGCCTTCGCAGAAGTGGCTTGCGTAGCATTGACCCAGTGGTCGATGTTACCAATTACATATTACTTGAGCTGGGTCAGCCCATGCACGCCTTCGATCTTGATAAATTGAAGGGTGGTATTGTGGTGCGTTACGCCAATGAAGGTGAAGAGCTCACATTGTTAGATGAACAAGACGTCAAGCTCGCTAGCAATACCTGTGTGATTGCAGATCACAGTCAAGCCTTGGCGATGGCTGGTATTATGGGTGGCTCAGCTAGCGCAGTAAGCGCTACCACGACCAATATATTTCTAGAGTCGGCGTTTTTTACCCCCGAGTTAGCGGCGGGTAAAGCTCGCAATTATGGTTTGCACACCGATTCATCCCACCGCTACGAGCGGGGGGTAGATTTTGCTCTTCAGCGCGATGCGATGGAGCGTGCAACGCAGTTGTTATTAGATATTGTTGGCGGTGAATCTGGCCCGATAGTTGAACAGAGTAGTGCGGAGCATTTGCCCACAAAACCGGCCGTTATACTGCGCCGCGCGCAAATAACTCGCCTATTGGGTTTGACCATTGAAGACAAACAAGTGGTGGATATCCTTAGCCGCTTGGGTCTAACGGTCACCGGAACTGACGAAGGGTGGAGCGTTGAAATTCCAAGCTATCGCTTTGATATAT
>Ga0209962_1000070_pt1 | contig 31092 bp, 10 predicted proteins | sample SalPonA_C_H2O_MG_FD_185722 | JGI IMG/M metagenome (GOLD analysis project Ga0209962, IMG submission 185722) | Water microbial communities from South San Francisco under conditions of wetland restoration - Salt Pond MetaG R2A_C_H2O_MG (SPAdes)... | ecosystem: Environmental > Aquatic > Non-marine... | reverse complement strand
TCAGATTGGTGGGTACAGATAAAGATCGGATTGTTGAACAAATTAATCTCTTGCTGACTGATAAAGAGCAATACGACCAAATGGCCTTTGCACATAACCCCTACGGTGATGGTAAAGCGTCGTTACGCATCATGGACACGCTGGAAAAGCTGTAATTTGATACAAAAAGTTGAGAAATTAACGTATGCAAAGTTCACAGCAGGTTGCAATTAGTATTGTTAATTATGGCAATGGTGAAAGTCTCAAGCATTTATTGGCCGAGGTGACGAACTATGTTGCTAAGCCGAATTATATCCTTGTCTATGACTCATTTAGTTCGGATAACAATAAGCGTTTAGTGGCTGAGCTATGTGAGTCCTTTAGCAGTGAACTCAATATTAGTTTGTTTGCAGAAGGGGTAAATCCCGGTTACGGGGAAGGGCATAATCACAATGCTAAATACCTTGAGTCCATTAAATTTGATGGAATATTTGTCGTTGTTAACCCCGATGTTATTTTTACTGAACATGCTTTGGTAGATTTGTTGTCTCACTCTAAGCAGGGCATAGCAGCGATGTTAGCGGCTAAAGATGAACACGGTCAGGTGCTTTATAACTGTTTGCGTTTGCAGGGTATCTCCCAGCATTGGGAAATCAATAATGATCCGCTGTCTTCAACAGATTATTTGGCGGGATCTTTTTTTGGTGTCCATATTAATGACTATTTGCACGTAGGTGGGTTCCAAGACCATTATTTTTTGTACTGGGAAGAGGTAGATCTGTCACTTAGGCTTAAAGCGGCAGGTGTCAATTTAGTCTGTTCCAGCGGTGATTTTATTGTGCGTGCATCGAATAGTTTGGGTACCAAAATTAATGCTATTTATTACTTGATTCGCAACGTATTTTTGTTTGTAAATGATGGTGAAAATAGAAGTCGTGCCGGATTGTATGGATTCGTCTTTAAAAACTTTTTGAGATATTCCTTTTGGTCACTGCGTTATCGAAAAACCACGCCAATAATAAGTTTTTGCAAGGGTTTGTATGACGGTTTGCGTGGTGTGCATGGCGTGCGCTGTTAGTAATTGAAAAAATCACTCAAAATTTCATGATTAGGTTAAGTTTTTATGCATTCTGACGGCTGTGTTTATATTTATCGCGCATTTTCTGCATCCAAAGACGCTCGTGTTGACCGAAATGCCAGTCTATTTGACGGTCGACAAATCCATATTATTGATTTTAATGAAACTACACGTTTGGGATTTGTAAGAAACAGTCGAGAAAACGGGTTTTTAAAGCGCGTGTTTTTTTATGCATGTTTTTTAGCTTTGGTGATTCCTTATCACGTTATTAAAAGTAACAAGCAGGATATCCATGTGTTTATGGATTTAGAGTGCGCATTTTTTGGGGTTCCTTTCGCGCGACTTTTTTTCAAGCGCTGTATTTTTGATATCGTTGATCCTTACGGTTACACCAAAATTAAACAGTCAAAAGTGTTGTCAAAGTTATTCGTGTATATTGAATATCTCTATTCAAAAATGGCCAATGTGACACTCGTCCCTGATCAAAAACGCGCCGATATTTATCCCGGAGAAATCAACGCGGTCATTATTGAAAACATACCCATATTGAACGACAAGGTTAAGCCAACATTAGCTGACGATGTTGTTGATAAGATAAAAGCCATGAGAGAAAAGTATTCAACCGTTATAGGGTACTTTGGTTCGTTGGATAGAAAAACACGCGGTTTGGATTTGCTGTTAGATTTCGCCAAAACTAACCCAGATGCGGCAGTGCTGATTGGTGGTATGGGGAATTTTGAAGTCAAGCTCAGTCGCTGCGATTTAGAAAATGTATATTTTTTTGGTAAGTTCGGTCAGGGTGACTTACAAACCTTTTTTGATGCGATTGATTATTCTTGGATGTATTACAGCTTTAACGATCGTCTGCACGAAATTGCGTGTCCTAATAAGTATTACGAGCATATCAATTTTGACTGTCCGGTGATTACCTCATCTATTATTCCGCAGTCTAAAATTATTCTTGAATATAATTCTGGTGTTATTTTGGAAGAGGCTGACACTGCCGCAATATTGAGAAACAAGTTGGATCAGTTTGTCATAACAAGTTTTGTTGATAAGTATGCCGAAAATTATCCAGATGATTATTACCCAGCAAAAGCTAAAGAATTGCATGATAGGCTTGCTAGCGCCTGATTTGATGATCTAGGTTTTTTTTGTCGCGCCCTTAAATTGATACCGTCGCTCCCCAGTTTCTGAATTGATCTGTGGGTGGCGGCCGAATTTCGTTCCCGACGAATTCGGCATACCTGCGTCCATGCAGGCAAATTTCGTTCCTGACGAATTCGGTATACCTGCGTCCATGCAGGTGTAATCCCCCCGTTTATTAATGGGGTTAATGGTAGAGCCGAAGTTGCATTTAGAAGCCATAGTAGTGCTTGACTCAACACCTATGTAAACGCCTCCATCGCGTCACTGTTCTAAAATCATGTGCTAACCCTCTCTGATTATTCTGTTATATGAAACCCTCTCGTGCGAAAACCCGTATATAACATTTAGTTGTGTATATCCGTGCACTGTTATTCTTTTTATGAATATAAGCTATTAAAAAAATAGGTTTATCAGAAATGCGTTATAAGTCCTTTGCTCATTATTCGTCTGTTGCACTATTAATTGTATCCTCTGTATTTTCTTGTGCTTCATTGGCTCAAGAAGGAGTGTCAATAGAAACTAGCACCGTGCGACTCAATACCACGACTGCAGGCGATCAAATTAATCCTGCGCTGGCTGCACTTCCTGATGATCGCTTTGTGGTGACTTGGTCTGACCGCAGTGGAGCCGATGGTGCCGATGGTGGGATATTTGGACAAATTTACAATGCTGATTTTACTAAGGTTGGCTCTGAATTTCAGGTAAACAGCTACACCGTTGGCTGGCAGACGCGTTCCCAAGTGGCTACCGCGCCTGATGGTAAGTTTTTAGTCACTTGGCAGCAACCTAGCTTAGAAGGCCGTATTTTTGATGTAGATGGCTCGCCATTGACGGAACAGTTCCAGATTAAGGCAGGTTTTAATGCCACTGCAGACATGGTGGCGGACGCTTCTGGCAATTTTTGGACGGTCACGAGTGTTACTAACGACAAAGGGTATTTAAGTAAGTATGCCAGCGGCGGAACATTGTTGGTGGATAATGTTGAGTTTGGTGGTGAGCAGGTGCCTTCAGATCCCGATGTGGCCGTGTTGGCCGATGGGCGAGTAATCGTGACTTGGTTTGAAGGACGGAATCCAGCAGGTAGCGATATCTTTGGTCAACTGTTTACTTCGGATGGCACAGCTTTGGGTGTGGCTTTCAAAATCAATACAACGCTCGCTGAAAACCAGTCCAATACTTCTGTAGCGGGTCTTGAAGATGGTGGGTTTGTTGCGGTTTGGCAGTCTTTTGGCCAAGACGGTGATTTGTACGGCATTTATGGTCAACGCTTTGATAGTGCTGGCACTGCCATTGGTGATGAGTTCAAAGTTAATGACATCACTAATAGCACTCAAACCCTACCACATGTGATATCTACCGCTGACGGAGGCTTTGTTGTTGGCTGGCAGAGCACCCATTTAACTGCGGGTGTCTATATTCAAGCCTATGATAGTACAGGTTCTTCAATAGGTAATAACCGCATTGTTAATGTTGATGGCACATTAACAGTTAATAACAGTAACAATATTGAATTGGTGCAGCTCTCGGGTGGTGACATTGTGGCCGCATGGGATGCATGGTCTGGTTCAAGAGATATTTTTGCACGTCGTTTATTTGTGGGGAGCGGATCTGGCGCTGACACTGATGGCGACGGTTTCGTTGATAGCGTTGATGTATGTGTCAGTGTGTCTGATATCAATCAGCTTGATACCGATGGCGATGGTGTCGGTGATGCCTGTGATAGTGATGATGACAACGATGGTGTTACTGATTTTGATGATGCCTTTCCGTTAGACTTGGCTGAGTCGGCTGATACCGACGGTGATGGAATAGGCAATAACAGTGATCCAGATGACAACAACGATGGCCTGGCCGATGTCTTTGTCTCGTCTTCTTCCACTGCCTCAAGCAGTACGTTAATGAATAAGACCCAAGTGGGTGATCAAATCAATTCTGCCATGGCAGCGTTGCCCAATGATCGTTTTGTCATGGTGTGGGAAGATAGAAGCTCCAATGACGGTGATCGTGGCGGTATATTTGGTCAGGTTTTTGATGGCAATTTAACCCCCGTTGGAAAAGAGTTTTTGGTCAATGCGCTAATTGGTGATTGGCAAACTCGGCCACGTGTTGCTAGCGATAGTAATGGTCGCTTTGTGGTGACGTGGCATGAATCTAATGGTTTAGTGCGTGGGCAAGCATTTTCTGTTGAGGCGGTCAAAGTGGGTTTGCCATTTGATGTTCGTGTCGGCTCAAATTCTAATGGAGATTTATTTGCCGCACGTGACGGTGGCTTTTGGGCAACCGATTCACAGCATCAAAATACCGGTCACTTAGCGTTAATCGATGTGGCCGGAGGTGTGCTTATCGATTTTACTTTCGGCGATGGAAGTACCGTGCCTTACGATACTGATGGCGCACTGCTAAGCGATAGTAACGTTGTTGTAGCGTGGCACCAAAATGATGATGCCAATGGTAAAAATGTCTATGCACAGGTGATTTCACCCGATGGAAAACCTATGCGTGACATAGTACAGGTAAACCCAGATAGTGCTGCTGATCAAGTGTTGGTATCTGTGGCCGCTCTGCGAAATGGTGGTTTTGTTGCCGCCTGGCAAGGTGTAGACGCCAATGGTGCGGCCGCTATTTTTGCTCGTATTTTCAATAATGACTCGGTCGGTGGTGCTGCATTTCAGGTTAGCGGTGCAGACACCGGTGGAGAGTTGCCACGTGCATTTGCTAAAGCTGATGGCGGTTTTGCGATAGGTTGGCATGGCGCCGCGCAGGCTTATATTAAAGCTTACGACGCTAGTGGTGTGGTTGTCTCGGATACTCAAGCGATTAGCGATGATGGCGTGACTACTTTGGCTGGGCCACGAAATATTGCGCTTTCCGAGTTAAGTAATGGTCAAATGATTGCATCCTGGGATGCAAAACTTGGTAGCCGTAATATTTTTGCTCGTGCTTATGATGTGCAATTAAGTGCGGGCAAGCCCGGCCTGGCTTTTGTTAGCGATACTATCAAGTTAAATGTAACCGACAGCGGCGATCAAATTAATCCCTCGATGACCAGCCTGCCAAACAATCGATTCGTGGTGGCGTATTCTGATCGCAACGGTGCGGATGGTTCATCGGGTGGTGTTTTCGCACAAATGTACAATGGTGATTTTACCCCGCAGGGGAATGAGTTTCAGGTAAATACTGACACCGTTGGCTGGCAAACTCGTTCACAACTTGCCAGTGTTAACGACGGTAGTTTTTTAGTAACATTCCAGCAACCCAGTGTCCATGGTCAATTCTTTTCTGCTACGGGGTCACCACAGGGCAGTCAATTTACAGTAAAACCAGGATTTAACGGCATTGCCGATTTGGCGTCTGACGGTGCCGATAGTTATTGGACTGCCACATCTGTCAGTAGCGATACAGGTTATCTGAGTAAGTACCATAAAGATGGCACTTTACTCGTCGACAACGTCACATTTGGTGGAGACCAAGTTCCCTCAAGTCCTGTTGTCAGTGTTCTCAGTGATGACAGCGTTGTGGTCGCATGGTACGAGGGGAACAACCCCGAAGGCAGTGACATCTTTGGACGGCATTTTAGTGCACAAGGTGTTGCTTTGGGTGATGCCTTTAAAATCAATACCCATGTCGATGAAAACCAGTCAGACATGAGCATTACAGCAACGGCTGATGGTGGTTTTGTTGTGATATGGCAGTCGTTTGGTCAAGACGGCGACCTATATGGGATTTATGGGCAGCGTTTTGATGCACAAGCTAGCAAGGTGGGCGATGAATTCCGCGTGAATGCCATTGCTGCAAGCTCGCAAACGGCACCCCATGTCATGGCCAATCGCACGGGTGGCTTTGTGGTGGCTTGGGCCAGTACGCATCAAACACCTGGGATTTATCTTCAGGCGTATGCAGCTGACGGCAGTGCCATTGGTCCTAATCGCATTGTGAATGTTGATGGTGTGATCACGGTCAATGGGAGTAGTAATGTTGAATTAACCCAGTTGTCTGGTGGCGATTTTGTGGTCGCCTGGGATGCCTGGAAAGGCTCACGCAATATTTATGCCCGCCGTTTTAGTATTGGCCAGGGAAGTGCTTTTGATGCTGACCAAGACGGTTATCGCGATGATGTGGATATTTGCCCTCAGGTGGCAGATGCTGAGCAACTCGATACCGATGGTGATGGTATCGGTGATGCCTGCGATGACGACAAAGACAACGATGGCGTGACTGATGCAAGCGATGCCTTCCCATTGGATCTCACTGAATCAGTAGATACGGATGGCGATAGTATAGGGAATAATACCGATCGCGATGATGACGGTAACGGTGTATTAGATGTGTATGCCTCAGCTGATGCCAGTGAGTCGTTGACCACTCAAATGAATAAGACCGATGTTGGGGATCAAGTTCGCCCCGCGATGGCAGCACTGCCAAATGGCCGTTTTGTATTGGTATGGGAAGACCGCGATGCCAATGACGGTGATCGAGGAGGGATTTTTGGCCAGCTATTTGATTCCGACCTTTCGCCGATTGGTAATGAATTTTTGGTGAATACACGGGTGTGGGATTGGCAAACTGTTCCCCAGGTGGCCAGTTTGAAAGATGGAACCTTCATGGTGCATTGGCGTGCATCTAATGGCTTTATTCGTGGTCAATTGTTTGATGGTGAAGGTGTTAAACAAGGATTGCCGCTCGAGATTAGAAGCGGTTTTAATGAAAACGGCGAGTTAATTTCGGCGGGTACGGATGCTTTTTGGTCAGTGAATTCATCGGCACAAAATCCCGGAGTGTTATCTAAGTTTTCTGCTGATGGTGCCTTGCTACAAGCCACCGAATTTAGTGGTGACGTAACGCCCGGTGCACCAGACGTGGCATTGCTGGCGGATGGTAAGTTAGTGGCAGCGTGGCACCGCGATAATGGCGACAACGGCAAGGATATATTTGCACAGGCGTTTGCGGCAGATGGAAGTCTCTCTGGTGAACCATTTGTGATTAATGGTGTGACCGCAGGTGATCAAATCCAAGTTTCGTTGGTGGGTTTAAGTGGTGGTGGTTTTGTGGCTGTTTGGCAGGGGCCAGACGAAGTCGATGGGCAGGCCATTTTTGCGCGAGTGTACGATGCTGACTTGGCACCACTTGATACTTTTAAAGTCAATGATCAGGGTTTTGGCGGTCAGGCTGCCACGGTGATTGCGACGTCAGAAGGTGGTTTTGTAGTGGGTTGGCAAACTTCGTCGCAGGTGATGGTGCAAAGCTATAACGGTCAGTTGCAGCGAGTTGGCGATGCTAAAGTCATTAGCAATGATGGTGAGTGGGTGTTGAATACTCCGCAAAACATCGATCTTTTACCTATGTCGGACGGTCGAATAATTGCTGCTTGGGATGCCAAATATTACGACCGCAAGATTTTTGCTCGTGTGTTTAATCGTGCTTCGGCATCAGATAGTGATAAAGATAGTGATGGCGATGGTATTCCCGATGCTAATGATGTGTGTCCATCACAGAGTGGTTTAAGTACGGTACTTGCTAATAACCCCGACGTGCCATCAGATATTAGTCACATTGATTACTGTGCAGACGGCAATAATCAGACGCTAAATTTTGATATTAAAGTGTCTGAATTAGTGGATACCTCTAAGTCGATATCGGTGTTGTATTGGTTGCAGAACAATCAGCAAACGTGGGTGAACATCGCCTATAACGAAGAGACACAGTCATATCGTTTAGCTAAGTCGCTCAATCAATACGCTGCATCAGGTACTTACAATATTCGAGCGATTACCTTCAGCGACAAGCAAGCTAACAATATTCGACTCAATGAATCACAAATTGTTGAGTTAGGCTTTGGCACCTCAGCCACGATGGATAATCCCCAGTCAGATGACCTTAAGCCAGTGGTAGACAATATGGTGTCGGCTGGCTGGTCCATCAGTAGCGATAACGCCCCTACGATTAGTTTCGATGTCTATGCTAGCGACGACTTGAGTGGCTTGGAGCAAGGTGATGTCATCGTAGAGTTGCTTTCACCTTCTGGAGCCAGTATTCAAAAACGGGGAGCTTTTGACGATAAGGGTTTCGCCAGCTTTAACTTTACATTATCGGAGTTTGCGGCAAGTGGTAACTACAACGTCAATACTATTCGCATTTACGATAAAGCGGGTAATTACTCTGATGGTAGAAGTTATCTTACTAGTAATACCTCGGTGTTTGCATTGGATAATCCGCGCTCTGATGATCAAGGTGCTGAAATTACAGGTTTCGAACTAAGTGCCAGTTTTGACACAGAAGCGCAACGCCCAGTGATCAACATTGAAGGTGCTGCAAGCGATGAGGTTTCGGGGCTGGCAAGTGTCTACCTGCGTTTGAACCGCCCGAATGGCGGCAATTTAGATAAGTGGGTGGCTAGCAGTTTGACTGGCACAGGCGAGGTGAGCTTTGGTAATTCGATTGCTTTAACTACCCAGTTTGTGAGCGGCCAGTACAGTGTTAATTATCTTCGTTTGCGCGATGTTGCCGGTAATGAGCGCACCTATAGTGGTAATGATCTGGCCTCCTCCGATTTGAATTTGGCAGCTGCAGTGAATGTGTATTTCCCCACCGAAGAGGCTATCGCCACTGGAGTCACAGTGGTAGAGGCTACTGCGGATGATGACTTCGTCTTCGGCAGTGATTTAAGTGCAGATACCTTATCTGGCGGAGCTGGCGATGATTATCTATACGCTGGTGACGGTGATGATCAGGTATCTGCGGGTGAAGGTAATGACACCCTTGTCGGTGGCTCAGGCGCTGGTGATGATTCTTACAATGGTGGCGATGGTATTGACCAGATTGTATACTCCAGTGCAAGTTTGCCGATTGTTGTGGATTTAAGCTTGGGTACCGCAAGTGGTCAGGATATCGATCAAGATACTCTGCAAGGTATAGAGAATGTTTTGTCTGGTTCAGGCAATGACATGCTCCGTGGTAACGATCAGGACAATATTTTAAACGGTAATGCGGGTGACGATCTGTTGATTGCCTCACTGGGGGCCGATGAGCTGGTTGGTGGCGCTGGCAGTGATCGATTCCTCTACAGCACCGCACAGCAAAGTAGCCTTGCAGCCATGGATAGCCTGACATTAGACGAGAATGATGTTATCCAATTGCCATTGAATTTGTCAGTGGTGGCTTTGAAGGAGTTTTCATCAGAACAGCCGATTGCAGAAACTCTAGCTTCAATTGTTAGCGATTCTAGCTATGCGCGATCGATTGTATTGCTGAGCACAATTGATGGCTCTTATGTGCTGGTAAATGACACGGGTGACCAGCGTATTGATGGGTTGCTGCTTAAGGTCAATGACTTAGCGTTTGTGTCTATTGTATCGGTCCAGGCCCCAGAGTTTGGTATTGAGCTTGATGCTAGTAAGGTTGCATTGAAAGATACCGATGCTGATGGTGTATTGGATAGCTTTGATGCTTTTCCGACATCGTCCAATGAGACGTTAGATAGTGATGGTGATGGAGTGGGTGACAATCAAGATGAATCTCCATATGGCTCCACTGAAACTGGGGATTCAGATGGTGATGGTGTTTTGGATAGTGAAGACGCCTTCCCTAATGATGTAAACGAAACTCAAGATTCAGATAGTGACGGCATAGGTGACAATTTTGAGTTTGCCAACGGCTTAGATCTTAATGATGCCGCAGATGCCAGTGCTGATAAAGATGGCGATGGGGTGAGTAACCTAGACGAGTATTTGGCTGGTTCTCAGCTTGATGAGGATGACTATCCTCCCACATTACTTGCCCCTGCTGATATTGTTCTCACCGCCAGCGGTCAATTAACGCGCGTTAATCTTGGCAAGGCACAAGCGTCCGATGGCTCGGGGACTGTCTTGTTGAGTAATGACGCACCTGAAGCATTTGCCAGCGGTGTGCATGAGATTACTTGGGTGGCAAAAGATGCGGTGGGTAATCAGACCACTGACACGCAAATGGTAACGATTAACCCCTTTGTTGAAGCACCGCTTAAAGCGGTGGTGAAAGAAGGTGCCACTTACACCTTAACCGTGCGTTTAAGTGGTGAGTCGGTGACTTATCCCGTGACTATTCCGCTAGAAATTTCTGGCGACGCCCTTCAGGGTGGAGACTTTACGTTATCCGATGACGTGATTGTTATTGAGTCAGGTAAAACGGCTGAGATTGAGGTCGTGGTGCTTGATGATGGTTTGCTGGGAGAGGGTAAGGAATCACTTGTGATCTCTCTAGGTTCACCAGACCAGGGTGTTGAGTTAGGCGAATTTACTTCAACTAGCATTGTGATTGTTGAAGAGGCTGTTAAGCCGATTCTCAGTATGGCTGTAAGCCAAGATGGTGAAACTAAACGTGAGCTTTCTGCACAGGGTGGTGTTGCAGTGGCATCGGTTAATATTCTCGATCCCGATGGCTCGCATGGCATTGATTGGTCGGCGATGTTGACCGTGTTGCCCGATGCGGTGGATTTAGGTGATGGCCGCTTACAATTTAATCCTGCCAATATGGCCAGTGGTCTTTATGAATTAATGGCTCAGGTTGAAGATAGTGCCTTTGTAAGCGAACAATTCTCGATGTCGTTGCCGTTTACTGTAACGACTGAACTGACTGAAGCAGATAGCGATAATGACGGTATTGCTGACTCAGATGATGAGTACGACGAGCCACACGTCATTGCTTCTCAGGAGGGCAGCGCGCCAATTGTTGCTGAACTAGGCACAAAATTGGTGCTAGGCAGTAGCGCATTTGGTGCAGGTGTTGGCGGTGTTGCAGTGGATGAATCTTCGCTTAATGACGACCCTAGCTTTACGTATCCAGAAAAGTTGTTGGATTTTGAGGCCGTCCTTCCCGCCGTGGGTGAGAAGGTAAGGTTATTACATACACTTCAGAACCCGATTCCAAACGAGGCTGTTTATCGCAAGTATATCGATCAGCAGTGGCGTGACTTTGTTGTTGACGATAATAATCTAGTTGAAAGTGCCGGCTTAGATGATAACGGTAACTGTCCTCGTTTAGGCGCTACTGCCTATACGCTGGGCTTAACCGCGGGCGATCAATGCGTTCGCTTGACAGTGCAAGATGGCGGGCCTAACGATGCCGACGCTATAGCTAATGGCATTGTGGTTGACCCAAGTGGTATTGCTGTTAGAAACCGCTTTGTTAACTTTACCTTTAGCGATTGGGCAGACAATTCACGTTTAAATGGCGTTGCATTAGTGATTAGAGGCCTAGATGATTCGATATTAAGTGATGTGGAGTCAGATATGAATGGTACGTTAGCGGTCGATACTGATGTGCTGTCTGCCGATGCAAGCTTGAACCTATCAAAAGCATACGACAAGACGAGCAGGGCGGTGACATCGGCTGATGCCCTAGCTGCTTTGAAGTTATCGGTTGGGCTTAATCCCAATGCTAACGATGCTGCAGTGGAAGCGCATCAGTTGATTGCGGCGGATATTAACCAAGATGGCCGTGTGACGAGTGCAGATGCTCTTGAAATTCTAAAAGTGTCTGTAGGGCTCAGCAATACTGCTCGATGGGTATTCATTGACAGTAATGCTGACCTGACAGGAGCAAGTAAGTCGGCGGTACCAGCCGCAATCAACAGCATGCAATTGACCCTGCCGGTAGCTAACGACTCGAGTTACACCGGGGTGTTGCTGGGTAATGTGAATGGGCAGTAGTAATTTATGGCATGCCCTAAGGGCATGCCATGCTTAAGCGATAACAACTTCCCATTGGCTAAGTGGCCCAACTCCATTTTGGGCGAGGGTATTAAAATATTCCTCACTGAGTGTGGTGCTCTCATTAGGAGGTGTCCAGCTTCCATTTACATCGCCTAGCAGAACTCCAACGAAATTAATTTTGTCAGAAACAGCTTGATTAGCATTTATGCCAGATGAAGCCCACGTTACATTGTCTTTATCAATCATTGTCTCCCCTGTACTAGCGTCAACAAAATTGCTGTTCTCTGGAACAAAAAGCCATTCAAGGTCGGGAGCATCTAAGATACCTACCGCCATTTTTAACACAGCTAGTGCATCTGCACTTGTGACTTTGCCGTCTTTATTCACATCGGCAGCAATTAATTGATACGGTGATAGCTCGGCATCGCTGTTAGGGTTAATACCTACGGCAATTTTTAAGGCGGCGAGCGCATCTGCAGATGTTATAACGGCGCTTGAGTCCGTATTAGTAACCGTTATACTCGCTTGAATAGTTTGATCAGTGTTTTCTAATTAGGTACAAAACTACCATCGCTGTCAGTGGTTACGCCTGCACCGTCAATGTCTATAGCGCGAATTCTCCTAGTTCGCCCCTCCGCCCCAAAAAAGGCAGGGCTCCACAAGCGCTCCACGATATTTTTCCTTCTTATACCTCTTTTACATATTCAAAACTGTTATAAAACGGAAGTAGTTTTTTTCTTTAACAGTACTATCTTTATCATTGTAATTACAAATTAAACGGACTTAATTTTTATGTTAAAGCACCCCAAAGCCTTTGCGGCCTTTCTCTTTTTTATTTTGTCACTTAATGTTTATGCGCTGGATTCAGACTACGACGGTTATCCCGATAGTTATGAAATTATTAATGGTTTAGACCTTGGCTCACCACAGATGCGCATAGGCACAGGTGGCGGTTTTACCTGTGCTATAGATGATAAAGAAGTCAAATGCTGGGGGAATACAAATACTCTTGGTCAGCTCGATGTGCCTCAACTCGTTAACCCAATTGCGATCGCCGTTGCTCATAAGCACTCGTGCGCTATTGATGATAATGGTGTGACTTGTTGGGGCTTTGTTAATGATTCGCGTTTAGTTCCTCCGCCATTAGTCAACCCTCGTTCCCTGTCGGCCGGTTTGGATCATATGTGTGCCCTCGATGACGAGGGGGTGAAATGCTGGGGTAAAAATGTCTATGGTGAGTCCGATGCGCCAGTTTTGAAAAATCCTACAGCTGTTGCTGCGGGTGGATATCATACGTGCGCGATAGATGATGATGGAGTGAGTTGCTGGGGCTACGATACTTTTGATCGACTTAATGTTCCTACGTTAAGTAATCCCACTCAGGTTGCTGCGGGTAAATATCACTCCTGTGCCCTAGATGATTCTGGCGTAGTGTGTTGGGGTGGATCGACAGCCCAGCGAGATGTGCCAGAGCTGAACAATCCAAAGGCTATTGTTTCTAGAGACCAAGGGATTTGCGCCTTAGACGATAATGGCGTCACCTGTTGGGGGGGGGGCGGGGTTATATGGCCAATACGATGTGCCTGCGTTGGTTAATCCCAGTGCGATTGCCTACAGTGGTTTTCATGGTTGTGCCATTGAAGAGTTCAAACTGAACTGTTGGGGGCACGAGCCTACCTTATCCGCTGAGATGCCAACGCTTAATTTTGATGGTGACAGCGATGGATTTTATTCATTTGTGAATGATGTATTCCCGCAGGATTCTAGTGAATGGCAAGATACGGATTTAGACGGAATAGGAAATAATCTAGATACAGATGACGATAGCGATAGCGTATTGGATATTGTTGATGCCTTTCCATTAGATAAATTGGAATGGCTTGATACAGACGAAGATGGAATAGGAAATAACGCTGATAAAGATGATGATAACGATGGCATCTTAGATGTTGATGATTCTATCCCCTTGTTCGGTAGCGACTATCTTGCAATAAGACTCAGTGCTTTGCCTGACAATGTTCAAATTCAATCTTCGTTTCTGGATAAAAATAATAATCAACAGCTTGATGACGGTGAAGAAACAATAGTTGAAGGAAGCACAATTATTTGGAAAGGTGCAGATACTAGTGAAATTTGCGCTGCAAATAGCTCGATAGTTGTTTCATGGACAAGTCCTACAATCAGTAACAGTCAAACTATTACTTTAATTCCATTTTTTGGCTCATTAACTGAGGGGGATGCGGTTGAATATTTTCTCGATTTTAATGCTTTACTTGGCGATTCCTTCGTAAGCTTGATAGGTAGTCAATCAAACTGCGACGCACTTGTTTTAGCTAACGACAATGCCGCCCCTGTTCTTTCTCTTATTGAAGAATTGTTATTGCAATCAGAGTCTCAAGCGAATCAAAGAGATGATTGGTTTGCTTACTATTTTGGTCAGGCCACTAAAGAATTGGCGACTATGGCGGATTTAGTTATTGAGGGAATAACTAAGGGCAGTATTGAAACCAGCGGTCAGAGGTTACTTTTACCCGACAATGAACAGACCACCATTGCTTATATCCACCCTCTGACCAGAAATGTTGATGATGGTTTTCCGAGTGCTAGCTGGTGGAAGAGTATTTATTTCGAGAGGAATAATTTGGCGATAGATGGGTCTCTCTATACTAAATATACCAACATAGCTGTTCCAATGGATGGTTCTGGTAGTGAGTGGGTTCATTATCAAAGAGATACAGTAAGCCATTACAATGATGTTTCTAAGATTAGCTTTAATAGAGAATTTCAAGGTTCCACAGGTCACCAGTCCGGGTATTTACCTGATTCAGCTATGGCATGTGGCGCTAATGAAAGTCTTGAGTTAAGGATGTCTGAAAAATCGACAATTTTTATTAATCTGCTTGATAAACCCATTGCTGAAAGTATTGAAGATTGCGCGATTGATAAATTTATCGATCCAAATAGAAGGATTATTTATATTGGTGGCACTAGATTTGATTTCACGCTAACTGATGCTTTGTTTAGCGATGCTAAAGCTTTTGTTGGTTTTAGTTCTATGCCAAATAATTATGAAATTACCTCATTAGTTGATTATTTAGATTCATTGCCTGCAAATTTTTGTGAGTCAGGTCTAGCGGGTGCTGATTCAGTTATTCGTAGTATTAACTTTACTAAGGATACTCAGACTATTTCCTGGTCTAGGGGAGATGACTGGTCATATAGCGAGAAAATTGTGTCAGCCGATGACTCAACCCTTTCAAATGAGCATCCTGCTGATCAAAATATTAATTTTAATCAATGTGATTTTTCACTTTATGATAGTGATAGAGATGGGTTATCAGACGCCTTAGATGCGTTTAAAACTGACCCAGCTGAACAATATGATACTGATAGAGATGGTATTGGTAACAATACCGATCTTGATGATGATGGTGATTCGGTGGCAGATTCAATAGATAACTGCCCTTTAGATGCCAATACTGATCAAATCGACTCAAATGCTGATGGAATTGGTGATGCATGCCCATCTGTTAATGGAATCGTCTATGACTGGAATTCTAAGAAGACGCTCGGGAGCGTTCAGGTCCTTCTGAGTGATTCAAATGGGACTGCTGAGCATGCAGTTGTTACTGATAACAATGGTTATTTTACATTTGATGGTTACACCATTAATCATAATAGTTATTTACTTGAAGGTAGTTTACTAGGAAAGGAAAGTAATTCTGCGGTTACATCAGCTGATGCATTAGCAGCTTTAAAAATCGCCGTTGGATTAAATCCTAATCCAGACCCAGATGCTGAGGGACCCCTTGATGCACCAAATGTAAGTGCATTTCAAAAAATGGCAGCCGACGCTAATGGTGACGGTAAGGTGACTTCTGCCGATGCGCTTCAAATCTTAAAAATGGCGGTTGGACTTTATGATAGCGCCGGAAAGCCACAATGGCGTTTTGTGGGCGAGCAGCGTTTATTTGATTACTTGCTGTCAAACCAATTGGGCATTGATGAATTGGATAATGACTTGCTTGAATCCATTAGTGAGGGTGATAGTTTCAATTTTCCTAGAAAAAATTTAGTCAATCTTGTCGGTGTCTTAGTAGGTGATGTTAATGGTAGTTTTCAGTCGTCTACGGGGGAGCCCTTAAGCGATTCCCATTTGTTGCAACTGAGTACTGATACGGATGGAGACTTTGCTTATGATGTTATTGACCCCGATGACGATAATGATGGCATTCCGGACGTGAGTGATGCCTATCCGAAGGAGAATATTCAGGAGCAGCCTTTCTTTGATCCTAACGATATTATTATTGATGTGCCGGAGGATTTGTATGCAGATGTTGAAAATGTAGGCACACTTTTTCAACGTATTGTTCCTGTTGATATAAATTTAGATGGCTTAATGGATTTTTTCTTACATCAGAGTGGCTTTAGTCCATTTGATTTTGGGCCAGGTCCTGCTAAGGATTCTTTAGTTGCTTATATTCAGCAAGCAGACGGCAGTTACGTGATGTCAAATGAATTGGTTTTTGGGCAATATCGCGTAGAATTTGAGAATATTTCTAGAAAACATGTTGTCGCTGATTTTAATGGCGATGGATATAAGGACGTAGGTTTGGCTCTCAACAGGGAGGATGGTCGGCAAGATGGATACACCACTAATCCTGAGACAGACAGAAATTATGAAACGACAAGGTTTTGGGCCAGTCCACTTAAAGTTTTGATGTCCAATGGCGATGGTACCTATCGAATAGATACGCTTCCATCTGAGCCTCGCTGGCAACACGAAATCGCGACAGCAAAAATGCCTGATGGCAAGTATGATTTAATATACAAAAGTGTTGGTCAAAATCCCGCAACAGTTTTTCGTGTAGTGGAGAATCAGTGGGTAGAGGTAACTGACTATCCTTATTTAAATGGATGGGATATGCGTTCTAGTATTCCACAGTCGCATCTAGGCTTAGACTATAGTCAGCATCTTTTTACTTCAGATACATTCTTTCAGTCGGATGGGTCCTCTCTTACTGGGGCAAAACTTTTTAGCTCTGATAATGGGCAGTGGTCATTTAGCTCAGACAAAACATTTGGTGAGTTTTCGAGAATAGTTAATTTTACATTTAACGGGGAGTCCAGTTCTCAACCAGCATACAAATATTTGGGTGTTGAGCGAATGTCATTTGGTATGTCAGAAAGTTGTGCTTTGCAGCTTAATGAAAATGAATCCATATTCATTTTTATGCTTGATTCACAAAATATTTCAGAAGATATGACCGAGCCTTACGACTTGAATCAAATGAGAGGAACTCAACTTTACGTACCACTAAAAGTTGTTTACGGCCAGCTGGTTGAAATGGACATTTTGAGTGAGCAAGATGAATTCGAGCAGGATGTTTATTTCTCTTGTGAGGATATCAACAATGATGGTTTAGGAGACCTAGTCATCTTTAACGATTTTGTTTTAGATGAGGTCAAAACTTATCTAAACAATGGGTCGGATGACTTGGTATTAACGACGTTTCAGGATCTAGATACTGTTGAGGACCCTAATTACAATCGGGGAATGATACTTGACGTCACAGGAGACGGTCTAGGCGACTTGATACAGTTTCAGGAGCCCAGGATCGTTATCAACAAAGCCATAAGGCCACAAGCTCTTCAGTAGCGATAATAAGTCAGTCGTCTGCCAAGGTGATGCTTAGCAATACCTTGGCTTAATCAACATAAAAACTGTTGAGGCATAGAATTGTGTTAAGTGGCTTGTCTTTTAGTATTGCTCACTTTTCGATTTGTAAACCCTGCTAACACTAAAGTATTAGTGCTTGCTTGAATGGGCTGTTTTACCATATGGTAAATGTTGGTTTATATTCAAAAACATCTATAAAAATTCAACAGAAATGTCGTGCAAATGACTTTGGAAATACACTGTGTTTAAACACATATCATTTTTAAAAGTGGTGGTGCCTTGCTTGTTTGCCGCAAACACTTTGGCAAATTCCATCACTATTGAACAGGCGGTTAATTTTGCGGTAACTAACCACCCTTATATCGAAAGTAGCAGGGCCGAGCGAGAAGCCACAGAGGGTGAGTTGGCGGTGGCTAAACGACAATTTTTGCCGTCAATTACCGTTGGTGCACAGCGTGGAAACAGCAATACTCAGCAGCGTAATTTAAATGTTCAGCAGCCGCTGTATACATTCGGTAGGCTCACAGGTCAGCTGGATCTTGCTAAGAGTAATCTTGACGCGGCAAGTGCAGAGGTGGTTTCAACTGAACAGCGGATTATTAACGATACTACTACTCGATTTTTAGAGTTGTATCGAGCTCAACAAAATGCGGTTGTTGCAGAGGAGAATATTTCTCAGCACCAACGCTTACTAGATATTATTGAGCGTAGAGTTGATGCTAAAACGAGCCCTTCGGTCGATGCTCGTCTTGCTATGGCGCGCTTGCAATATGCTGAATCCGAATACCTTCAGTTTTTAAATGCGGCGCGAGCATCTCAAAGTGCTTTGGAGCAATTAATAGGCGAGCCGTTTAATACTATTGTTACGCCAAGCTTTGAGGTTGTATTACTGGAGGAAATCGACACCCTTCGTGAGAAAGTTATTTCATTTTCACCTGAGTTGGTGAGTCTTGAGGCTCAGGTTAGGGCGCAAATGGCAAGGGTAGATGTTTCTAAAGCTGAGATGTATCCCCAGATCACTGCTAACTACGAAAAACGCTATGGTGATCTTCTTTTTGGTCAAACAGATGAGCAGATATTTTTAGCGGTTGAATATCAGCCTGGTGCAGGTTTTTCTTCGGCAGCTAACCTTTCCGCAGCCAAGGCACGTCAGCGTTCTTTGCTGTCTTCTAAGAGAGCCACAGAGAGAGAACTTATTGTTCAGCTAGAGACTCTTTTGAGTCAGTTTACAATGGCTCAAAACCAGTTGCAGCCCTCAGAAATTTTGGCTAACTCTACTAAAGATGTTGTCGAGTCTTATTTGCGGCAGTATGTGGTGGGCCGGAAATCTTGGTTGGATGTTTTAAACGCTCAGAGAGAGGCTTCTCAAGCAATGTATACACTTGTTAATAATCGAGTGTTACTTTTACAATCATTTTATCAATTAAAAATACTGTCAGGTGATATTCGTGCTGGCAGAGGTTTGCAAATATGAGCGAAGTAACAGCGGAAGTTATCCATCCTTTTCAAGACTTAGACATATCAAAAGAATTGGCCCCTTTGTTGTCTAGGATTGCAGCGCTGTTAGGTGTTTCAGTCCCTGTTCATCGCTTTTCATACCTGGCTGAAGACCATCATGGCGTTGAGTTATCTTCGCTTCAAGGAGCGTCACTTGTTAATGCGCTTTGGCAGTCACGTTTTCAGCGAGGCTCGGTCCTTTCAGTTGAATTAGAGGTTTTAGAGCCCGGGGCATTTCCTGTTTTGCTGTTAGCCGATGATATTGAAAAATCTTTGGTTATAAGAGGTAGGCAGGTTAGACAATGGCTTGTTGAAGATGCGTCAGGACAAACTCGGCAGCTAAGCATTGATGAATTGCCACGGGGCAGTGTTTTTGCATTAGCAACCGATATTGATCTTGAGGCGCGTGATGCTTTAAGTTCATTCAGTGCTAAAGAATGGTTTGCCTTTGCCATACGACGTCACCGTCGAGTCTTTTTTGAGGCTGTTTTTGGAACTTTCATGTTAAGCATTTTTGGTTTGATGACCGCTATGTATACCATGCAAGTTTATGATCGAGTAGTTCCCACACATGGATTTTCAACATTGTGGGTGCTTACTATTGGTGTGCTTATGGCAATAGGATTTGAGCTGTTGATGAAAGTTGTTCGCTCTCATATGGTAGACAAGGCCTGCAAGTTTATCGATATTGAGTTATCGAGTGTCTTTTTTGAAAGGGCGCTTTCTATTCGCGCTGATAAACGACCTAAAACGGTCGGCACTTTCGCCTCACAGATTCGCCATTTTGAGTCTGTGCGAAATTTTATGACCTCTTCAACATTGTTCATTTTGGCTGATGCCCCTTTCGCCTTACTATTTATTTTTGTGATCTATCTTATTGCCGGTCCGGTGGCATATGTCCCTCTTGCCATGCTGCCAATAGCACTAACGATTGGTTTATTAATGCGTGGGCCTATTGAGCGTTACACCGCTGAGAATATGGAAGAGTCCAATAAGAAGAATGGCCTGCTAATTGAAGCTATCGATGGTATTGAGTCAATTAAATCTTCTTCGTCTGAATGGAAAATGGCTGCTAGATGGAGTGAGTTAACAAAGAAAATTAGTGTGACTGACCTCAAAACACGTTTGCTTTCAACTTTTTCGACAAATTTGGCGCAGTCTATTCAGCAATTAACCTATGTTGGCATTATTGCTACCGGTGCTTATCAAATTTCTGAAGGTGAGCTGACTATGGGAGGGTTAATTGCTTGCTCAATTATTTCTGGTCGAGCATTGACACCATTGACTCAAGTGCCCAATATGATTGTGCAATGGAAGCACGCTCAGATCTCATTGGGTGTTCTAGACAATATTATGGCGATGCCTAGTGAGCAAGATACCAGTCGCTCCATTATTCCTGATCAATGCAAGGGCAATATTCAAGTTAAAGAGGCCGGTTTTGCCTATGAAGAAAATGCACCATCAATAAATATTGGCGCGCTATCGATTCAGCCCGGTGAAAAGGTCGCCATACTTGGTGCCGTAGGCTCTGGTAAATCTACTCTAATTAAGCTTCTATCAGGTTTGTATCAACCGTTGAATGGGCAAATTTATCTCGATGGCATTGATATGACGCAGTTGTCCGTAGATTTTGTGCGCCAGCATGTTGGGTATTTACCTCAAGAAGTCAGGTTATTTAATGGTTCGTTGAGAGAGAACCTGGTGTTAGGTTTGCCAGCAATGAGCGATTCACAAATTTTGCGTGCCGCTGAACTCACTGGCCTCGGTGCTGCTATTCGTAACCACCCTCTAGGTTTAGAAATTCCAATTAGCGAGGGTGGGAAAGGTTTATCCGGCGGGCAGCGCCAGTTAGTAGGTTTGACTCGATTGCTATTGGCGCGTCCTAAAGTGATGCTGTTAGATGAGCCAACGGCTTCAATGGATGCACAGTTAGAAACCCGTGTCATGAAACATTTATTCGCAGAGATGCCAAAGGATACCACGGTTGTTGTGGTAACCCATAAAGCTGGAGTGCTACCTTATGTCGATCGTCTAATAGTGATGGATGGCGGTAAAGTCGTTGTTGATGGCCCAAGAGAAAAAGTACTAGAAGCACTTAATAAGCAAGCTGCAGAGAGACAATCTTGATGAATGTATTATGGTTTTTGCGACAAGGTGAAGATGATTTAAGCCGTGCAGCTTTAGATCAGCAACTTAAAACGAGTCGCACAGTGCTCTGGGTAACGGCATTTGCTTTGGTTTGCTTTTTTCTGTGGGCTAATTATTCCTCTATCGATCAGGTCTCTCGTGCGCCAGGTGCGGTCATTCCAAGCTCAAAAATTCAGGTGGTACAGTCTAAAGATGGCGGGACTCTGCTTCCGTTACCGGTAAATGCGGGTGCACTTGTCTCAAAAGGCCAGGTGATTGCTCAGTTTGATAATACGGAGGCCCAAGCAGATTATTTTGAAGCTAAGGCGCGAGTTGAAAGCTTGTCAGCCACTATCTCACGGTTAAATGCTGAATTATTTGGTGGCGAACCTAAGTTTTCTGAGACTATCGATCAGTACCCCCAGTTTAAAACGACACAGCTGGAGTTGTTCTACAAGCGGCGTTCTGCTATTGAAGAAGAGCTGGCTGCTTCTGAGGGTATTTTGGCTTTAATTCGTGAAGAGATTGCTATGAATGAGCCTCTTATGCTTAAGGGTGATGTCAGTAAAACTGAAATTCTTCGTTTGCAGCGCGAAGAGGCTCAATTGGTAGCAAAAATTTCTTCCACTAAAAATGAGTACTTTAGTGAAGTTCAGTCAGAGATGGCAAAAGCGGAAGAAGAATATGAGCGAACTCTGCAGGCTTTGATACAGCGTGAACGACAGCTGAAAAATACCGAGCTGATTGCTCCCGTGAGCGGTATTGTTAAAAACATTCGTATCACTACTGATGGCGGGGTGATTCGCCCGGGTGAAGATGTAATGGAAATCGTACCAATCGAAGATGACTTGCTAGTCGAGGCAAAATTGTCGCCAGCTGACATAGGGTTTGTGAAGGTGGGGCAGAATGCGAAGGTCAAGATTGATGCTTACGATTATACAATTTATGGTGATCTCTCTGGTCAAATATCGTACATAAGTGCTGATACTTTACTAGAATCACAATCTAACGGTGAAACTCCTTATTACAGAATTCATGTAAGAACTAATGGTCGTCAATTTAGTGGAAGACCAAATGAAAATTTGCAAATTTTGCCGGGAATGACCGCTACAGTTGAGGTTTTAACGGGTACAAATACAGTGTTAAGTTATCTAACCAAACCGCTCGTAAAGACTCTTGCTGAGTCTATGGGTGAACGTTAATTAAAAAAGGAAGGGACTCATGTCTGAAAATATCAATTTAGAGAACGAAACTATCGTTGCAGATGAAATTGTTGATTCAGCTGATGTGGCAATTTCTGAGAGTCAAATGCCAACATCTGAACAATCGCAGGTTGCATTAAATGAAGATGTCACTGCTGAGGAAAATTTTGGCTCTAGGCCTGTTGTTGATGAGCTTCCCGTTGAAGAAAAAGCTGAAGAAGAAAAAGATGAAGTTGATGAAGATTCCGAAGAGACTGATTCAAGCAGAATAGAAGAGCAGCCAAATGCTTCTGAATCTAATGCCCCCATGGTTGAGCAAAGTGATGTTGCCGACACGTCTGAATCGAGTTCTACTCAAGCAAGTACTACTGAAGAAATACAAGGTGAAGAAGCCGATTCTGGATTTATGGGTATGTCGGCAGCTACATGGTTATGGGGTGCGGTAGGTGTTGGTGCGGTTATAGCCTCACAAGATAGTACGCATACGCCTGAGCCTCCTTCTGTTTCCTTGGCAACAGATACAGGGATTGCAGGTGACGGTTTAACTAATTCGGCAACCTTTGCTGTTTCTGGTTTAGAGCAAGATGCAACTTGGGAGTTCAGTACTGATGGCGGAACAACTTGGACGTCTGGTGAAGGCGATAGCTTTACTATTACCGGCGAGGGTAGTTACTCAGTTGTTGTACGTCAAGAAAAGGGGAATGTCTCAGAGAATAGTTCTGCGGTTGCAGTGACCATCGATACGACTGCACCGGATGCTTCTGCTCTAGCTTTTGACTTAGCTGCAAATACGGTAACGATTAGTTTTGATGGTACTCTAAATGAAAGCGAAGTCCCCGTTGATGGTGAGATATATGTTGAGCAAAATGGTTCACCATTAGAAATTACTGGATACGAGTTTGTCGAGGGTGATTTAGTCGTTAGCGTAGCTGGGTTTGGCAATGGTCCCATTCAGGTTGGATACAGTGGTACCTCATTGCAAGACGATGCTGGTAACAGCGTGGGTGCTTTCCGTCAGATCGTTGTCAGTGATGGCTATATCTCAGGTGGTCAGGTTTACCTAGATGCCAACAACGATGGCGTGGCTCAAGAGAGCGAGTTACTTGAGGGTGTTACTACCGATAGCATGGGGCAAGTCTTTGTCGGTAGTGAAGTTGGCCCTGGTAACTTGATTATTACCGGCGGTGTAAATACAGATACTGGTGCCGTAAACACCTTTGTTTTGTCAGCACCGAATGGTTATACAGCAGTTAACCCGTTAACTACCTTGGTAGCGGCGGTTATCGCAAATTCTGACTCAGAAATATCGGTGGAAGACGCTGAAAATGTTGTTTTGACCTCGTTGGGTATCGTTTTGGCTGAGGGTGAAACTCTCTCAAGTTACGATCCACAGCAAGATACCTCTGCCAATGCACTTGATGTTCAAAAAGCCGTAGCTCAAGTTGCCACAGTGCTGAGTACTGCCTCTTCTGGTGGTGAAGGCGCTCAAACGCTGGTTACGGATAATATTGCTAAGGTGTTAATTGCGGCTGGCGGTGAACAAGCGATCATTGATGACACAACTATTACTGATTTCTTTAAAGATGAGTCAGGTTTGTCTGTTGTGAACCAAGAGTCGGTTAATACTGTCCTCAATACAATTGCTGATATCGATGAGGCAGCAGATCTTGAGGCGGTTGTTACGTCTCAGGCAAAAGCTACTGATACTGTTGCTCCTGTTGCTGCAGCAAGTATCGACCTGGATTCTGCTTCAGATACTGGTGCTTCAGATAATATAACGATGGATTCGACGCCCACAATTAACGTTGTTTTGGGTATGTCTGAAGTTTTAGGTGAAGCCGTTGTTTCGGGTGATACGTTAGCCTTGTATAGTGGTTCAGTCATGGTAGGTTCTCATGTTCTTACTGATGCTGATATCGCTGCAGGTAGTGCTACAGTGACTCCTATTGAGGCTTTGGCAGATGGTACTGCTTCATTGACCGTTAAAGTTATGGACCGCGCTGGCAATATGTCTGCAGCTTCCAGTGCAGAAGTAGTGACCATAGATACTACTGGTCCTACTTTTACTTCTGGTGATATTGCTGACCAAAATGAAAATGTAGCTATTGGTACTGTTGTTTATACAGCATCCGCAGACGATGCCAATTCTTCAGCGGGTATTACTTACTCGCTAAAAGCAGGATCAGACGCTGCATTAACTATCAATGCGTCGAGCGGCGAAGTAAGTTTGTTAGCAAGCCCCGACCATGAAACGGCGACTTCACATGCATTTACTGTGGTGGCAACCGATGCTGCTGGCAATTCATCAGAAAAGGCGTTGACGTTGAATATAGTGGATCTAGACGATTCTGCGCCAACCATTACTTCTGGTGCTACAGCGACTAGCATCGATGAAAATTCAGGTACAGGGCAGGTCATCTACACTGCGACTGCCACTGATGATGGAGATATTTCAGACGGGTTTAGTTTTTCGTTGAAGGCGGGGGGCTCAAGTGACTTGAGTATTGACTCAAGCACTGGTGCTGTGACATTGGCGGCAGATCCAGACCAAGATACAACCCCAAGCTATGCCTTTATTGTCATCGTTACCGACGCTGCAGGTAATATGACCGAAAAAGAAGTCACCTTAACTATTGGTGATTTAGACGATACTGCCCCTACCTTTACTTCATCGGCAATGCCAACGGTTGATGAGAATACTGCTGCAGGTCAAGCCATTTATACCGCGGTAGCTGATGATTCAGCTGACGTGAGTGATGGTGTGACATATAGTCTTAAGGATGGATCAGACGCGTCTTTGTCAATTAATGCCCAGACAGGTGTTATAACGACCGATACTAAAACTGATTTTGAAACTAAATCAAGCTTTGCATTTACTGTGGTAGCTACAGACGCCGCAGGAAATATGACTGAGCAGGCGGTTGGATTGTCGGTTAATGATTTGAATGAGGCGCCAACCGTCACTGGAACGTTGGCTGATGTTACTGCGGTAACTGGCCTTAAAACAGAGGTTGATGTTACAGGTGTTTTCACTGATGTTGATGCAAATGATACGCTGACTTACAGTTTGGCCTCAGGCGATTTGCCAGCAGGATTGACATTGACCTCATCGGGAATGATCACTGGAACGGCAACAGCTGAATCTGCTCAAGCAACCTATACCATTCGTGCGACAGACAGCGGTGGTCTTTCAGTTGATCAAACGATCAATCTTAAGTCCGTTTCGGCCCCAGTAGTTGATTCAATCTCAGTGAGTAATGCCGCAAACAGTTCTGATGCCGGTACTGTTGATCAGCCGGTCAATATTGTGCTCACCATGAGCGAAGCATTTACACTGGATGTTACTAACGGCTCACCCACCATTGGTGTGTCATTTGGTGATAGTGCCACGGAAGTAACCGCTACCTACGTTTCAACTTCGGGTAATACATTGACTTTCTCTGCCGATGCGCCTGCTGGAAATGCGAGTAGTGTTGCTCTTGCGTCTATTAGTCTCAACGGTGCGACGCTAGTGGGTTCAACTAGTTCGCAGCCATGGGAAACAACATCGGTTGGCCAAAGTGATGCTTACTTGCTAGACAACGCAGGTCCAAGCTTTACTTCGGAAGCTACTGCCGAAATCCATGAGTTCTGGCCTGTAGGAACGGCAATTTACACTGCGTCAAGTACTGATGTAAGTTCTGTGACTTACTCTTTAGCTGATGGTGCTGATCCAGCGTTATCCATTGATGCGAATACGGGGGCGGTTACTCTAGATATATTGCCTGAGCCAGGTTCCATTGGGTTTACTGTGGTTGCCACTGATGCACTTGGAAATCAAACAGAAAAAGTCGTTGCTGCTAGTGTGGCCTCAGGTATTTCTGTTTCTGGGCCGGGAGTGATATCTCAAGGCGGCTTGAAGGTTGTTGATGTCGATAACGGTGATGGTTCATACACGCTAGAGTTGTATGTGGCAGAAGAATATCGAGCAGATTTTTCCTCGGGTATTGGTAGCATGGATTTAGTGTTCAACTATACGCCTGATGATTTTGAGGCCATATCTGCAGCAGATGTTACTTCTTCTTTTGCTTTTCCGCTTGTGAATAGCGGTGTGCCTGGAGTCCTTGTCATCGGTGGTTTTGATTTGACGCCTTACCAGGCTGATAGTGCTGAACCAGTATTTGCTATTAAGGTTGTTCCCACTCAAATTGACGAGATATCGGTAAGCTTTAGTAATGTAATATTTGATACTACGGATATGCCTGATACTTCAATTGTATATGGAGAGCCTACAAAAGTAACAGGTGATGCTGGTTCTGATGCGTATATTTTGACTGCAGGAGATTCAGAAATTGCCACTGGCGATGGAAGTGATGTACTTGTTGTAACTGAAGGAACAGGTACTAATTTCTATATCACTGACTTTGTTAGTGGTAGTGATTCCATTGATTTTGGTGATTTGCTCGACACTTTAGGTTATACCTCAACAGCAGTATCTGGTGATGCGCTAAATAATGTTGCGCAAAAAATTGTTACAGTGCCAGAGAATATTGCTGAGTTGATTACCACCGATGACATATCTCTTGATAATGTCTATGGTGCATTCGCCAATGCAGAAACAGGTGTGGTAACGGGCTTTTACGATGCCGATCCAAATGCTGATAGCGTCATTATTGATACGTTTGAGCTGAACATTGGCGAGGGAGTAGCTGGCTTCAGTCTAGATGATGTAACCGGTTTTATAGCTTAATCCTGCGTTATTTAATTGATCGAACCAAGGGGGGCTAAGGCTCCCCTTTTTTGTGTTTAGGGTTTTTAGTGATAGTGGATTAGCGAGGAAGTTTTACAATATAAGTGGTAAGTAGTAATACTAAAGAACTAATGACTTTTAAGTTTAAATTAGTTAAAAGTAGTTGGTTAAAAAACTAATTAGGGGTTGTCGCTGTGGCTATTATATTTTCATCTGACACTACAAAAAATATCAATGAAAATCTTAGTGCAATGTCGGTTATTTATACTGCCGCTGCTGCTTTTGATGCAGGTGAAACGGGTGTGATAACTTACTCGTTAGATGCCAGTAGTGATCAAGGGCTTAGTATTGATTCTGCAACAGGTAAAGTGTCTGTTTCTAATGCAGTCGATTACGAATTAAAATCGAGTTTCAATTTCGTAGTAGTCGCTACAGATGATTCTGGTAATGCTTATAGCCTCGAAGTCTCGGTAAGTGTCAACAACCTAGATGAGCAATCTCCAATCTTCACCTCACCTGATACAGCTGAGGCTATTGATGGTCGAGCTTTGGTTTATCGTACCCTGTCGGACGATTCTAAAGATACTTCTGCTGGAGTTACCTATAGTTTGAAAAGCGGCTTGGCTGATGATGCAAGCCTGTTAACGATCGATGCCAATACTGGTGCCGTTAGCCTTGCTAGTGGTGTGTTAGATAGCGCTACCAAGTCGTCATATAGCTTTACTGTCGTAGCTTCTGATGGGGTGACGGCTAATGTCGAACAGGCGACTACCGTCACTGTCAAAAATGCTTCTGCTGATAACATCATTACTGCGGGTATTGGTGATGAGACTATCGATGGTGGTGCTGGTTTTAACACCCTAGAGCTCCCCGGTGCTGAATACCACTATATTTTAACGCGCCAAGATGATGGCTCGGTCGTTATCACTCCGATTGCTAATACGCCCTTTGAATCTGAAGGCGCCAAAACAGTCTCAAATATTCAGTTAGTGAAGTTTCTCCAGACCAATTCCGAACGCATTTTAGATGATGTTGCTAACGTTCAAGACTCAACCAATCAGCAGTTAAATTTTGGTGAAACCTTTGCTGGGCAAATTTTTAAGGGCGATACCGATTGGTTTCAGCTGACCGATGGTGATGCTAATCAAGCGGTGCATGTGAGTTTGTATGGTGGTTCTAACGCAACCTTTACTGATGGCTCAGTATCAATCACCCAGTCATTCTGGCCCGATCAATTAACTGCTTCTACCTTAGATGCCAATGGCGATTACGCTTTTAGGGTATACAACACTAACCTTGGTTTAAATGCCATTCAACCCTACAACGTGGTGGTATATCGAGATTTGACCACCGGTACTGCAGGGAATGATTCGCTCGCTACAGGTACTGATTTTGAATATGTTGATGCTGGCGATGGCAACGATACCATTGTCGGCAGCGATCGTGATGAATACTTTATTGGTGGTCTGGGTGACGACACCATCACGGTGGGTGGTGGTAACAATATTGTTATTGGTGGCGACGAAAAATTTGATACCGATACAGTGATTTTTGCGGGTAACTTTGCTGATTATAAAGTTACCTTTCAATCTTATAATGACACTACTCCTGCTGAGGGTAATTGGTGGCGTATCACTCATCGAACCACGGGCGAGGTATCGTTTGTAAAAGGTGTCGAGCAACTTCAATTTGATGATCAAACTTACACCATTGATGATTATGATTCATTGCAAGGGGCTGATATCAGTGGATTGGCTTCCTATGCTGGATTGGGTGAGTTAATTGAAGGTCGTTACAATCTTTACAATGATAGAGATTGGATTCCCTTCAATTTTGACTGGGATATGGTTGATAAAAACTCCACGATTAAAATTGCTATTCAGCATTTTGGAGATAGGGACAGTTCTATTAGAATCGTCAATGCCACTGGCTTCGCACTGCAGTTTACGTTACCAGACGGTACACAAACTGATACTCTGAGCTTTAACAGTAATAGTGCAAATGAATTCTTGGTTAATGGTATTCAGTGGGGTCCTAATGCTGAAGGTGGCGGATTTGGCGGTGGCCAAGCCTTTATAGTGATGGAGGGATCGGGGCATTACGGATATAGGTATGATTCATATAGCGAAGACGCCGAGTTGCCCGCTAATGCTGAAGATATTGGTCGTTACACTATCTCAATTTCTCGCTTTATTCAGGGAGACGAGGGCGATAACGCTCTTAACACTAAAGGTCCAACGGATCAGGAGTCTGCCGAAGAGATTGCCGGTTTAGGCGGCAATGATACCATTACAGGCTCTGTCGCCGATGAAATACTCGATGGTGGCTTAGGTGATGATTCTATTATTGCTGATGGGGGTAATGACCAGTTAATTGGTGGTGCGGGCAATGACTCGCTTTATGGTGGTGCCGGCGACGACCGCTTTATTGTTGAAGGCGAATCCACGACTTACGATATCTTCGATGGCGGTACAGGCACTGACACGATTACGGTAAGTGGCTCCGTTGACTTCTCAAACGCCACCTTTACTTCAATCGAAAAAATTCAAGGTACAGGTAGTAATAAAGTTACCTTAACTGAAGAGCAAGCTGCTGGTTTGTCATCTGTGTCTGGTGTTGTACTAACTGGTTCAGACCAGCAGTTTGTCGAGTTGGCGGGTAACTACTTCATGTTGGGTACCACAGGTAATGACACGATTGTTGGTGGTGATGGAAATAATACGATTACTGCAAATGCAGGTGATGATTCTATAACGGCCGGTGCAGGTGACGATCTTTTCATAATTAACGGTAAAAGCTGGGACGTAATCACTAATACAGTTTCAAAAAATATTGACTCGGCAACTGGAACGATAAGTTTTATAGACTCTTTTGATGGTGGCCTAGGTACCGATACACTTCAAATTGATTTCTCAGAATCTGAATATCTACAGTTATACGATGGTGGTTATAAACTCGGCGGAACTTATTACTGGTTTTATGAATACTTAATTGCTGGTAAAAAATTTAATTTGGATTTTACTGGTGCAAATATAGATAGTATCGAAAATATCCGTCTTATTTCTGGCTCTTTTAATCGTGATGGTGTTAATTATTCAACATCCCCTCTAAATATTTTTGTGACTCATGCTCAGTTAGATAAATTTTCTTTGTTAGATGGAGGTAGTTACGTTGTCTCAGGCGGCGGTACCATTGATCTATCGTCTAAAACACTTCTCAATAATGCCACCATTAGTTTTAGTGGAGATGATGCCTATTTCATTACTGGCACAGCAAATGCCGATGCGATCACTACCTATGGTGGCGCTGACTCCATCACGTCCGGTGCAGGTAACGATGTCATAAATTCTGGCAAGGGTGTTGATACTATTGTGGCTGGAGATGGTAACGACAAGATTACCATCGACAGTAAAATGCAAGTCTTTGATTCCATTGACGGTGGTGCGGGTACCGATACCTTAACCATAAAGGGCGGTTCAGTTGATCTGTCGCAAGCCACGATCACTGGTTTTGAAAGAATAGAAGCCAACTCAACCAGCCTTGCTTTGACTGAAGCCCAATATGCGGCATTTTCATCGATTTTAACTGGCCCTGCGGGGTTGGTGCTTAAAGTTAGCACTCCTGGAACGCACAGCGTAGCTGATTTGCCAGATGGATTTGTTGGCATTCAAGGCACGGATGGCGCAGATAACCTCATCGGCTCAGATGCTGCAGATGTGCTCTCCGGTGGTGCCGGCGCTGATACACTCACCGGTGGCGCTGGAGACGATGTCTTGGCTGCCGGTATCGGGGTGGATAATCTTTCTGGTGGCGCAGGTTATGATACCTTGGACGTTAGAGGCAAAGCTGTTGTCGGCGATCGACTTGCGGGTGGTAGTGATATTGATACTTTGTTGGTGGAAGATGGGCAGAATTTGTCCGGTGCCACGATAACCGGTATCGAAAAAATTAAGGGTACGGGCATT
>Ga0209962_1000065_pt1 | contig 31666 bp, 22 predicted proteins | sample SalPonA_C_H2O_MG_FD_185722 | JGI IMG/M metagenome (GOLD analysis project Ga0209962, IMG submission 185722) | Water microbial communities from South San Francisco under conditions of wetland restoration - Salt Pond MetaG R2A_C_H2O_MG (SPAdes)... | ecosystem: Environmental > Aquatic > Non-marine... | reverse complement strand
AAACTAGTATTGAATTCCTTTTAAAGCAAGTGAGTAATCAGAGACTCCATGTAGCTAATCTTTTAGCTAAGACTGGTGACACTGAGAGTTACGCTTGGCTTCAGGATGTATTCAAAGACATTGAAATGTGTCTTGAAGATATCGGTGAAGAGTCTTTAAAGGAAGTAAAAGAATACTACGCTAAATAATATGTTGACTCCTAAGCCATGAGTATAAACTGGCTTATCAAGTTCATCCAAGGAAAAACAATGAAGAAAGATAGTGTTCATGTTATAACTGAGTATACTCCAGCAGGAGACTCAAGAGTTATAGGTGTTTATCGTAGCTATAGAGGAGCACTAGATGCTCTATCTAAATTTACTAAGCATTATAATGATGCAGAGTATAATCAATATGATATAGATCAATTCAATATTGGTCAGACTATCTCGGAAGAGTAAACCAATCTCCCTGTAGCATAATGGATAATGCATCTGCCTTCTAAGCAGACGATTACAGGTTCGAGTCCTGTCGGGGAGGCCACTATTATCTCAGGGTCTTAGTTGTTATGATCTCTCAGTTAAAAGCTGTCATAACGTAAAGCAAAAGCCTATATGCCTAGCTCCTAAGGGTGCCCTGAGGCCAATAACTAATGCGGATATGGTGGAATTGGTATACACAACAGACTTAAAATCTGTCGGGGAAACCCATGTCGGTTCGAGTCCGACTATCCGCACCATAAACTAAGGAGAAACATTATGTCTTCAATCGAAGTAACATTTATCGTATCAGCTTATCAAGATAACAACAGCAAACGTATTGCCAAGTTCAATAATAGACTTGAAGCAGAACAATTCATGACAACCTGTAAAGAAAGAGGCTCTAAGCATATTCGTTTAGAAATGCGTAAAGTAACTACTACTCATCAAACACTACTAGAAATTGGAGGTGACAAATGAGAGATCGTTTTGATTTAGAACAGGATATTATGAATCTATGGCAGACCGCAGATGATATTAAAGTTATCTGGGAATCTATCTATGATAGTAATATTACTTGGGATACAGATAGAATAGCTAATGCGCTATTAGGTCTTCAAGAACTAGTTAACGCTAGAGCAGATCGTTGCTTTCATACATTTGAACAGGTATTTAAGTTAAATAATTATGCACCTGAAGAAGTTAAAGAGTTGAGGAAACAAGTAGCTTCTTCTTTATGTGGCACTGAAGAGTGTCCTTATAAATCTAAGGAGAAAGATAATGAGTAAGTATATATTCGACATTGAAGCTAATGACTTACTACCTAAGATAAACCATATATACATGGTTGTCTTTAAGAAAGTAGGTACAGAAGAGTTCACTGTATTTACTGATGATGATCCAGCCCATCGACCGCTATCTGATATGGAAGACTGGATCAAAGAGAATGTAACAACTTTGATAGCACATAATGGAGTTCGTTATGATATTCCAGCATTAAAGAAAGTCCTTGGGTATACACTGCCCAAGGGCATTAATGTTATTGACACTCTTATTGTGTCTCGCTTAAATAACTGGCCTAACAAGAGACTAAAGGGTAAACACTCTCTAGCAGCTTGGGGTGAGTATTTAGGTTATCCTAAGATAGACTTCCATGACTTCTCAGGTTACAGTGAAGAGATGTTACGTTACTGTAAGCAAGACTGTATAGTCAATGAAGAGATCTATCGCTTTGTTATGCATGAAGCTAAGACTTGGATAGATAAGTATCCTAAGTATCGTCAGGCACTCCGTATGGAACATGACATGGCTCATTATGTAGCAGAGCAAACAGAGAATGGATGGTTGTTTGATTTCAAACGGTGTCAAGAACTTATTGGTGAGATCACTAGTAAGATGAAGGAGATAGAAGATACCGTTGAGCCACACTTAGGTAACATCATTAAGCTTATTGATAAAGAACCTAAGAAGCCTCAGTACAAGAAGAATGGAGAGTACACTGCTGTATCTGCAAGGGTAATAGGAGAGTACTTAGGTAAGCATGTATCACCTGAAGATGCATTGAAAGCTGAACCTCCAATGGAAGCAGGTACTGAGTTTCAGAGACAACAAGTCATTCCAGCAGGTATGGGTCAACAGGATAGTGTAAAGAACTATCTTGAAGAGCTAGGCATCAAGTGGACTGAATGGAATTGGAAGAAAGTCGGTGGTGAATTCATTAAGACTGGTCCAAAGCTAAATGAGAAGGACATCAAAGCTATTGGTCATCCTCATGCAGATATGATAGCAGACTACTATACTCTTCGTTCTCGTAGAAGTATCCTTCAAGGATGGATGGAACAAGATAATGGAGATGGTCGTCTTCGAGGTGATGTGATGGACTTAGGGACAGCTACAGGTCGTCACTCACATAAAGTAATTGCTAACATACCTAATGGAAATGCAGTATATGGAAAAGAGATTCGTGAACTGTTTATCTGTCCAGAAGATAAAGTCATTATCAGTGCTGATGGAGCGTCTTATCAGATACGATTACTGGCTCATTATCTTAAAGATGAAGAGTATACTGATACAGTACTTAATGGTGATGCCCATCAACGTCATGCGGATATCGCTGGAGTACAGCGTCATACAGCTAAACCGTTATTCTTTGCGATTATCTTCGGTGCTGGAGCAGGTAAGTGCGCAGCAATTATTAAGGGAAGTCAATCAGAAGGTAAGAAGATCAGGGATAAACTAATCGGAGGGATACCTAACTTCTCTACTCTTATTGAGAAGGCTCAGGACACAGCTAAACTTAATGGCTGGATTCCAGGATTAGATGGACGTAAAGTCTATACGGAAGAACCTTACAAAGCAGTTAACTATTTGATTCAATCAGCTGAAGCAATACTAATGAAGAACACTATCGTTAGTATTAATAAAGCCTTTGAAGACAATGACATACCAGCTAAACAACTACTGATGTATCACGATGAGTGTTCATGGGAAGTTGAACCTGAATATGTAGATCGTTGTAAGCATATTATACAACACTACTTCGCTGAAGCACCTAAACAATTTGGTGTAGAGATCATGGAGGCTGGTGACATACTTGTAGGGAGAGACTACTATGAAGTTCACTAGAGGATTTAAATATGAGCGAGTTCAGTGTACTCTACGATGTTAATATAAAGAGTATCGGAAAGAGAACTGACAAAGCAGGATTTGTTAGTGTTAAAACTAACTATGGTGAGATCAGAGCTAAGCCTATGTATATAGAGCGTTATAAGCTTGAGCCTAAATGGGAGGGAGACTTAATAGTCTTCCATTCCAATGCAGGTAACATGTGTTTAGCTTATGATCAGTCACAATCCATTATAAATGAGGACAATCATGACGATCCTTGGACATTCGAGTGTCACGCTTTAGTTAAACCTATTAGTGTTAACAAAGCATGGTACATGAATAAGAAAAAGTCTAGGGATTACATGAACTTTCAGGAAGATATGATACCATACCTACAAGGTTTCTCTTGCCCAGATAGAGTAAGAGATAATCAGACTAGGCTAGAAGCTCAATTAGAGTTTGGTTATAGTAGTAAGAGATCTGATGTAGATAACTGCATTAAGACTACTCTAGATACTATGCAATCTTGGTTTGGCTTTGATGATGTTATCATATTCAAAGTAACGGCAGAGAAGTTTCACGTTAAACGTGGTGAAGACTATCTCAAAATAAAACTCGAAGAAATAAAGGAAACATGATGAGCAAGGTTCAGATGCAAACCCCTAAAGATACTTTCACTGTTGACTACCCTCAAGCAATTGAGTTTAGAGATAAACAGGCTAGTATCTTCTGGCCTCCTGAAGAAGTACGTGTAGAGAAAGACGTACAAGATATTCTAGTTAACATGACTGAAGCAGAACGTCATGCCACTATTACTGTACTAAAACTATTTGTTAAGTATGAGTTAATTATTGGTGATGAGTTCTGGTCTGGATTTGTAATGAAGAAATTCCCTCGTCCAGACATTCAATCTATGGCTAGTCTATTCTCAGCTATGGAACTATCTGTACATGCACCCTTCTATGCTAAGCTTAATGAGGAACTTAAGATAGCTACTGATGACTTCTATAACTCCTACAAGGATGATGAAGTACTAGCAGAGCGTATCCAAGTACTAGAAGATATCTTCAAACGTAATGATGACTTGTACTCTTTAGGTGCATTCACATTCGCTGAAGGTGCTATCCTCTATTCTTCATTTGCTTTCTTAAAACATTTCCAGTCTCAAGGTAAGAATAAACTTCTTAACGTTGTCTCTGGAATTAACTTCTCAGCTCGTGATGAAGCTCTACACTCAGAAGCTTCTGGTTGGTTGTTCCAGCAATTACTAAAGGAGAAACAAGATGCGAAACAGATTTCTGAGACAGAGTGTAAGACGCTCCAGGATGAGATCACAAGTATGGCTGTCACAGTCTACAAACACGAACAAAGAATCATCGAAAAGCTCTTTGAAAAAGGAGACATCGAAGGAGTCTCAGCAAAACAGCTAGACTACTTTGTTCAGTCACGCATCAATATGTGTCTGAGAAACATGGGATACCCTAATCTCTTTGAAGTAACATATAACCCTATCGGTGAATGGTTCTACAAAGGTATTAATGGTTACGCTATGAATGACTTCTTCTCTAGCGTTGGTAATCAGTATGAACGTGGTTGGCAAGCAGAAGCATTCACATTTTAAGGAGTAAATATAATGTCATACAATAAACTATCTGAAGAACGTAAACGTCTACAAGCTGCTGGTGAGTTACCTGAATGGTTCTCTACTGGTGGTTATCAAATGTTTAAAGAGAAATATCTCTTTCAAGCTAAAACCCCTAGAGAACAATATGAACGTATTGCCCGTACTCTTGCTGTACATACTCCTAATCCTAATGATTGGCATGATAGATTCTTTCAATTACTATGGAAAGGATGGCTCAGTCCATCGACTCCTGTTCTGGCTAACGTTGGTACTTCTCGTGGTCTGCCTGTTAGTTGTGCTGGGAGTTATATCAGTGATAACTTAGATAGTATCTACAAAGGTAAACATGAGATTGCTGCTCTCACTAAAGCAGGATTCGGTACTGCAAGTTACTTAGGTGACATTCGTAGTCGTGGATCTGATATCTCTGTTGGTGGTAAGGCTAGTGGTCTACTACCTATCATCAAAGGTTTCCAGCAAGATATGGAGTATGTATCTCAAGGTACAGCTCGTAGAGGATCATGGGCAGGCTATGTACCTATTGATCATGGAGACTTCGATGAGGTATGTGATCACCTAGAACATAACCCTGATGGTAATAACATTGGTTGGAATATTAGTAATGCTTTCATTGAGAAGCTATCTAATGGAGATCAAGAAGCTATCAGACGTTATGGTAAAGCTATGCGTACTAAGATGGTAACAGGTAAAGGTTACTTCTTCTTTCCAGACAAAGCTAATGATGCTCGTCCTATCTGGTATAAAGAGCAGGGGTTAGATATCAAGTCACCTCAGTTATGTGCTGAGATTATGCTACACTCTTCTGATGATTACACTTACACTTGTGTACTATCATCTATGAATGTAGCTAAGTACGATGAATGGAAAGACACTGATGCTATCTTTAATGCTACAGTATTCCTTGATTGTGTAGTACAAGAGTTCATTGAGCGTGGTAAGAACCTACCTGGATTAGAGAAGGCTATTGCTTTCACTAAGAAGAGTAGAGCATTAGGTTTAGGTGTATGCGGTCTACATACGTTATTCCAGAAGCGTAACATTGTATTCGGTGGATTCGAATCAATGATGCTTAACAATGAAATCTTTAAGGCACTTGATAATGAAAGTAAAAGAGCTAGTAAGTGGATCGCAGAAACATGGGGAACTCCTGAATGGATGGAAGGATACGGGTACGCTAACACCCATAGAATTGCTGTGGCTCCTACGAAATCTACCGCCCTCATCATGGGTGGAGTTTCAGAGGGAATCAACCCTGACACAGCTATGGTTTACACTCAGCGTACCGCAGCAGGTGAAGTGGACAGGATTAATCCAGTCTTACTTGAGCTCATGCAGGATAGAGGAGTGTACAATAAGCGAACTGTTGAACGCATTAGAGACAACATGGGTTCAGTCCAGAAGGAAGAATGGTTAGATGACCATGAGAAGGAAGTATTCCGTACTGCCTTTGAGATCCCTCAAAACGCTGTAGTAACTATGGCTTCAGCTCGTGCTAAGTACATTGATCAATGGCAATCACTTAATCTGTTCTTCTCAGCAGATGAAGATGAAAGTTACATAAACGAAGTACATAAGCAAGCCTTCACTGATCCAAACATTCTAGCTCTCTACTATGTGTATAGTAAAGCTGGTGTTCAAGCAAGTAAAGACGAATGTCTAGCTTGTCAATAAACTAAGGAGAAATAACATGATCGGTATAATAGATGCAGATAGCATATTCTATCGTGCTGCATGGAAGACAACAGATCTAGCTGAAGCTAAAGAGAAATATCTAGACATACTTAAGATATACATCTCAGAGGCTTGGGCTGATAAATCAGTATGCTTCATTAAAGGTGATAATAATTGGAGATACAAAGTGTTCTCTGATTATAAAGCGCATCGTGGCTCAGGTAATCCTGACATGAATATGGAGATAATGAAGGAGTTAATTGAATGGACTGCTCAAGAGCGTCTTGCTATTCGTTCTCATGGATGTGAAGCAGATGATCTTGTTCGCAGGAAAGCAGTTAAGTGTGTTGAAAGAAACCTGAATCATGTTATTATCTCTGCTGATAAAGACTTGGATTGTATTGCAGGTAGGCATATTCGACCCAGTAATAAGGGAGACCTTAAAGAGTACACTGTTACTCAGGAAGAAGCTGACTACAACTATTACATCCAAGTCCTTATTGGTGACATGACAGATAATATCAAGTCACCTAAACGTCTTGGTGCTAAGACAGCTGAGAAGCTACTCAAGAGCACTTCAAGAGGTGAATGGAAGTATGTCATTGAACGTGAATATAAAGATCGTTGTGGTGAAGAATGGCTACATGCTCTTATGTTCACTGGTAGCTTGATTCATATTCAACGTTACCAAGATGATTACTTTGTTTGGGATAAAGACAAAGGTAACTTCTGGGAGTGCGGCTTTAAAGAAGCTCCTAAGTGTTACGAGTACTAAGGATAATAGTATGACCTTTATGAAACAAGTACTTAATGCAGTGAGAGGTTATAGGGAAGAAGAAGCGATTGATATTGTATTGATCGCTTTATCTGACTTTGAAAATGAGTTGCATGATATGTTAGATGGAGGCATAATAACGAATTCAGAGTACATTCTGAACTTGCAGATGAGAGGCACTGATGTTGCTTATCTCATTGAAATCATTAGGAGAACTAAAAATGAAATTATCACCTACAAAGTTACAGAAGAAGATGATGTTCAATCAGATGATGATGGACATAGCTTACCGTGTAGCGCAACAATCCATTGATCCAGACAGAAAGGTTGGAGCAGTCTTAGTTAAAGACTCTCAGATACTAGGTTATGGATGGAATGGAACTCCCAATGAGTACTTTACTAATGAGTGTAAACACACTAATGGTAAGACTCGTCAAGAAGTAGTTCATGCTGAGATGAATGCTATAGCTAAAGCAGCTACTAGTAGTGTTAGCTTATCAGGCTCTACTATATTCAGTACTACAATACCCTGTATTGATTGTGCTAAGATGATCGTGCAATGCGGCATCACTACTGTTTACTATACTGAAGAATACAATAAGTGTTCTAAAGGTAGACAGCTAATTATAGACTGTGGTCTAGAACTAATTAAACTTGAGGATTAAATTATGACTATCTCTGTGGGTAAAGGCTCCTGTAAAGCTTGTGGTTCAACTGACAATGTATCTCTCTTCAAAGATGATACAGGTACTGTTAAAGGTAAGTGTTGGACTCCAGGATGTAATAAATTCTACCCTGATTATTACGGAGAAGCGGACATGGAAGTGGACGTAGTAGATAAACCTGTTGTACAGAATACCAATAAACATATGGGAATTAATGATTATCCTTTCCGGACTCATTCTTCTCGAAAGATATCTGCAAAGATTTGTGAAATGTTTGGTGTTCGTAGTGCGATTAATGTTGATGGTGAAGTATCAGAAACATTTTATCCTTATGCTAAACCTGATGGTGTAAGCTACAAGGTTCGTTCTTATCCTAAAGCCTTTAAAGTTATTGGAGGACTAGATAAGATCTCTTTGTTTGGTCAAGATAAGTTTGAAGGTGCTTCTCGGAAACGTGTCGTAGTAACCGAAGGAGAAGAAGATGCGTTGGCAATTGCTGAGGCTTACGATCAGTACAACGGTAACATATACCCTGTTGTATCCATCCCTTCAGCGTCTAACTTAAATCCAGTTATTAATAACCGTGATTGGTTAATGTCGTTTGAAGAAGTAGTATTCTACGGAGATAACGATGAGGCAGGTCAAACTGTTATACCTAAGTTAGCTAAGATCATAGGCTACAATAAGCTTAAGGTAGCTAAAGGTAAACATAAGGATGCCTCAGATGAGTACACACGAGAGGGCTTCAAAGCGGTCCTCTCTGCTATCTGGAATGCTACCCAGTACAACCCCCAGGGTATACTCACAAAAGACGCTCTATGGCAGGCTATGGAGGACTATGCTAAGATTGAGAGTGTACCCTATCCTACTTGCTTTGACGGTCTCAATGAGAAAGTTAAAGGTATGAGAGGAGGGGAGATTACTCTATGGACTAGTGGTACTGGTTCAGGTAAATCTACTATGCTACGTGAGATTGTTTTCCACTTGATTCAGAGTACTGAAGATAAGATTGGTATTATCTCTCTTGAAGAATCACCAGCAGAAACAGCTAAGAAGTTAAGCTGTATGGCTATCAACAAGAATCCTACAGCGGAGAATATTAGTAATGAAGAACTCAGACAAGGCTTTGATACTGTCTTTGGCGATGATCGCATCCTTGTTCTTGATCACGCTGGAGCTATTACTGATGGGATCATATCTCAACTTGAATATATGGCTGCTGTTGGGTGTAAGTATCTCTTCATCGACCATATTACTATACTTGTATCTGAAGGTGCGGAAGGACTGACAGGTAATGAGGCTATCGATAAGATAATGAATGATCTTCTTAAGGTAGCTAAGACTCATAATGTCTGGATAGGTCTTGTATCTCACTTACGTAAGACAAGTACTGGTAAATCATTTGAGGAAGGTGAACTACCTTCTCTAGATGACATCAAAGGTTCTGGTTCCATTAAACAAATCTCTATGGATATCATAGCTTTTGCTCGTGACTCTGGTAATGCAGATCCTACTGTAAGGAATACTATTGAGATGAAAGTCTTGAAGTGTCGTTACACGGGGCTTACTGGTCCAGCAGGTAAAGCATTATATGACCATGAAACAGGTCGTATCAAAACAGCTACAGTAGAATTTTAAGGAGTAACAATGAATAATCTTGTCGTACAATACCTGAGTGAAAGACTCGGAAAGGTTGTTCTGAATACTAATAAGCGCCAGGCTTATGGTCCACTCTATCTAGCTCATCTATTACAAGATGAAGAAGGAGATATCTATGAAGAAGATTTGTTTCATCTAGTTAGTATAGCCACTAATATAATTCTACATAAAGCTGCTGATGATCCTTCAGGGAAGAAGGGAGAAGCACTTCTTACTAACACTGCTATAGCTATAGGTGTTGAAGTAAGTAACTATAAGTCTTCTGAGCTCAACAAAGAACAGATGTTACATATAGGTGACTTGTTCATTGAAGCGTTCTATCATTCAGACTTTATTAATATCTCTATTCAAGATGGGTTTGCTCCTAGATCTGGTTCACCTTACGTTATCTCTATCACAGAGAAGTTTAGTGATCTAGTTAAGACGCAACCCGCTAAGGGTTTGTTACTATACACTGTAACAGATCCTATCAAAGATATTAAAGGAGTAATGCAAGGAGATAATTTAGCTGTTATCAAAGGTGTTAACTCAGAGACTAGTAAGCAGCCTTTGATTACACATCAACAAGCTTTCATTGAGTCTATCAGACGTAATGATACTTGGGTTAAGTCTACTAATAAACTTCAGCAACAAGCTTGGAGTATTAATCAGGAAGTCTTTGAAGTTATTAAGAATAACCTTGAAGATATACTACCTAAGCAACAGAATAGACTTAATAAATTTACTAAAGCAGAGGTAACACTTGCTTATAAAGCTCTACAAAAAGAGCCTTCAGAAGAGAACAAGCGAGCGTATAATGAAGCTGCTGAGAAGTGGAACGAAGAACTATGTGTTCTCCGAGACATCTCTAAGCGAGCAGAGCTTGAAACAATCTTCAAGAAAGCAGAAGCCTTAAAAGATGCTGAAGAGTTTTATCAGTATGTAGATCTAGATTATCGTGGTCGAGTCTACTACAAGGAACCCTTCTTTAACTTTCAGGGCAGTGATATGGCTCGTGCTATGTTTCAGTTCAGTGAAGGTGTAATGCTATCTAAGGTAGGTCTCAAGTGGTTATACATACATGCTGCTTGTTGTTACAATAAGTCGTATGATATTGATTCACTTCCAGGATGGTGTGAGTATGACTATGAGAGTTACTTAAGAGAAGAAGGTCTTGATTCTATCTCAGTAGATAAGATGACTCTAGAAGATAGAGTACATTGGGTTGAACATAACCTAGATCTTATCTATGACAGTACAGATGTTATTCACTATGACTGTGAAAAGCCTTTCTCTTTCTTAGCTTGTTGTATAGAGATTAAGAATGCTCTTAAAGACCCTAATCATCTTTCTTATCTTCCTATACCTATTGATGGTAGCTGTAACGGTTATCAGCACTCAGCTGCAATAAGTAAGGATGAGCATACAGGTAAGCTAGTATCATTGATGCACACAGATCTACAATCAGATCTATACGTTAAGGCTGCTAAGGCTTTGATTGAACGTATGCCTGAATGGTTTGAGGCTAGACCTAACCTTAAGTTAAAGCATATTAGGAAGTACATTACTAAACGTGGTGTAATGACTAGAGCATACTCAGCAGGAGCAGAGAAGATCGCTGACAGTATGTATGCTGACTGCTATACAGGTGGTATCACTGAGGAACACAACATCACTATGAGCGACTGTGAAGCACTCTCGAAGGCTCTCATACAGGCTCTTGATGATGTATGTCCAGGAGCTACTAAGACTATGAGCTTCTTACAGTCATTAGTTAACTTTGAAATAGGTAAGACTAGTGCTTATGATGTTGATGGTTCTAACTGGACTCACACAAAGAAAAAGAAGGTACATGCTCGGAAGCAAGCTCTAAAGAGAATCAAAGAGAAAACTATTGAGGAAGAACTAGAGTTAGCTTTGATAGAGCAACGTCTAGAGCATGTAAAGAATACTCGTTACGTGTCGCATGGTAATGGGAAGCACTACATGCAATGGGTTAGTCCTTCTGGATTCCCTGTGTTCTATCATTCTTATCTCACTAGAGAAGTAAATGTCTATGTTACTCTTGCAGGAGTACCTATCGGGCATAAGAAGAATGGAGAGTACACTGGACGTATTACTCATGTTCTTCAAGAGCCTTCTAAGTTCGCTTCACTACAAGGATTAATGAGTGGTATATCACCTAACTATATCCATAGTCAGGATGCAGCTCATATGTCTCTTGTTATAGCTAACTGGAATCACTCTTTCGGTGCAGTACACGATAGCTTTAGTACACATGCAGAGTATGTTGATATGCTCTCTCAATTAACAAGACAATCATTCATTGATATATACAACAAAGAGAATTACTTTGAAGATATTAAAGTAAATGTATTGTCAGACACAACTAACTACGAAGGTATTCCTGATCAGGGCAATCTAGATATTGCTGATGTAAGGGGTTCTGAGTATTTCTTTTGTTAGAGGTAACAATGGCAGATAAAGTAAAAGTAATGACAGATCTTACTGGTAGAATGTCTACAGAAGATCTTGATGACAGTCAATCAAACAATCCTATGGCTGATGAGCCACATAAACCTAAGAGACCTTTCAGTGCTGATAGTAAGAACTGGATAGCTCAATCAGGTCTTGGTGAAGTAGATGATATGGAGATAATTAATAGTTTAAACTTAGATCCTAATCTAGCTTACACTAATCCTATTAATCGTGCAGCACTTCAAGCAGCACATAAGTTAAGCTATCAAGGTTATCTTGAACAAGGATATGATCAGAAAGATGCTAGAGACCTTTCTAATAAAGATCATGCCCAAGCTAGACAGCAGATTCTTAATGCTGAAAAGCTTTCAGGTAAGAAATTTCTGTAAATAAAAAAGCCCCCAAGAGAGTAATCTCAAGGGGGCAAATTTTATTATTATTATAATTTATAGTTGTTATTAGTTCTGAGCGTTAGACAGGAACTTACCTTTCTTCAGGCTATCAATTACAGCTTCAGCATTCTTCTTCCACTCTTGTATCTTACGGAATAGAGGTGGACGAATCTGTCCTTCTTCTGCTAAGTAGCCTTGTAGTCTAAGTACTGATTTAAGAATCTTATCAAATTGTTCTGGAGTTACACTAGCGTTTCTACGAATGTCTTGAACATTAGTATCTTCACCGTACTGTTCTAGGACTTTTTGATATGTCTTATTCTCAGGGTCATTAGGTATCCAACCATTATCAGCAGCATCTTTAAGAATTAAAAGAGTTCTCTTTCTTTTATCTACTGCCTTACGGTATTGTTCCATAGTAGGGTATCTAGTTTTATCTATAGGATCTTTATTATTCTTGTAATGATAATCCAGTATATTGAACATAGATCTATGTTGACTATTAGAAGTACCTACAGGGATATTCTTACCTTCCTTCTTAGCTGTCTTAATTATCTGAGATAACTGATCAACTACATCATCAGCTACTTTTAACAGATTACTATAAGTATCAGTCTGAGAAGCTAAAGACGGAAGAGCTATCATATTGTAAGAGATCCAATGCTGGATATAACTCTTAGCATTTAACTTGTTAGCATCATGTATTGAAATGTTAGGTGAAGATAACTTACGACCAACATTCTGAGACATAATAGCTAGTTTCTCTAAAGCAGCATCCTGAGTATGCGTAATAATAGCTGCCAGACCATCCATAAATCGAGCACCATGCTCTTTATGAATATCTTTTAAGTTACCATCAGCATCTACAGTAAATTTCTCTTTACGATCATCAAGTCTTTTCCCTACCCTAAACATAGGTACAGTATAACCTTTACTATCTACAAATGTTTCTAAAGGTTTTCTAGCTAATAGTCTACCTCCTGACACTTCTTCCATTACCATATCTTGCATGTATTCGGGCATAAGCTCTCCTACATGTGATTTAATAATATCACCTAGATCTGTCTTAATAGCTGGATCATAATCTCCAATCAAAGAAATAATAGAACCAATCTGTTTAACAGTCTTAGAGATAGAAATGTTCTGAAGGATCTGGTTATAGTTAGCTCCCTGCATTGCAAGTAAATCATTCATCAGATCAGAACCCATAGCATTTTTGTATGGACCATTCTCTACTAAATGAGTCTGAGCTTCTTTAGCAAACTGAGTTAAGATACTACGGATAGAACCAATGTTTACATTAGGGTGTAATCCATAGAAACCAGCTACAACTGAGTCACGAGTAAGATCTTTACCTTTACCTTTATTAATTAATGCATTAACAAAGTTAGAGAGTGCTTCTTGTTTATCAGTATCATTAAAGCTTCTTTGAATAACATTACCAAGATTCTCAGATAGAATAGTATAGAAACTATCTGGATTCTTCATAGTGTCATACCAAGCATCAGGGTCTTGAGGATCTACGATAAAGCCTAGTGTAGCAGCATTGATAATATTACCTGTCTTAAGAGTCTGTATAGCTACGTTAGAGTTGTTAGCATCTATCTCATACATACCTTTAAGTCTTAGGTTAGTACCTACAGGACTTGAAGCATAGTTAGAAGCATCTATTAAGTTAGAAACAAAGTAACCTAATTCCCCTCGCTTTAATACTTCTTGCTGCCATCCTTGTCTATTTTCAGGTGTAGGAATAGACTGAGGATTCTTTACCCAACCTTTAACTTGACGACCATAGCTAGCTAATGTTTTGATAATAGTCTCTTCATTCTGAGAGTAATACTCTAGCAATTGAGCTGGATTCATACGCTTAGTATTAGGTTTCATCTTACCCGAAGTATTAGTGTATTCATACTCAGGAGCAGTAGCACCTTCTAGTTTAATAAAAGTACCAGCCCACATAGCTTTCATAGCCATTTCGTTCTTAGTACCTTCATCAAGACTATTAAACCTTTCTAAAGCTTTCTCACCATTACGCATCTGGCTCTTAGATAGCATTAAGATTTCTTTTAGGAGATTAGCTTGTTTACGGCTTTCTCCTTGATTTCTAGGTTTAACTTTAACATAAGCCTTTTCTGCAAAGTTATCTACTGCCCTAATAACCGCTTTAGAATCAGACTGCATATCACGAGAAACTTCTTGGATACGATTGTTTATCTGAGAGACACCCCACTCAGCAAACTTAATTAACTGCTCTCCATTCCCATCAACATCTTGTAGACGTTGTTTCATAAGCATAAGATCATTCTTTGTCTTCTGATCTTTAGTCTTACGGGCTAAGTCAGCAGTACGTTTAGCATCGGCATTAGCTCTACGCTCAGCTCTTTCTGGTTCAACACCTAAGTTAGTATACTTAGCTCTAGCTTTAATTAGTGCTTCATTAAAAGTTTCTTTATAGCTAGCATCATCATTCTTAAAATACTTACCATCACCCATAGAATACAGTTGTTCTACAATAGTAAGAATGTCTTCATCTACTACTCGACCAACACCTCCATTAAGAGACAATACAGCTTCAGAAGGAGATATCTCAGTACCATCTGCTTTTAAAACAGTTCCTTTCTTAGCATCAAACTTCATATCACCAAGTTTACCTTGATGGTTAGTTGGAACTGTTCTACTAATGTTAATTAGGTCGTTTGAAGGATTAGAAGCTACAGCTATATCTTGAGTTGTCTTAGCAAAGGTTTCACCCTTAGGCATTACCTGTGGATAGAAGTATTTCTTTTTAGAACGAGGATCAGTGAAGCTATAAATACCTATCTCACCGTCATCAATAGCTCTTTGAAGTAAGTACTCACCTAATTCAACATCATTGCTATCGTTCTCATCCATTTCAACTGCTTGACCACCAAGCATTTCTTTTGCTCTTTGAACAAGGCGTCTAGCAGTATTGTTAATGAACTTATACTGATCAATATCGTAACTATTAGAATCATCAGGGTTAACTTGACTCTTGATAGCACCTATATCAGTACCTTCTAAGTTACCTGCAACTTGAGTTTCTTCATCAATGTCATATCGATTAGCTTGTACTGTACTTTCTAGATCATATGCATCTGTAACAGCAGCAGACTTATCTTGATTCATAAGTCGCATAGCATTGATATCAGAAACTTCTTGGAACATAGAAACAAGAAGAGATAATGATTGTGTTTCAGTATCTACATTCTGGCCCATAACTACTTTAAGTAAACTAAAAGCATCTACTTCTTCTTTAGTGTTAGGGTTAGTCATTACAATGTTTTGAGGGTTATTAAAGTCTTCAGCTAAAGAATTGCTTCTCTGAAACAAATCACTAATCTGACCTTTGTTTACCTCTCGTAGTTTATTCTCAACAGTCATTGAGTTTTCTTCGATATCACCCTTTTTGACTGCTTGATTACTTTCTACTGCATTGTAAATATCTTCTAATCTTTTATTGATATTATCAGTAGTTGCAATAGCACCTTCTCTTGAGACTAAGTCTTGAAGAGGGACTGGTTGAGTAAACTCTTGTCTTGCTTGTTGGATATCCAAAAGCTCTTGCTGTTCTAAGACAGGCATCTCTGCTACTGTAGGAAGCTCTATAGAACTCTCTTCTTCTTCCAATGTAGGCATCTGTGGAACATACTGTACACCCTCAGCCTGTACTTGAGGTACTAATGAAGTACCTAGTTGTTCAGAAGGGAGGACATTAGCGCCCTCCTCCTGAGCAATTACAGGAACAGCAACTTCATCACGGAAAGCTGTTGTCTTTTGAGATGGGCTTAGAGTACCTGCTCTTGATATTTTAGGAGGCATTGCCATTATTCGTTTTCTCCAATAATGAAGTTAATCAGCCTTGTTGGGGCTGCAGTTTCTTTAGTATAATCTGCAAATGGTATTGCTCTTTGAGCTGCACTTGCAAAATCACCTTCAGCTAGATCACCTAATACTTTACTAGTATGACCATAAACAGGGTAACCTGAAATGTAATCTAATAAACCTTCTGATTTAAAACCATAAGGATTACCTACAACGTTATCTATAATCTCTTGAGCCCAACCTAACTGACCTGAGTAGTTGATTGCTCTCTGCATAGCACCATAGTCTTCTTCAAGGTTCTCATTGAGTTCACCTCTGAGTAAAAGATCTTTTAAGTACTGTGATATGTAAGCAACTACAATAGCTGACATCATTATCTTAAATGTAGAGAAAGCAACTGGTGCTGTAGCATCTTTAAGATAAGTAGTGTATAACCTAGGTAAAATGTTAGAATGGAAATGAGCTGTAAAAGATAAGTATTGGGTTAAGAAAGGTAAACCATAACGTTGATCTTCAAAGATAGACGGTCTAGATCCTGGCTTAATCCTAACAGTGAACTCATCAATAAACTTAGGTAGCATAACATCCCAAGCTTCTTTAAGTTCTACAGCTACTTTGTCGTCAGTCTTAGCTATCTTATCAATATCATCATAACTAAGTGTTCTAAATCTCTTATAGATCTTAGTTAACTTAGGTACATCAGCACCATAATGAGATAACCTTTCATACAACTTAGCTTGCTGTCTGTTCATATTAGACAAATCAACATCAATAAGTTGTTCAACCATTTGACTAATAGAGTCTAAGGCTAATACCATTCGAGACATACGAATAGCATCTGTAGCTGGTTCTAGTAAGTTAAGCTTATAGAAGTATTTCTGTATCTCTAAGAGTAACTTATTGTTCATATCAGCGCCCTGTTGTTGTAACAGTTCGTCTGAATGGTAACCTAGTCTCTTATAGATTTCAGATTCACCTGATATAGCTCTTTTCTTTTTAATAGAAGGAATAGTATGTTTAAATGCTTTAACAAAATTATGAGCTAAAGTACCAACATTCTTAGCTAAACCTTTATTAGTACTAGAAAAAGCAAACACTGATTCTGCCATCTGAGCAAACAATACGTTGTCCATTAAGCCTAATGAAGTCATAACACGAGCAATGTCTTGGATGTTAGCAAATGTTTCATTACGTAAACGTCCAAACTCTCTAGTATGCTTCTTAAGCTGGTCTACCATATCAGCTGCAAGAGCATCTGCTTGTTCAGGTGTTATAGCTTTAGTTTCTTCTAACTCATCAATGATATTAGATATAACTTCGTTGTTCTCACCTAAGTACTGTATACGAGTATATTTGGTGAGTTCTCCGATAGCTTTGTTTCTGATATTCTCATATGTATTGTCAGGAAAGAACTCTTTAATAGCATCCTTAGCACCCATAGCATTAAGCTCATTAACTACTGTTCTTTGGCTATGTGCTTGGTTACTAAAGATTCTACTTAATACTTCATGAGCGTATTCTTCTCCAACTTTCTCTCCAGCTTTCTTTCTACCATAATCATTAGGAAGAACATGATTAGAAAGAAGATCCATAAATCTTTGAGAGTTATTGAATATCTTATGAGTATCAGGTAATCCTTTAGTTAACAAGTAATAAGGATCATTTCTAATTAAGTTAACCTTGAAGTCATCTAAGCCATAACCTGCTTTCATCATCTCAGAGACAATCTCATTATGAAGAGTATCTAAGCTGTCTTTAATAGCTTGAGCAGCTTGTTGTTTCTCAGGTGCAAGTTGATTTACTTGAAAACGAACTTCTGCTAACTCATCAATTAGATCACTTGTCTGTTGAACATCCAAACCAAACTCAATGTCAGTACTAGATAACCAAGGATGATCTTGTATAATATTAGCTATACGAGTTTGCTCTTGGTTAAACAAAGTATTTCCGGGCATTGTCTGGTATGCACCTTGAATGTTAGCTAAGAGTACTGCTGCTTTATTTGCTTGACCTGTTTTATTTATTAGAAATGGTCTTACAGCATTCTTAACAGCACTAAGTCCAGGGATATAATTACCTGCTAACAATTTATCTAAAGCTCTTCTACCATAACCTTTGTTATGTCTTTCGGCTCTTTCATTGATATCTGTTTTAGCTGGACCTTTATAGTCCTGAATAGTCTCTTCAATAGTCCTATATTTATTCTGAGCATTAAACTCTACACTTAACTTTTCTGTTAAATTAGATTTCTCAGGATCATACTCTGTTACTTGATCTCTATTATTTTCTATTCTATTTCTTTCAAGTAAAGAGTTAGGGATGTTAAACCCAGTACCAACTACACCACCAGCAGCAGCGGCATCAGCTAAACGTAAGCCAAAGCGTTCCCATTGTTCAGCAGTCTCAGGCATACCATTAATACCTAAGTATTGAATAGCTTCCTGAGTGGCTTCTGTAGCAGCTTCTTTACCTGCATTTCTAGAGATACGTAAAGCTGTACCTATAGCTATTTGTCGTTTAGTAAGATAATCAGTTGCCCTTAAAGTAAAGTCTGTAGCTAACTTATTGATATCACTTGCAACTACTTTTTCTATAGCTTCTCTCGCTTGAGAAGTAGTTAATGTAATACCTTTACTAGCTTGAAGACCTTTGTACTGAGTAACAGCATTAGCTAAACCTTTCTTAGTTAAAAGATCAGTAGGCTTAATAACAGCAGTAGCACCTAGTTTATCGATAGCTGTAATAGCTACCCCTAAAGTGACTGCTTGAGGTAAGTCTACATCACCAGTAACTTCAAATTGTTCTTGAGCTACGTTACCTGTAGTCTTTAAGAACATATAACCTAAACCAGCAAAGCCACCTAAGATACCCCCTATAGCACCCCCTACAGGACCAGCTACAGCTGTACCTGCCATAGCACCTGCTTTACCACTTCCATATAGGACAGCAAAGTCTGGACCATGCATGATTAAGTTATTCTGAATAAAAGCAAGAGCATCAGAAGTATCATTGATCTGAGATAAAGACATAATAGTTCCAGGGTCTATCTCTTGTTGGATAGTTGCCTGAATATCTTTCATCCCTTGAAAGCCTTCTTCACTTCCTGCTAAGGCTTTAATACCTTCCCAAGCTCCTATGTTCTGATACCACCACATTTCAACAGCATCTACTGCTTGTCCACCAAAGGACTTATCAATAGCTTTGTTAACTGGAGTAAGAGAACTAGGTAGTCTTCTTTGTTCTTGCCAAGTAAGCTCACCTAACCTTGGAACAGAGTTCTGGTATATAGTGTTCTCCATTTGTTTCCAAGGAGGTAAGTCTTGTTGTGCTCCTATCAATGCATCAAAACGAGTTGATGTCCAAGCCTCTTGTTGAGAAGGATCATTTAAGTTATAACGACTAGGCTCAAAGATACCTTCACGGATACTTTCATATGCTAAGTCTTGTCCAATCTCATTCTCTAAACGAACAAGATCACGCCCATAAACATCCTTCTCATCAATAGGTTTTACTTGATCAAATCCTTTTTCCTCAATGTACTTCTTAGTCTCATCACGATATTCATCAGCGAATAATCCTTCAGTATACCCTTCCATAGGTTTAACTGAAGGCATCTCAGGAGCATCTAAGCCAAGGATACGATAACTTTGACCTGTATCTTTAATTAAAGTATCAGCATCATACAAGCGCATATCTTGCTCTTCAAGTTTAACTCTTGTCGCTGGCTCAAAAGGATGCTCAGGTAAAGTACCTTTAAAGTCTTCCATAGATGCTCCTATCTATTATTGGTTTTGATTTAACCGCTTAGTCCAATACTGTTCAACAAAATATAACTCTTTACTATATCCTGCAGGAATCTTTTGCTTATTAAACCATTCAACAAATTTAACATCTTGAGGATTAAGATCATCTAAATCCGCAGTGATAATTTGAAGAGCTTGTTTAGCTACTTGACCTGTAGTAATAGGGTTCTTAGGGTTGTTATTATTGTTAGTAGCTACAACAGCATTAAGGGTTTTATTTAATGTATCATAAGCATCTGCACTAACTAACTTACCTTCAGGAGTTAATTTACCTACGTTGATGTTATAAAGACCTGAGTCTACAGCAGCCATAAGACCACCAAAGTTCTTTACAGGTTCCTTATTACGATCATAGTAATTAGAAGCTGCTTCAGTATACGCCATTAATCTTTGGCTACCTTCAGGGCTATTTAGGAAGATATCTGCACGTGGACCATAAAGCTTACGGAGTCTAGAAGCATAAGAGCTAACTAAAGCACCTGTATTTACTTTCTGTATACGAGTACTAGTAGTTCCATCATCTCCTTTCTGGGAAATTGAGATAACATTACCATTTTCATATGTTTTATTTAAATAAGACAAAGCATTCTTTTGAATTTCACCAGTATCATGTAGCTCACCTGCATATCTAGTAAATCCAGTAGTATCAATGATTTGACCAGTCTTAATATCTCTAGTCTGTCCAGTTTTATCTCTATATACTTCTACAATCTGAGGAGCTTCATTACCTATAGTAGACTTAACCATGATATCTGTTTTGATATCTGATAAGTCTGTACCTTCATCAATAAGTTTAAGAACAGATTTATCACCTGTTTGTTCAAACATTTTAATTGATTCAGGAGTGTACTTAGCTTCACTAGTAAGCTCAAATGCTTTGTCCGCCCAATCTTTCTTAGCAGCAGCATTAGCTTTAGCTATTGCATCTACACGAGTAACATAAGACTTAGCAGAGAATCTTAAAGAACCAATATGAGAGTAACCTAATGCACGCTGACCTAAATAAAGAACAGCCATACGAGTTAATTCATCTTCATTCCAAAGATCACCTAGAGTATTCTTAAGCCAACCACCGATCTTTTCTAGCATTGAAGGGTTTTCAGTAGCTACCTTTTTACCAGCATTGAAAGTATCTTTAATCTGCTCAGGAGTCATATCAGGGCGACCTTCTTCAGGTTCATTAGCCTCTGCTTGATCTACAATCTCTTGAGCTTGAGTTACTTTATCAGAACTAATATCAGTAGTACCCCAGAAGTCATTAGAAAGTCTATCTTGATTTTCTTCAATAAACTTATCTAGTTCTGCTTGACCTTTCTCTTTATCAGTTTGATAAGGAGGAATTGTACCATCAGGATTTGTAGGAGTATTTAAACCTCCAGCAGTATCTAGATCACCTGAGACTGCCATTTCACCATAGCGTTGCCAATCTTCGCTAGACATTCCAGCAGTACCTTCCATAGAAGGTTCTTCAGGAATAGGTGGATTAAAAGCACCTTCTTGATTTGGAATACCTTGAGTACTAGAGAGTAAACCTCTTAATGAGCCCATTTCGGTAATAGGTTCTTTAGGTACAGGTTGTTCATACATACCTTTACCATAAGGACTACCTGCATCAGTAGGTTCTTCAGAATTAATATACTCAGGTTGAGCCATACCTTTAGGCTGAACAGGCATATTAAGGATTTCCATTGCTCTTCTTTTAGACTCTTCGTCATAAGAAGGATCATCAATTACCTGCTGTGCTTGTCTAATCATTTCCATCTTATCAGCGACAGGTTGATACAATGAATCCCCTATTGCTTTAGTTGGATCTGGTTGTTCATATACAGGAACACCATAAGGACCAACACCCATCTCAGGTACTTCTGAAGTTACATAAGAATCCATAATCGCAGGAGTAGGTATTGGCGCATTAGACTCAGCTAAAGCTCTCATTTGACTATCTACAGTAGCAATAGCTTCTGGGTCACTTAGAGTAGAGCGTAACTCAATGAGTCTTTGCATAGTAGGTTCAATAGCAATATCCTTGTATGGAACACTACCACCTGCTTCCCTGTAAAGAACAGGAGAGAACTTCTTAGCGTAATCAGCAGTTTCTATAGGCATCTCTTTAATCTGCCCAGCTTTATACTTCTTCATATTACCAATCCCCCAGTTATATGCTTGAAGTATTTCTTCAGGAGACCAATCTGGATGTGCCTTCTGTAAACCTCTTAAGTACTGCATAGAAGCTTGACGAGAAGCTACAGGGTCAAAAGGATCGAAGCCACCTTTAACTCCATATCCAGGATCCTTAGCTGCATGAGGCATCCACTGATACATACCTTGAGCACCTGCTGGAGATACTGCTTTAGGGTTATTAGTAGATTCTACAAAAGCTAACTGATCTAATAGAGTATCGTCTACCCAATAGGAAGGATCTTTAGATCTACGTTGATACTCAGGTGACATAGGAGAATCAGGAGGAAGATCAAGAGAACGACCATAGTATTCAGGGATACCTTCAGGTTCTCTAAGAGTAGAACGATCAATACGACCTTCTACTTCTCTTGGTCTTTCTTTCTTAGCATCTTCAGTAATCATGTTAATCAAGTTATCAAAGAAGCTAACTTCTCCTCCTTGATTTTTATACATGACCTTACCACCACAAGCTTTATAATCAGGTACAGTCCCACCCTGCATTCTCTGAATAGCTTTACCATGATTATTCATAGCTTCAATCTGAGGCTTGAACATTCGAGTAGCTTCAGCATTCATAACATACTCACCTGGAGTTAACCAAGCTGGCACTGTGTCTGTACCTTTAGGTGCTCCTGGATGCCCTGTATCTACTGGCTTAGGTATCTCCTTCATAGGAGGTACATTGAACTCATAAGATATAGATGAACCATCTGCACCCTTTTGAGTCATCTTTTTAATTTGCATTACCAACCTCCAGTACTAAATCCACGAGATGCATTACCTCCACCTGAACCAATACCTGAACCAGTACCACTATCAAGTTTACTAGATTGTCTAGAATCAGATGATGCGCTTCCCCAATTATAACTATTACCGCCAGAATTTAAAATAGCATTTGTATTTCTATTAATAGTTGCTGCTTTAATATCTGCCGCTCTTTTAGCTTCTTCTTCAGCTTTACGTTTAGCTTCTTCAGCTTTTCTCTGCTCTTCAGCTGCTTCACGCTTAGCTATAGCAGTATCTCTTAGCTGTTCTTGTTTCTCTCTAAATTTCTTAGCTTCTTCTTGTATTCTTTCTTGAGCAATCAAAGCATCTGATTTAATACTTCTTTCTTCTACAGGGATATCTTCAGGGTTTAATGGTGCTCTATTTAAAGCTTTTTCATAGAAAGAATTTACACCCTCTAAAGGATCTTCTAAGAAAGATTGTACTTTTCCTTTAGTAGACATTAGTGATTTACCAACGTTTTCTACTATTCGTTGAGGCATATTTTTAGTTTCATCGCCTCTAATAGCTGCTTCAGCATTATCATGCCATCCACCTGCACCTGTAACTGCGGCTAACATACCAACTCCAGGCATCATAGTTGCGGCATCAACAATAGCATCACCTAATCCTCTGTCTCTTGGTGTAGCTACGCCTCTTTCTTTATCATAAGTCCATGATTGATTATCATAATTTGATGTAAATGCTTTAGGGTTAAAGTTATATGTTGGCTTATATTCTTTTCCAGAGAAAGGATTTCTACCGCCAGCATTATCCCCATAATAATTATCATTAGCAAATGAACCATCATTTAAAGGAGCTATTTGATTTTTATCAACATAAGCTTGATATTCATTAGTAGGTGCTTGACCATAACCACCTCTATTTTCATTAGGGTTAAAACCACTTGAAGAACTTACACTTACACATTGTCCAGTAGAAGGATCGGGCATAGTCCCTACAGGACATACCATAGGGATACTTGCACTTTCCTGTATAGTTTCTTCTGGTACAGAAGGTTCATACACGTAAGAATAAGGGTCATATGACTTACCGATATTAGAGAAACCTCTAGGCTTCCCTTGATAACCCGATAACATCCCACCCTGCATGTAGATAGGTCCACCCTGTGCTCTGAACATAGGTTGGTTCATCATAGCTTCTTTTTGTGCTTCTTGTTGTGCAAGATATTCTTGTAATCCAGGAGCAACTTGAGAGAGAGGCATACCTGATTGAAGCATTGCTTGCTGGTCAGGGGTAAGCATATCCATTACAGTTGATTTGATATACTGTTCGCCCATCTCTTTTCCGAGACTTGCTAACCAATCCATCATCACTTACCTCCAGAACTCTCTTGAGTTGATGTAGAACCGAGATTAGTTCCTTGTAGTAATGAGAAGAATTTAGAAGCACCACTATATGGTTGATCAAGTTTCTGCTGTTCAAGAGCCATCTTAGTTTGCTCACCACGTAGGTTAGCTTCATCGGCTGCAGCAAGGTTTTGACCTGCTTGAGTCTGTAGATTAATACCTGTACCTAGAGCAGATTGTGCTTGTTGACCTAATCCAGATAGCATCTGAGTACCTTGTTGCTGGTACTGTAAAGACCTATCTGCTAATGCGCCCTGTAAAGCTCTCTGATTTCTAGCAGAAGTTAAAGCGCCACCAGCAGCAGCTCTAGACATCAAGTTACCTTGTAGATTCTTCAGATCTCTCTGAGCACCTGCATTAGTACCTGAAATAAGTGAACTAGCTAAGTCTCTAGTCTCTGTTCTACCTTCACCAAAGCGACCTGCAAGATTACCTAGGTCAGCTGAAGCATCCATCTGATCGGCAGCATTTTGTTTTAAACCAGCAGCAGTAGTTTGACCTTGACCTATAGCCTCTTCTACACCACCAGTACCTGCTACCTTACTGTATTCACCTTTTTTATATTCATCTGCTACTTGACTAAGTGCAGGCTTATAAGCTTTTAAAAGTTCAGGTGCTACTTGGTTAATCTGAGTGATATCGCTTGTACCACCACCACCGTTGTACATTGGTTTAGAGCCCAATGATTGCTCAATAAATCTTAACTGACCTAACATATTAAGTTCCTAAGTCTAAGCTCATTACAACATAAGCTTGTTCGTAATTGTTGTTGTGACCTTTAAATTTCTTTAATCGTTTAGCCCATCCTGGACGACCCCAGAAGACAATTCTAGAACACCCTATTTCTTTAGAGAATTTTTCTAGTTCATAATGGGCATCTTTAAAGGAGTCAAATTCGCCATTAACAGCTGTAGTTGTAATAAGATGCATTACTCTATCTCCTTCCCACTGAATGGGTTCTGTTACGGAGATATTAAGAAGAGAAGAGTCTTTTAATGTAACCCAACACTGGGCTTGACCTTCAAGTATCTTCTTAGTAATGTCTATAATCGTTGTTTTACCTGTACCATGATCTAAAGCAGATTGAATATGACTTGCTAGCTCATTATAATTCTGTAAGAATTGTTCAGGTGTTAGTATGTATGTATCCATAGTGTCCTCTTAGATGCATGGTAAAGGGGGGAGCCCCTCTATGCCTTTAGATTATTACCATTTAACCTTATTAGCCCAATAAGCTGCACTAAGTGGTCCTTTAGCAATATTCTTAGCATGTCTAGCCTTAAAGCTTTCTCTTCGCTTCCTATAGCTTTCTGATTCTCCTTTCTTCTTAGGAGAACCTTTAGTCCCTTGCTCCCCAAATCTTATAGTCTTAGTCTTATCTCCACTCTTAGCTACTACTACATGAGACTTAGTCGGGTGATCAGGTGTCCTCTTAGGCTTATTATAACCTAGAACACCTACTCTTTTTAATTTAGAGTCTTTATCCTTAACCATTCATCTCTTCCTTAAGCTGTCCTAACCCACATATAAACAACAATGTAAGGAGGTAAGTTCTTACCCGCTCCAGATTCACCTGTAGCATCTGTTGTGAATGAGTGACCGTGATGACCTGCTACACCTGTAGCTGTATCATATTCAGCTATAATACCACCTGAGCGTGCATCAATTAACGCTGTTGATGGACCACCACCTTCTTCATAAATATGAATATTATGAGCATGGTCACCAGCCCCTGCAGTATTACCTGTATGTTGGTGACTAACTACTACAGCATCATTACTACCACCAGTCTCACCTAATTGATCCGCATATCCGTTACCATCTTGTTGAGAAAGAAGTACTCGACCTTCTGCATAACGTGACCATGTACCAAAGCCTAAAAGTGTACTTGGATTAGTTCCATTATAAGCATTAGTGTATATAGACCCAACAGGGTACATCATTTGTCTTATTGCATTGATTGCATCAGTAGTTAAACTATTATAACCAATCGCACTATTGGCCACTTTTCCTAACGTAACAGAATTACTTGCAAGCTTATCCGAAGTGACAGCTCCATTATTTATTTTAGGTGTAGTGACTGCACTATCTTGAATCTTTGAAGTGATAACTGAATTACTTTCAAGAATTGAAGATGATACTGAATCATTCTTTAAACTTAAAGTTAATGTTTTTGAAACATTATCTGTACCAAAAGCAATATGGTTACCACCAGCAAAGTTTAAAGTATCTGTATTAGTGTTAGCTGTAATTGCTGTTTGTCCAGCAGAAGCAACATTAGTAAAGATTTTCTGTGAAGAACCTTTATCGGTATTAGTAAAGTTGAGTTGTATAGGGTCTCCATCAACTCCACTTCCAGTACCAAAATCGATATCTATTCCATCAGTACTAGTCATTTGGACATGATCAGTATCAATGCTTACTTCACTACCGTCTTCATCATATAATGTCCAACTAAATGAGCTTGGAGTAGTCCAAGAATAATCTCCACTCCCATTTGAAGTTAAGACTTGTCCGTTAGAACCATTTCCTGCTGCATCTAATTTAATTGTACGAAGTAAGTCTGCTAGCTGTCCTCCATGAGTGCTAACAAAACCTGACAATGCATTAAGATCAGCAGAAGAGGATGTTACCGCAGCAATCTTGTTTAAATCAGAAGCACTACCTGTAAAACCATCTAGCTTATTAATTTCAGCAGTAGAAGAAGTAATACCATCTAGTATGTTAAGTTCAGCTGTAGTGGCTGTTAAACCATCTAGTTTATTTAACTCTGAAGTAGTTGCTGTTATACCATTAAGAACATTGAGTTCAGTAACAGATGCAGTGATACCATCAAGAACATTAATTTCATTAACTGTAGCAGTAATGTCATTAAGCTTAATTAGATCGTTAGTAGTTACTTCTGAAAGTTTAACTTCAGTATTATTGATTTGAGTTAGAGCATCATCTAACCCACTCCTAAAGTCAGTTTCATTTGTTGTTAGACCTGTCACCTTGTTTTGAACAGATGATAAAGTCTGAGAATTAATTGCCATGTTATCTCCTATCGCCCTCTAGCTGTTAAGTCTACAGTACAATCATCAACTGCATGTATCCTACATGAAGTAGCAGATTTATCTGTAACCCAAGTATTAGTATTAATATTTGGTGTGATGAATATTTTAGGTGCTGCTTCAAAGTTCTCTGAGAAAGTCCAAAGAGTACCATCTGGATCAGCAGCATCATTAGTTATAGCAAGATCATCATAATCATCTATTAGCTCTGAGGCATAAGCTTCTAGTCTTAGTTCATTACCGCTATTTAAGTTTATAATAGGTGCATCATTTACAACTGCTTTAAACGTTAACTTCAATACAGCACGAGAAGACTGTCTAAAAGTAAATGTCCGTTTCATTGTAAGACTAATATATTCCCTATCAGCATACATGAAATCAGGTTGCCTATCAGAGTAAGTTCTAATATCTGCTTCTGATTGACCTGAACCAACATAGATATAATTGTTTGATCCTGATCCATCATTTATGTAAAAGCCCACTGTGTCATCAGGACTTGTTAAGACTTCTACTTGTACATTACCTTTATCAATTGCCCAAGGTACTGACTCTATAGAGGTATTTTCTAAGTTATCTAAGTTTAAATAGAAATGCCTCTTACGGTTAACCATTGTATTAGTTATATCAACCCACCAATAAATAACCAAGTCTGTATTAGTTACACCAGTAACGGTATTAGTACCTGCACTATAAGAGCCACCTGAAATAACATCAAGATCTCCTGCATTATTTAACACTCTATCATCTGAGTTTACAGAGTAATGTTGTGTAGCAATAAATGCAGAATCACCATTGTATATAGCGTTATCTGTAGCAGAACCGCCTGCAATATATACAGAAGCGATATTACTGTATTCTGAAGTTGAACCATTAACAGCTGTAGATCTTACTCTAAATTGTAAAGTACCTTGACGAGAAGGTTGGAACTCTACAGTATTTGACTCAGCTGGTACTGTTGCTACATCTTTCCATGTTTGATCTGAATCATGGAATAACTGAGCTGTTATAATAGAGTACTGGTTAAAGATATCATCAGGAGGTGTCCAAGAAAGTTTGACAGAAGTTACAGTACCTACTTGTTCAACAGAAGAAACAGTTAATTCAGTAGGCGGAACAGTAGCAGAAGGAGCAACCGAAACAACACTTGAAGGTATAGATCGTTTACCATGAAGACTTACTGCAATTATACGATAGTCAAATGTCTTTTTACGAACAGACAATCCTGAGATGATATAATCTCTATCTTCACCATCTACAGTTGCTGCAGTAGTATAGTTAAGCTCAGATGCTTCTTTTATTTGAATTATAAAGTTACGAACAGTAGCATAATTCTCTTCATAATCCCAAGTTAACTTACCTTCTTCTAGATTCAATTTAGTATAAGTTAAGTTAATGGGAGTATTAGGTGTAGCTGGAATAAAAGACGCTGAAGCTGAATACTCACTTTCTATTCTATTAATCCCTATAGCTTGTATTCTAAAATAAATCGTATCATCTTCACTAGTTAGCCCAGTCTTCTGATAAGATTTTTTAGAGGCATCTATTGAGCCTACTAGTGTAAAGTTGTTTTCATCTCCAACTGACTCTTCTATATTGAAATGAGAAAGAGGTGCAAAGTTGTCTACCATATCCCATGACAATGTACCTATATTCTTTGAATTTCTAATAAACTTTATTGAAGAAGGAGTTGCAGGTGTTAATGGACCTAGTTCTACAATATCAGAGTAAGGGCTATGTTTATCATTAAAACTATGAGCTCTCATTCGATAAGTAACATTTCCACCTATCGAGCCAACACCTTCTAAGACTACACTTGTCTCTAAAGAACCTGCAGTTGTCTTTAAATCATAAACACCATTACCATATTCAACTTCTATTTCAAAGAATTGAACTTTAGAAAAGTTAGGTATGTATTCCCAAGTTAATAATGCAGTATCAAGTCCATTTCTAGTAATCTGTAAATTTGTAGGAATATTAGGTAGTGAAGGAGTAAATGATCTTACATTACTCCAATCACTAACTTGATTTATTAATACATTACCTACTCTTACTCTGAAGGATTTCTTAACATCAAGTGAAGTTAATCCACCAATCTCAATGCTTTCTGATTCATCAGTAATATAAGCATAAGGTACCCATTCTAATTCAGAACCATCTTGAAAGTCATAAGCAGTTTGAATCTCTGAGTATAATCCAGGATGTCCTAAATCTTTTGCATTTATCGTCCAAGATAATATACCTGAGTCTTGAGTGGTCTGTACAAATGAAACTTCAGTTGGTCTTGAAGGTAATGGGATACCACCGATAGTTAAATCTGCACCTACAATCTCAGGAACACTCCATGAAGATGCAGGTATAGTTTCTCTTCTTAAATCTGAGGAGATATGGACATATGTTTGCCAATAGAACTCTCCATCAGTAATAGGTGGAGGTGTATTAAAATACCAACCATCAACAATGTTAACAACCGATCCATTTACCTTAATATCACCATTACGATAAAAGTAATCTACTTCAATACTAACAGGATCTGGTTGGGTATTAGATGTTGTCCTCTTATATAAATATAAAGTTGCTGAATAAGAGTTTGAATCAAAAGCTAATACTGAGCTTTCTAATCCTGCTGTAGCAAAAGAAGTATTAGATAGTTCTGTTACTAATTGATTTAGAAATGAATCTAAAGCAAAATCCCCAGTAACAGGAGGTCTAATTATACTCATTACCTTCTCCCTGCTTTCGCTATCTCTACTGCTATACTAGATAAAGTCCATCCATTTGAATTTGAATCACCATCAGAAATACGATATCCCATAAATCTTCCTGTAATCCTAACATCAGCTTTATAATCACTTAACTCTACACCAGAGTTAGAATAAAAGTCATGGGTTATAACATTATCAAATGAAGTAGCTTCACTTGGATTATTCTTTTGACTAATTAAAAGATCTAACTTAACTGGATCATCTGATTGCAGATATAAATAAATTCCTTTTAAACTCTCAGTATCAAATACAGGTCGTATCTCAATACCTGTACGCTCTATAAGAGAGCTATAAGGAGTATTAAGCTTATCTGTATAAGTTAAGTCACCAGCTATTAATGTATTTCCACTAGCCATAATAGGGTAGTATTGGTTAGAGTCTACTTCAGAATTAAACTCAACTAAACCTACAGAGATACCATCAAACTCAGACATAATCCTTTTAGTCCATAAGTTCTTACGGTAATTATAAATCAAAACTTCATTGATTTTTCCTGTAGAATTAGAGTTTGGAAAAGCAAACCATATTTCATTATATCTTTGATTACGGATTACTTTTAATTTATAACCATAAGCTTTATGTAGATTATCATAGAAGTAATAACGTACACGATCATCAGCAATACTCTGAATGTTTCCTGGATGTCCTGAAAACATGTATATATCATTAGCGCCAACAACTATATGTTTACCATCTACTTCTATTACAGAGTCTATTGAATGAGCTCCATAAGCAGAAGAAACTACACTTAGAGAAAATGGTACATTAGGGTTTCCTGTAGGAGATATTGAATGTATACTATGATTTGTGTATACATAAGCTCGACCCTGTAGCTCTACAATATCTTGAACAATCCCTGTAGCACTTAAAATGAATTCATCTGCTGTACTCACACCTGCAGCAAATGGATTCCAGTTAGCAGGAATAGATCCAGGGGCAGCTACATCAGATGTACGTACAGCGCCTGTTAGTCTTCTTACAGTTTCTCCAGAAGAAACTGAAGTCTCTCGAAGATTACCTGCTATCAATAAGTTACCGAATGAACGAATAACCCCTGCAGTCAATATAACTTTATCTACTGATTGAATATATACTACAATAGAATAATTACTTTGTAATGCTGTAGATGCAGTTATAATATGTGTGTTAGTAGCTGTATCTAAAGATATAGTAAATTCACCCTCAGTGGTTACTGACTCTATCTCTGATCTATGTAAAATCTCACCTTGATCATCTAAAATATATGCTAGTATTTTAGTTATATTAAAGTCTATTTCTCTCCCTAGAGAAAAATCACGATTAGACGTATCACTATTATAAGAAAGATTTATTACTTCTTCTAAAGTAGAGTAATCATCGTTCCATCCTGGAAGATCATATGCTTGGATAGAAGAAGCATCTGTATTATTATCAATATCTGAAATGTATTTAGGAACATCCTTACCGTTATTTAGGATAAGTATATTCCCTCCTTGGAATACTGTTGATTGCCAGCTACCACCTGTAGTTTCTGTGTACAATAAGTTTACAACATCACCACTTACACTACGTAAACAAACA
>Ga0209962_1000056_pt1 | contig 33147 bp, 29 predicted proteins | sample SalPonA_C_H2O_MG_FD_185722 | JGI IMG/M metagenome (GOLD analysis project Ga0209962, IMG submission 185722) | Water microbial communities from South San Francisco under conditions of wetland restoration - Salt Pond MetaG R2A_C_H2O_MG (SPAdes)... | ecosystem: Environmental > Aquatic > Non-marine... | reverse complement strand
CGCCATGCTTGATGATGACAGTGAGCAACATCTCGCCTTACCAACGGATACTTTCCCTCCTGAAAAAGGGATATACCTGAGCTGTTTGAAAGCGAAGGGTTGGCATACGCCAGATATGCAGTTCACCTTCGCGGGCAACTGGTTTGACTGTAAAAAGTCCGATGACTTGCCATTTAATCATCAAGACACGTACAACCTTTGGAAAGCTGGCTATGACTTTATCAGGTCACGCGGAGAGCTTTTAGTTATCAAAGATCTATACGAATACTGGATGAAGCCACCATTCGGTATGACTCTCGGTCTTTGCAAGCTGTATACGATGGCTTTGCTGAAGTCGCTTGAATCGAATCTTGCTTTTTACGACTTCGATTCAACAAAGGATTGGATCTATATCCCTGAATTAGATGAGGAGCTAGTAACTAAGTTTATCCGCTATCCGTCTGAGGCGGGTGTGAGGTACTACGAGCTCGCAGATACGGATATGCAACTTGTTCATCAGATTGCGGATGCATCAGATTCAATGGATAAGGAGTCGATTCTTGCTACCGCGCGCTCATTAGTAAGACAGATGCACGCGTTACCTTCTTGGGTTAAGCGAACGTCGGGTAAGAATCTATTCGAAGTTGGCGGAGAAGAGCATCTAGATAGCCTGACCAAGCGATTCCGGGATAAGGTTCTGGCTGCTAAAGATCCATACAAACTCATCCTTGAGGACATACCGGCTGTCTTTAGCGGTACCTTAAATCTGACCGATGGTTTACGTGAGACCATGAAAGGCCTCATGGAAATTGATAGCGTGTTATCGAATCAGTTTAAAGTCACGGTAACAAGCCTCCTAGACGATGAGGCAGGTGATAGTCTGTCCGCAAGGTGCTTAGCAGTTGCTAACTCAGCGAGTCGTCCTGAAATTGAAAATTTTGCGAAACGACTAAAGCATTGGAGTGAAAATCCAACGCAGGCACAACTCGAGGAGTTCATCTCCCTAGTCATTGGAGTTCGTAAAGAGAGCTGGACCGATGAGCGGATCAGTGAAGGTTACGACAAAGTTCGCGAGCTCTGCATACAGTTTAAGCGATACGAGACCTTCACTCGCTCTTTGAATCGCGGTAGTTCTAATACTCGTCCGGTAGCCCTAATCTTTGAAAATGCTCGGGGTGAGACTCTCGAACTAGAGCAGTTTATTACAAACGGTAAAGCAGAAAATCCTCAAGTTGCAGAGGTTCGATCTGTAATAGAATCGCAGTTGGATAGTTGTTCGGATGCAGATCGAGTTCGCGTATTAGTTGAACTGCTTGCTAAAGAGATGAAACCCGTCGGTAGTGAGGCCTCGTGATGGAAAAAGTGAAACACGTATTGGGGTTATCGGGCGGTAAGGACAGCAGTGCTCTTGCTCTGTATGTCAAAGAGACTCGCCCTGATCTCGATATTGAGTATTTCTTTACCGACACTGGGTATGAGTTGCCGGAGACGAATGCGTTTATCGATCAGCTAGAGGCAAAGCTCGGACATATTCACCGTCTCAATGCAAAGTCACTGAACGGTATAGAGGGTCGTGGAGAGTTAGAATTCAGCTCTCTTCTTAAGAAGAATGGTAACTATCTTCCTTCTCAAAGAGACCGTTGGTGTACGGTTGAGCTGAAGCTTAAACCTTTTGAAAAATGGGTCGATGGATTCATCGCTGACGGCTATAAGATCATGAACTACGTAGGTATCCGAGCCGACGAGCCCCATCGTTCTGGGTTCATGACGATTGAAAAACCTATCGAGACGGTAATGCCGTTCCGAGAGGATGGTATCGTGAAATCAGACATCGTCAACATACTGCGACGTAACGGATTAGATCTCCCCGAATACTACAAATGGCGTTCGCGATCGGGCTGTACATTCTGTTTCTATCAACAGAAAATCGAATGGCTGAAGCTGATGGAACACCACCCCGATCTCTTTGAAGAAGCGAAACGCTTCGAGAAGGGCGATGCTGAGAGTTCAACTGTAGGTGAGCGTTTTTACTGGATGGGTCAGGGCGAGCCGCTTGAAACGCTAGAGGACCCTGAGCGTCAGGCCATGATCCGTGCAAATCATGAGAAGAAAATCGCACGCTTTAACAAGAAAAAGCGCCGTAATGCTCTGCTTGAAGATGAAAACATAATTGCATGCACACTGACCGATCTTGACGAGGCCTATGACCTTGCCGAGGGTGGGGGGGCGTGCGTTACCTGCTACAAATAGTTAATTTGCGTTAACCGGCACTGTAAGCAGCTATCTGCTCCGCAAGCTTTCGGACGTCACCGGTGCTAAGCAAGTGGCTAAAGCTAATCCTTAAAGTGCGCTCTGCCAATCCGCGTTCCATTCCGATTGCCGTTAAGACGTGAGATGCCTCTATTTCTTTTGAGGAACATGCAGATCCTGTGGCGAGGGCAAACTGCTCACTGGTCTCCCGAAGCAGCGCTGGAACGTCGGTTTTAGGTAGTGTAAGCGAAACAAGAGAGTCGATTGGGTTTCCATTGATTTGATGAGGAACACCCAATTCGAAAAGCTGATCGAGCAGGTGTTTTTTTAAACGAGAGTCTCTGAGGCTCCGATAAACATCGGGGAATTTTTGTGTAGCTTTAGCAAAGCTAGTTATCAGAGGAGTCGGTAATGTTCCTCCACGAAGTCCTTCTTCCTGGCCTGCGCCGTGCAAGACAGGCTCTATATCTCTTGCGCGGCGATCTCTGATGTAGAGAGCACCAATCCCTTTAGGACCACCAACTTTGTGAGCTGAGAGCGATAGAAAGTCGACGTTCATATCATCGACGTCAATCGGTAGCTTTAAATAACTTTGTGCTGCGTCGGAGTGTAATTTGATTCCTCGTTCGAAGCATAGTGCGCCAATATCATCGATCGGATTTGCGGTCCCTAATTCATTATTTATGTGCATTATCGAGACGAGGCTCGTATCGTCACAAAGCGCATTTTCGACTGCGTCCCGAGTGATAACACCATCTTTATTCGGAGAAACTACGGAGACTCGGACTTGTGCAGTACGATGAAGGTAGTCAGCGACTGCATGTACACACTTGTGCTCAATGCTAGAGATAATTAGGTGTCTCTTCTCGAGCGTATCAGCCCCTTGAAAATGGCTTTTGAGGGCTAAGTTATTCGACTCGGTAGCACCGCTAGTAAATACAATCTCACTTGGCAGAGCACCTATAGAGTCGGCAATGAGTTCGCGCGCAAACTCTATCTTCAAAGCAGCTATTTCCCCCGCTTTGTGGGCAGATGAGGGATTTGCTGACAGATCAGCGTAGGCAGAGTGTAACTCCTCAAGAGCTTCTGGAAGAATAGGATACGAGGCCGCTGAGTCGAAGTAGATCATTTATCAAACCTTATAGAATCGATAACCGCGAATTTTTAGACCGGCTCCTTGAAGCTGGAGGTCAAGTTCGGAGCGCATGGGTCCGAAATCCTTCTCTTGTTCAATAATATCCGTTTCTGCGAGTTTTTTATCGAAGGCCAACTGCTTTTTGTAGTCTTCGAAACTTTCGTCTATGAGGTTGCTCTTCCAATACAGCAATGGCGGTCTATAGGGCTCTACATAGTCGAAGAAGTCGACATCTTGGTCGCGCATTCGCACCTTTATGCGTTCGATCAGTCTCGGCAGTGGTGAGCTACTGAACTCCTCATAGACCATGAAGCTTACCTTGCCTGAGGTTATGTGTATTTTGATCAGATCTATCTCTTCAAGTTCGCCGACAAGTTGTGCGGCGCAACCAACATAGATCCGCAGTTCTGGTGGAAGTTGGTTTAGAAATTTTTCATGGAAGACTAATGAGTGATTCGTATTTAATTTACACGCTGGTAGTTCGGCTGCCGCTTTCTCACAGAGTTGGTTAATGAGCTGAACATTTGATACGGAGAATAGTGCGTTTTTAGCGGTTTCAATCGCATTCTGATAGCTGCCGAAGAATGCCTTTATATCTCGCTTCATTGGCTCTGACATCTGCGTGTAGGGTTTACGTTTGCTGAACAAGCCAAGTGCAAAATAAACAAGCAAGTCCTCTGTCCGTAGATTTCGTGAGATCTCTAGATCAGCAGTATCCGCCGTCGCTTCGATGATTTGGAGCGCCTTCTTTGGAATGCCGATGTTTGTCTCTAATAACTCCGCGTCAGGTAATTCATCGAGCGCCGGAAGCCGTCCTAACTCTAAGCATCTAGTCCAGAAATCTTCTAGGAGTTGTTTGTGCTTGGCGAATAATACAGCGGCAGCCTTACTGCGAGACTCGCGATTAGCGAGGTGATTCCATTCTCTGTGTCTGCGTTGTCGTGCAGACAGATAATTCTGTTCCTCAATGGGATCTCGGAATACGTAAAACACGCCCGGAGCAACCGCTATGGCATCGACATCCAGTGTCCGTTCGATAAAGCCCTGAAGCTCCGATTGGGAAAAGTACTTTTGGAATGTGTTCTTGGAAGTGAGGATACCGTCCTTGTAGGGTGTGAAGCGCGAGATTGTTGCTTCCCCTGCCACCATTGCGGAAACTACGAGCAGCTTCTTGGTCAATGCGTACGCTTTCTGTAAAGCCTCGATGCGCTCGTCGATATCTTCTATCACATTTATAACAAAGCCGATATTTACCAAATCTGCTTCGACGATGTCTGCGTCAGGTCTGAAATTTGGGTCCCAACCTACGGCTGACAATCCGTGTGCTTCTAGCTCTCTTAGGTCGTCGCCTTTACCGCACCCATAATCGAAGATAGTGTGGTCGCCTTCGAGGTAACCATGTTTTGCTAAGCACTTGAACGGTGTTGAAAGCTCATACCGGGTAATTGCGGTTAAGTGACGATCAACCTGATGCTGACTTTCGTCTTCTGAAACGACCGAGCTGCGGATCAAACGACCATCGATAAGATCGTATCCCTTCTGATTGATGAGTCTCAACCAAGTTTGCTGAAACCCAATCTTAAATGGATTCTCATATAGGCCAGCGTTTTCGCCTTCAGCAGTTATTTCGGTGAATAGTGCGTGATAAGGGTCCGTTTCTAGCACCATCAGTTCTTTGCGGTGAAGAATTGGGGGATTCTCCGAATCTGCGTAGTTCGTCTCTTTAGTCGAGAGCTTAGACAGGTCAACCAGAATGCTTTTCTTGAGTGCTGGATATGAGTCACTGAAAAAATCTGGGTAAGACAGATACGCTACCTTAAATTCCTTGCGGTGAAGTTTCACAAGATCCCAGGCAGTATCGTCAATTTTCAGAGCCCGAGCGACCGTCGCGCAAAACCCAAACAGCTTAGTTGAGGCTTCCTCGAGTGCCGACTTGTGCAAATAAACGGCGTCGGGCAGCCGCTTCCCTACTGGAAGTTCTTTGGTCCACTTAAAAAAGTTTTCAGCGTGATTGTCCATGGGTTCAAGGTACTACATTGATTGAGTCTGAACCAACAAAACCAAATAAATTCTCTACTCAACTGCTCTATTTATATGAATAGACGCTTGAAGTTTAAGTATCTTGCCGGCTAAAAATTCACGCTTAACAACTTGTGCAATAAAATGCTCTCATCCGCTGTGACAGAAACAATCTGAACTCGGAAATAATCATGCTGTCGAATCATTTAGAGGTAGCGTTCGGGACACGTGTTTGAAAGATATCAATACCGCACCCCAAGATCGGAGCAGAAGATTCGTGGGACGTGCCGTGGAGCAATTAGCTCTCGCGTTTTTTGAGCGAGTTAGTGCGTATTCCGGCGATCGTGACCGCTCATTCCGCTGATCGTGACTGTTTTGCTCACTATCTTCCCACTGGTGCTGTTTTTGTACCTTGACCGGTCACGATGACGCGGAATATGCAGTTAGGTTAGATTCACGCCTGAGCCTATCAATGAGGTTTTGATAATTTGGGGTTATAGAAGGTTGTCTTATATTTCCGTTGAGAAAAATATGAATTGTTAGTGCGCTATGCTACTGTGAATTTTGTGGGCGGTTCGCTTCATGCTGGTTCGGGCCCGAGATTCAAGCTCGCCATCCGGTTCCGTAAACTTATTTCAATCGATGAGCTGGCATGTATTTGGTGAGCGGCTAACGGTGAAAGTAGCAAAGGATATTCTTAGCCCTGTGTGTTCAGTGAGTTAAAACATAGCTTTAACTTTAATTGATAGTTACAACTTAAGCTATAATGAGATCGCTATACTAACCCGGAAATTTCCTAGCCGCATGGGTGAAGGATCACGAATATTGAAAAGGTTAGATATGTTAGCGCTGCTGGTGCTGCTCAAATAATTTTGTCCCAGCTGAAATCTGAGCTAATAGATTATGAAAAAATCAAATGCTTGCATCGAATATATAGAATCTTTTTTATCGAAGGGTTTATCTTTTCAGTTACGATTAAAAAATATTTGGCACCTAGGTCTAAATCGACCTAGGTTCTACGCCAATGGCGAGGAGATTTCTTCACCTCACGATAAATTTATTTTTGAAGCATTTTTACCCTACTTAACTTCGGAACGCTTTTACTACAGCGGATATCTTCATATTATCTTTGAATATGATGCAGAGGGCGAGGTGCAAGCTAGAATAATTCTATCAGCAGATACCGGTCGGTATGATAACGATATATACGACTGGGTACTCAAGTATCATAAAGAAATATACTCAGGATTAACTTGGGACAATGATGAGTATTTATTAAAAATATACTTTGAGCATGTTGAAAGCATAACTGCAAAAATATTTTTCTCCCATAAGGTAAGAGTTGACTACGAATTTGATTTGGTATTTAAAAAATCGAAATCGCTAGTTCCGAAAAAAGACCTAAGAGCCTTGTCTAGCCTTGTTAAGAAGAATATCTACGAGCAAGTTATAGAAGACGCGAGAATTACTAGGAGAACTTTAAAAGAGGACTATAAAATATTCAACTATCATGTAGTTTGGCATGCAGATAAGGCTGAACTAAATACAGGTACCCGCTTAAAATTGGTAAATTACGACTTCAATATCACGCAAATTATAAGTAACGCTGAGGTTGTTCGCCTGATCAATTCACGTTGAGAAAATAAGCTTTGTCCGCGATTTTATATCCGTAAAAAGGATCATATGAAACATACCTCCATAGCATGCATCTGTATTTCGGGCGAGATCAGCCGCGATCTAACGTTACACTAATGCAAGTGTAATCCCCCCGAAGCCGACTTGCTTCGAATCAGGATTGTATTGTAAGTAATTTATGCCATTGATGCAGCCTCCTTGGTAATTCTGGAATCCGAGGGTCGAATGGAGAAGACGGAATTCGAGAGGGCTTTTGGGTGTGTGATGTCACATCTAATTAATGTAGCTGTTCAAATGGAGAAAAAAACACTCTCGACACCCGCAATTTCGGCGCAGGCGTCGGGGCTGTCCAGCTTAGTCAGAGTGCCAATGAATGTGTGAATTTATTTCATGACATAAGATTATTCAACTAGCATTAAGTAGTTATACCCCAGAAACTTTCTCATGGAGAAAGATGATGAATTTCAAAGTTCGCCAGCTCGGCGGTGTATTTATTGCTGTTGAATTCGATGAGGCAGGCAATGAGGTAGACCGAATGATAGCCCTCTCTAAACCACACGCACTTCAACTGCTCAAAGAGAAGCTTGGTTTGCAGGAGCGACGACCATTGAAGCAGTCGCGGAAAACAAACCGAAGATCTAAAGGGCACTGCAAAAGCGTAATGAGTGGCCTCACAAATGTCACTGAGTCGCGGGGATGGAAGACGACGAAGTAAACTATTGGTTCATACTACTGGCTTCTATTGAAGAAGAGCCGTTAGGTTCAATCGCTTTACTGCCTATCCAATTCTATCTCGCCACGACAAGATCCCGCGATAAACGGCTGAAAATTTTGCAGCCTTCATTGTTCAACCACATGATTGGATTAATTCAGACTGGGCAGAAACGACAAGATATACCTAGCTATACTTACACATGCAGATCAATCGAAAGCACCTCGAACAGGACTAAAGCTAGCCTTTCAAGTAACTACTGGTGAGGGTACAAACATGAGTTCAAAGAGTTTGTCGGAACAGGTTCGTGCGGAAATGCAAAGCAAGTATCCCGACCTTATTTTCGCAGACTCGCCAATTCACGGCACCTACGGACTAGTCTGGCTTGCACGCGATTCTCGAACCGACCAAGCCTTGGCTTTCAAAACTCTAGATTTTGATCGTGAGGATGTCAGTCTCGCATCTCAGGATTTGGCCTATTTGCAGCGAGAATTCAGAAAGTGGATGAAGTTACCGCCGTCGAGAAACATCCTCAGCGCTTTAGGATATGACTTGATCTACATGGAGGTCGACGGCGCTAAACTATCGGATATTCCTGTGATGCGGATGAAGGGAATGGCTGGATCCCTGGAAAGTTGGATTGGCAACGACGCTTACAGTTATGCCGAGCGGCTGAGTGCTACCTTGCAGTTGTTTTCTGGTCTAGAGGATCTATACAACGCAGGAATTGAGGGCCACGGAGATCTCAAGCCTAGCAATATTCTATACACAAGCCTCAGTGATCGTTACAGCTTACCTGATGGTTTAGGCTGGCCAACGATACAAAATCCTTGGCAAATAGTAGTTGCTGATTTTGGTTGGGCTGATGCTTGGGTTGACTTGGGTTTCATCAAAAAGGCGTCGCGCGACTACATGGCTCCCGAAAGGCTAGATGGGGTTTTTGTAAAAAGTAAAAGTGACATTTTTGCAGCCGGGCTGATCGCTGCAGCCTTATTTTCTGGCAAACATCCTGCAAGAAATTATAAGAAAGCGATTAAGTCGGAAGGTAATTGGCGTAGGTGTGTCATCAATAGCGACTGGGAGATTGAGAAGATCGAAGACTTGGAGTTGCGAGCGCTTATAGCGCGCTGTATCGACCCAGAACCAGACAAACGTCCCAGTGCAGCAGAAGCGCTGACTACGTTATGTGAGATCTTTGACCGAGAGTTCAAGACCTCGGTGGCCACATACTTGCCAAATTGGAAGTTAGTGATGAGTGACGTTCAGCTTGTTGAACAAATGAGCGACGCGGCGCTGCGCTCAATGGACTTGGGAAAAAGTGAACGTGAAAAAGCGGCGTCGGAGTTGGTGGCAAAGTTAAATGAACTTCCTCAAGAAAATTTCGATGATATAGAGAAGTGGAGCATTTGTGCTGCAGCTTTGATTCAAATGTACGAGCAGGACGATCGCTCGGTTGATATAACTGTAGTATCAATTACAAGAGCGGAAGCAAAACACATATTACTCAACAATCTCGATCGAACTACAGCCAATGATATTGAAAATATGCGAACGCGTGTTGATTGGCCTGCATCGATCCATCCGTTTGAACGTTTCTCAACCTTGGTAGAACAACTCGCAGGCTTAGTGGGTATAAATTTTGAGTTAGAAAATTCAGAAATCGGGCTGGGCCTTTCAGGTAAAGTTCTGTTAGGCGCCCTTGCATTCCAATCAGCTGCCAAATGCCGGTATTCAGATCTTGGGAGGTGTATTCGAATACTAGACGAGGCGATTAACGAGTACCCCTCTCAGCCGGTTTTTCACTTTTTCCGCGCACGATGGATCGAGGAGCACTTGCTACTCAAGCCACATTCTTCGGAAATAAAAGATCTCGACATCGCTGACCATGAGTTACTTACTCTGGCGGAGTCAGACAAAAAAATGGCATTTTATCTAGATCCAGACTGGGTCGCACTGCAGGTCTAGACGAGGTTTGTACGGATCAGTGGCCGTTTGCAGCCCATTCGCAATAGGTTTGCAGCGGCTTATTCTCGAAAGTAGACCCTTCGAATCGTGTCTAGGATTCCCGGATTCTGGAGAATCGTTGGTAAGCAAGAGGTGTAGTTCAAACCTATGGGGCACGTAAAGAAAATCGACTGCAAGAACTGTGATTACGGGGAAACATTCAGTATCGGTAGTACCCGACGCAGCCACCCAAGTGGTGGTGAGCTGAAGCAGTGCCCGAGCTGTGATCATATCGAGGTTATATGGCACGAGCGCTATCTCATTGAGCTGCCCGAGCCGCAAAAGCGATCAACTAATCCAATCAGCAGGTTCACACGGGTGAGGTGTACTGGATTACAAGTGCAAAACAATCACCTAACTCTTCAACCTAGTAAGTGACAAGGGAGTCTTGTGGAGTGTGAAGTGAACTATTGCAGAGCATGCGCGGATAGTGCATTTCGAGTCTGGAAAGGATGGCCAGAGAACGACTTAGTGCCCACTTTGCCCAAGCTACAAGATGGTAAGTGTCTAGTCTGTGGTTCAAGTAACGCAGTTCAAAATGACCAGGTTGTGTGGATTAATATGGGTATGGGGCTTCCCGAGCACTGGGCGCTCTATGGCAGAGATAGCGCTGCGAATGGGTATTGTGGTCCATCCGAATTCGACGATCAGAACACAGATTTTTATGTAAAATGGGGCTCACCGTATTGTTACGAGCACGCATGCCCTCGATGCAGAAACATATCTCCAGTGAGTGAATTCGCTCCCAACAATAATGCGAGTCAGTACTTTTTAAGCTGCAGTGGCTGCGGGGTAGCCACCGTTGAAAGTCCTTTAGAAATTCCAAATTTTGATGAAATATCCTCAGATTATGAGCGCTGGCTGGAAGATGCATCCGATGACTGTCCAGGCTTAGCCATTATCAACACACTTGGTTGGTCGGAATGGCAAGCTTGGATGGAAAAATACGAGCCGAGCAAATTAGTATAACTTTCATTGAAAATTGAGGTCACCAGAGACACAGCGTTGTTTGTTCGTGATCACTGGGCGCAACTACAAAAGCAGGGAATCGTCGATAATGAATGCGCTAAAACTGTGCTCGTGCGGTAGCGGAAAATTTAAGCCTCACTGTTGTGCCATTGAGCATACGGCTGACGAATATGCGGATCTCGATGCTTATTTAAACGCCCGTTCTCATGCGTCCTTGGAGGAACTTCAGGCATCGGCTAACACCTTCATGGCAGCTAAAAACAGTGCCCCACTGCAAGAATTTTGCGGATTCTCAGCCGTCCAAATGGGACAGCTTCTTTACGAGCCTTTTACGTCTGAAAACACACTCGTCTTTAACGACTCACTTTCACCGCCAATGAACTGCCCGGTCATGATTGCGATGAATGAATTGGTTCAAGGGATTCCTGCTGAAGGAGTCAAAGCAACAGCGAAGGGCAACTTGCCGATGACTATCTGTCGCAGCGCTGCGGTTAGATTTCTGGAACACAGCCCTGAGCGGGGTCGGTGGCGCTACGAGAAGTTTCGAACTGAAGAGGACTTAATGCCGCTAAATCTAGTGCGCCTGCTACTGGGTCTCGGAGGTTATTTGAAAAAGACAAAAGGGCGATTCAGCTGGACCAATAAGGGACAGAAACTCCTCAAACAGCCCGAGGGCCATTGGTTCTTAGAACTTTTTAAACTCTCTGCAGCACGCTTTAACTGGGGTTATTTCGATGGGTACGCGAGTGTACCCGTCATCCAGCAAGGATTTGCGTACACGCTGTTTTTGGTCCAAGCCTACGGTGATCACTTTAGAACAGAATCGTTTTACGCGGAGATATTTCTCGAAGCATTTCCGATGGGCTTGATGGAATTCGACGAAGAGGAGTTGGATACTGCACATAGCATGTTCCAGAGCTGCTATTCCGTTCGCAGCTTTGATCGTTTCATGGCCTTCTTCGGCCTGATTGAAGACCGGTTAGTTGATGGTGATATCGGTAAAGAGACGGCACTGAAGAAAACGCATTATCTTGATGGGCTCGTTGGGTTTCGATAACCGCACGAGATCTAGGACTGCTAACCCGGGCAGACTTTCTCATTCCGTGTGCAAGATTCATATACTCTGTTGAATCCTTGTAAACTTAAGAGGCAAAGTTCTAATCTATGGGACATGTAACAAAAATTGATTGTACTCACTGCAGTTACGAAGAAACCTTCAGTATCGGCAGCACCAGGCGCAGTCATCCCAGTGGTGGTGAGCTAAAACAGTGCCCAAACTGCGACCACATCGAAGTTCTATGGCACGAGCGATATGTTATCGACCTCCCAGCGCAAGAACGGACATCGACCAACCTTGTAAGCAAGTTTTTAGATTGGCTGGAAGACAAAATTCTAGGGCCAGAGGATCCACCAGTGCGACGAAAGGTTGTTGAAGCTGATCCGCCAAAGGCCTGTTCAGAGTGCAGTTCGATTACCGAGGCGTTTGATGACACGTCGGAGGATCAAGGGACTGTTTATCGATACGTTAACGCACGTTGTCCTAGTTGCCACTCTAAGACCCTTCAAAGTGACAAGATGCCCCTAGGTATGTTCGATTAGTCGCGGGTCGCTATTCCTTCGCAAGGTCCCTCTTCAATCGCTTCTTTCGTCGTTCACGTCGCCAGTTAAGTCCGAAGAACAGCAGGGCGTAGGGCCACGCCATCACTACCACAATAGGTCCTATGATCAGGCGTGCGGCTAGTTCAATCCAATAATCAGTGTCCTTTGTCTCATGGCGTTTTTTTACGAGAAAGATATCGGTTTCTCTCTGGGTACGTTTTGACCACCAGTCGTCGAGTAGCAGTATTACTAGGGTTGAAACGCCAATTACGAGGTATGTTTTCAGAATAAGCATTGGTTAGCCTTGTTTGACACGGGAAAATTGCATGACCCTGGTCAACGCAATATTCCTCACGTGTTGCTTTCGGGTGAGCCATGACTTGAGACAGTCGATAAACCCACTAGAGACCTTTAGTTGTTTTAAGCCGTCGGGATCGGAGCGGCCTTGGTGATTATATTTACTCTGCACAACGCTCTACATTTTTCCTTTCGAAGCGCAGCTCATTGATTTGTTGATAGTTTTTTAGAATGAGCGGATTAGCCATCGCATCATCGGGATTATCAGTAGGTGCTGACGTGGGGACTTGCAATAACTGAAGCGCGTAGATTGCGGTAGCTTTCCTCGCCCTTACACTGAGCTGCTGATCAAATCCTCGTTCGTGCTCAACCAATTTTTGTTGATCTGGCGTGAGATTAGGGTTTGCGATGAGCTCTAGATCAATCCGCTCATCCCATAAGGCGTCGCGTGGTTGTTCGTAACTGACCTTACCCATAAGTTCCCCACATTCGAGAATTCTCCCTAACACAAAGTCGCGATAATCCATGTTTTTCTCACAGAAGGCCCGTACATGCCATCGATAGCCGCTCGAGACGATAGTGTGTGGAACGATGATTCTCTCCTCGCCCGTAGGGTTCGTCATCGACGCATAGGTAAGCTCGATGCGCTGCTTTGTGCGACAGGCTTCTACAACCTTACGAACGATCATGGGATCGACTCGTCGGTGAGGGGCCCTGATAATTTCTGTGCGTGCGTCTGCGATGTCTATCTTTTGGATGAAGCCATCTAAAAGGCTGTGCGAATCCAGTAGGTTCAAATATTCGTCTACCTGTCCACGCGTAAGAATGGGTTTAAAGCTTTTGGAGGGCACATATCCTTTGATTTTGGCATCGTAGGTTAAGTTCTCAGGCGCTTGCTCTTTGTACTGGCTGATGTCCTTTGAGGCCTGCTGACGTTGAATATTGAACGTATTACACAAATGGTTCGTCGTAAGCCTACCCTCCCATTGGGCAATAATTTCGATGAAACGGTAGCGAAGTAATACTTCCCATTTGATGCTGGTATTCATGCGGTGATGGACCTGTATATTTTAGGTTACATGTAATGCGCAGCTTACATGTCTGTGTATACATATATTACATGTACTAAAAAACTACACTAATATTAGTCCTACATCAACACGGTAGAAGACGAATGGGTGGAGACAATGTTTACATCACATGCGATTCAGCGAATGCAGCAGCGAGGCGTTACCGGGGCCATGATTGACCTGGTATTAGACTACGGAAGTGTCGATTATCATCGGGGTGCGGAGGTCATCTCTATAACCAAGCATGATTGGGAAAAAATTTGTAGAGACAGACCTTGTCCACTGCAAATGCTGGATAAACTGCGCAACTGTTATCTTGTATTTGCCGACGGCTACATTGTGACAGTTGGTCACAGAACTACGCACTTCAAAACACACCGGCATTGAACGCTTAGCGACGTTACCACAGCTCGCTAAAACACGGTTGAACGGTGTTTTGCTGTTCAGGTGGACCCACTCATAGGGTGTCCCACCAGACTGCTGAGGGTATTCAAGTCCCGCATAGAGGCTTGTCATAGCTCATAAACACTTAGCACCTACACCGGCCCTTGTCGCCTCAAGAGCGCACTTGATGGGAGTTAACGATATGACCAAACGAATCAGAGATGGGTTGTCTGAGTGGCATCTGCAGTATGTCCGCGCCCTGTTAATAAAGTTGCTAAAACACCGGTCGGAGACGGGTTCAAAGCTTTCACAACGGGGACCAGAACTCGCTGCTTTCCTTTCTCAGGAATTGGATACGCCAATTTCCAAAATCGTATCAGTTCTTAACATTCTGTCGGTAACTCGGACTACTTCGGGTATCAGTTTTCACCGCACTCGTAATGGTTTGCCCACCGAGCTCGCTGTAAATTTTGGACAGCTTGAGATCTATCAAGAGGGCGCAGAGCTCACAGAGTACGCGTCATTTAATGGCGACGAGGTAATCGGTGGACGATGGGTTCAGAATGAGGAGGAAGCCCTGCTCATGATCTTAGGTCACGAGTTGGCGCACCATGTCGTTTGCTGTAAGTGGGACCGTAGAGAGGTAAAACCACACGGTGAGGAGTTCAAAAGGGTTTATCGGCTTATTCGTCTTCAGGCCGTCAATCCATTGCTAGATGAGTTCGCGATGGATGAACTCGATAGAAAGCGCTCGCGATACGATAAGCGTCTCATTACTAAACTATCGGCCTTACGCAAGATGGCGACCGACAAAACATCGAATGAAAATGAGGCAGAGCGGGCCATGCGCCAGTTGGAAGGACTTTTGTCGAAGCACGAACTTTCCAGCTCATCATTGGATGGATACTACGTCCCCCACTTTATTGAACGCACTGTACCGGTAATCAGCCGAGATAATTACAAACCGATCCTGCATATACTGTGGGATCTTTCGAATTTCTGTGATGTTGAAGCTGTGATTCACACGCAATCTCTGAGATCACTAACCTATCGAAGTCGATCCCACTTTAAGCACGAGACGCAGTTTATTACCTTTCTGGGCGCGCCTGCAGACGCAGAGATGGCTGTGTACTTGTCGGAAGTGATACATCAGACCTTGTTTGATGAGACGCAACGTTACAGAGACTCATCCGAGTATCAAAATGCACGGGCAGAGGGATATCATCCGAGAACTCTGATTTTTTCGTTTAGACGCGCATTTCTTTCGCGCCTGGCCAGTCGCCTACGTGATTCTAAAGAGACGATTGAGAATAGCTGGTGCAACGACATCGCAAAAGAGAAAGAGCTAATGGTCCAGAAAAAGTCGGAACTCAAAAATTTATTCGAGAAACGCTACCCGAACTTGAGATCATCCCGCGACCTATCCTCTAGCTCGGGTACAGTCGCTAGCGCCAGTGAGCGAGGCCTTTCGGCGGCGAATAGAGTGAATCTCAATCGGCCGTTGGAGACCGCTAGAAACCTGGCCATGGGTCATGGCTAAAGCACAGTTCTCTATTCTGACTGTATTTTGCGCAATGGCGCTGCGGTCATATTCTCTAATCCGAGGTGGTAGTTCATGAGCCCTAGCAACGGCATAGATATTCAGTTAGATCAAAACGGCAGTCTACTTTTTCGTATGGCACTGCCTGTCGAGAACATATTCCGATATCGAAGCTGGGAGTCGGGTTTTGAACTCGAGCGACTTGAAGCTGATAAGTGGGAAACGGAATCAGTTGATTACGGTCTCCCGTTGCTGAATCTAGCGGCATCAGCTGAGCCCTGGGAGCCGATCCAAGCGTTTGTAGCTGCTATTCCTTCCGGCGTTCGAATTGACGTGAAACCCTACGTTCACTGCCAGTCTCTCATGCTGACCTGGTTGAGAAAGAGCTCAGATGCTAAACAGCTCTTCGACAGTGCACCAAATCTGTTTTGGCTTCTTGTAGGTTTCATCAACGAGGAATACCTTGATGACGATGAGGTCATCCAATTACTCCGTCAGCCGAGAAAAGTGATTCTCAGTCGTATTTTGGGCGTTGGTATCTGTTCGACCGGTCTAAAAATCTTGACCAAACTAACGCTCGACCAGCGCGATCGCTTTGAATACAAGGCCGTCATAGCTGCTCTGAGAAAATGCGGCCAGTTTCGGGCAATCACACGACTTCAAGAAATCCCCGTTCATATACTCATTGGTGCGGCGCATTACCCCTGGCTCACAGAATGTCGGGCGTTCTATCGATTCAAAAAGGGTGAGAAAGTAACAGCTCGGGAATTTCTCCATCGTCTTCAGTGTCACGTAGGGTTTTGGAATGATGCGCTCAACGTAGCGGCTATGATCCACATTCCAGATGCCCAGTTAGCCTTGCGAGAGTGTCGAGACTTTGAATCGATCCGTCGATTACATGATCGTTGGACCGATCGGTTGAACCAAGAGGAGATTGTAGCCGTTGACGGGAAAACGCGATTTCCTGCCCCACCGCTATCGGCAGGCGATCAAATTTTTCCCATAGAGTCCTTTGAAGACTTGCAGGCTGAAGGACGTTTAATGCATCACTGTGTGGCGGGGTACTATAAACAAATATCTCGGGGGCGTTCTTACATTTATCGAATACTTCAGCCGGAGCGCGCGACCATAGAAATAGATCTTGATGCTGACCAACCAAAAATCCGACAGATTAGGCTCGCGTATAACAAACACCCGAGCTCTGAAACCCGATCTGTCGTTTATGAATGGTTAAACAATGAGCTTGAGCACTTGAGGGTGTTGAGACGGGAAGCGTGATGATTAATATTCGCCAGATTGACAGCTACCCTTTGTATAGAACTAGTGAATGACAAGGAGAGCGATTGAAGCGCCTGGCGATTTTTGTTGATGTTCAGAACATCTACTACACGACGCGCCAGACCTTTAGCCGGCAATTCAACTATCGGTTGTTTTGGGAACGTATCAATGAACTTGGCGATATCCAGATTGCCAACGCGTATGCAATCGACCGTGGCGATCCGCAACAACAGAAGTTTCAGGCAGCGCTTCGCCATATTGGTTTTGAAGTCAAACTTAAGCCCTATATTCAGCGGATAGACGGCTCATCAAAAGGGGATTGGGATGTCGGTATTACTATCGACGCACTGCTGAGTGCCGAAAGTGTCGATGAGGTCATTCTGCTGTCCGGCGATGGCGACTTTGATTTGCTGTTACAAACACTGCGAAGCCGGTTCCAGATATCTAGCCATCTATTCAGCGTTGCGGACCTTACGGCAAACAGCCTTATCAATAGTGCCGATCGCTGGACAGAGATCGACGAAAAGCTGCTGCTGTAGAGTTTAGGCACAAAAGGGTGTGGCGTACATCGGAAAGGTGCTCTGTACCACTTGATAATTTATAGATAGTTTTTTGTTCCAGGGGTTTGAATGAATCAGATCAATCCAACGAAATTACTGCACAGTAAATGGACGGCAGTAACACCTCAAAATAAAGAGAAACATTTCCTCGTTACCGAGGTTGAATTTGATGAAGAGCGAGTTGTAGTGAGTTGTACATTGGAAGCCGTTATGAGTAAACGGGCCGTATCGATCGACTGGAGAGAGCTTAAAAAGAGCGATATCTGGAAGCAGGGATGGAAGTAGAATTGATTTCAAAACATATACCATTCCTCACGTTTATTTAGTGTTAAACGGTAGCAAAGTATCTCCGACAAAGGCTAGCAGGAGGGCAATCCACAAAATGCGAGGTGATGAGCTAATGAAGACTACACCTTAAACGCCGGTTTCAACGCCTTCAACATCTCCGCAGCCATACCGATCTTCTCACTTTGACTGTGCTCTTGGGCGATCGGACCATCAACAAACAGACCGGCCAACCCATGCACGGAGGACCAAGCAAGCAGCTCCTGTGGGCTGAAAGCGCATGCATCATCATCCCGCAGTGTGTCTGCAAACCCACTGCGCAGGTGACCTCTGAGTTTGTTTGTAGCCTCTAAATAATTCGGATCGGCTGAGTAGATCCCCTCTCTGTACCACATGGCTCTGAAGAATGCGGGCTTCTCTATCGCAAACTCTATATATGCAAGCCCCACTGCAAGAAATGGATCGGAGTCCTCCCGCACAGCGCGTGCAGCGGTAGATACCATTTGATCCGAGAGCTCATTGACCGCGCGTGCTGCGAATGCCGTGATCAGCGCCCGTTTATCCGAATAGTGCCGGAACGCAGAGGAGGGGGAGACGCCTACCAATTTGGCACATCCTCTGAGTGTGACGGCTTCCAAACCAAATTTAGTAGCCAGTTCATCGACCGCATCCAGCAGGGAGACCGCAAGGTTACCGTGGTGGTAGCTCCGTTTCTGCGTTTGTTCTCCAACTGTCATCACAAGAATCCTATATAAAGTAAACACTGTTCGCTTTTTTTAGGAGAGTACTTGATTTACTCATAAATTACACTCTATCATATGTGAACACTGTTAACATATATTTGTTTGGCAGTGAGCAGCGCTGGCACTGTGCACAGCGAGTTAAACCGAGGAGGTTGATATGACTTCAACAAACACAATGAACGGTAAAGGCGACTATCAGAGTCGTGAACGCTGCTGTGCCTTCAGTGGCAAAGGTAACTGGACCGGACCCAACATTGCCGCCATGGTGATCGGCTTTGTACTGTTCTGGCCTATCGGTTTGTTCTTTCTCTACTGGATCATGAAAGGGAGAAACGTAATGGATTTGCGATCAACAGTGGCCAATAAATGGCAGCGCTTCAAGGGGACCTCTTCACAATCGGAAGGTTCAGACAATGAGGTCTTCAACGAGTACCAGCAGACTCAATATGACCGCATTCAGGAGATAAAACAGGAGATCGAAAGCCGCGCGCGCCGCTTCACGCAATTCCGTTCGGATGCTAAGCGTCGTGCTGATGAAGAGGAATTTCGACGCTTCATGGATGATCGCGACGCCTGACACCTATTCCGCTAGCACTTAGCTTCGAAGTCCGATTGGGCTTCGAAGTATTTTGCAAGGGTGGGGATCGATGACGTTGATGTAACTAATAATGTGAGGCCGACTCCAGGTATCCAGCCATCTGTTAGGTGTTGCAGACCTCACGGCAAACAGCCTCATCAACTGTGCAGATCGCTGGACCGAGATTGACGCAAAACTGCTGCTGTCGAGTTGAGGCAGACAAGGGTGTGGTGTACATCGAATGTTGCTCTGCACTACTTGATCTTTTGGAGTAACTTTTCTGCCTTTGGTTCTGGGTCATTTAAACGCCAGAACTACCTTGGTAGCCCCAGACTCATCTGAAGCCAGATTGGCCGTTCCGTTGTGCAGAAGCATTATCTCACGTACAAAACTTAAACCGACGCCGGTGCCTTTAACTCCGTTGCGGTTCGGTAGTGAATAGAAGCGATCAAATAGGCGAGGGCGGGCGTAACTGGGGATTGGTGAGCCTTGGTTAGTGACTGATATGAGAGTCTCACCTTGATCCCTTTCCAACCCGATTTCGATTTTGCTGCCTTCATCGGCGTGTTCAATAGCGTTCTTAATTAGATTTGTCAGGGCTTGCTCGATCAGAAATTGATCGCCTTTAACGGTTAATGAGTTTGGTGATGAGACGAGGTGAACCTGATGGTTCTGAGCGTAGTCCGTTAAAGCGTATGTAACTTGATCAATTACTTGGCCAAGTTGCACGCTTTCCTGACGACTAAGCTCTTTCGCATTCTCCAGTTCTGCCAGTTCTAAAAGACGCTCTATCAGCGCCTGTATACGCTCGGTTTGGCCAACAATGTTCCCGAGGAATTGATCTCGCTTGTTATTCGGTAGTGGTTCAGAGAGAAGCTCTGCGGCGCCGCGTATACCTGCCACGGGGGCTTTCAGTTCGTGTGTAAGGGCCTGCACGTACTCTTCGATGTACGTTTTACCATCAAGTGCTGTACGCATCGATTCCAGTGCTTTTCCGACATCACCGACCTCACTTTTTCCTATATCTGGAAGCGGTGCGCGCTCACCTCTGCTGACGCTGAGTGCGTATTGCTGCAATCGATCGAGTGGCTGGGAAATCCACAAGTTGATCATTAAACCGAGTAGGGTAATGGAGAGAGCTATACCTATACCCGTTACCCAGAGCTTATCTGTTAGATTAGCAATGAATAAGTCAGCATTGCGGGTTGGTTTGCCGACAGAGAGCACTCCAATAATATCGCCGTTAGCCAGTATTGGTCTGGCGATGTACATTGTATCGCCCTCAGGGTAAATCGGGTCTGCCCAAGTAGTTCGAGCACCATACTCTCCAGTTAAAGTGAGGCGCACATCACGCCAGTTCTCGTAACTCTCGCCAACATCACGTTCATTGTCGGAGTCGAACAGTACCTTGCCTAGACGGTCGGTGACATACACACGGGTATCAACTTGAGTTTTTTCCAAGTCGTAAATCTTTGCCTGCAAGTTTCGATCTGAAAGAGCTGCAAAAGTATTCTCAAGTAACTTTGAGCTGATCTCCAGATTACCACTGCTATCCCTGACAACTGAGTTTTCACTGATAAGTGCAGCGAGCATCTCGGAGAAGTCGACTAGTGCTTCCTCCTGCGCTTCTAGATAGGACGGACGTATCTCCTCCGCGATTAGGTAGACTACGCCTATTACGGCAGCGAAGGTAAAGGCGAAAAATACGGACAGTAGCCGTGTCCGAATCTTCATAGTTGGTGTACCTCGTAGCAGTAGCCCAAACCTCTGCGCGTTTTTATAGGGTCGAGACTCGGGTTTGCTGCTTTAAGCTTTTGGCGTATCGTTTTCACGTGAGTGTCTACAGTGCGATCGTAACTCTCTTCTGGATTCTCCCAGACGCTCTGCATCAATTGCTCTCGTGAGTAGATGCGCCCGGGATGCCTGAGGAGGAGTGAGAGAATACCGTACTCATACCGACTCAGGTCTAGCACGATACCGTTTACTGCAATCGTTCGAGCGTCAGTATCGTCGATGAATTTAATTGTGTGAGTAGCGTCAGGGTTGGACGCCGGAGAAGTCGGTGTACGTCTCAGGTGGGCTCTGACTCGGGCTGTGAGGACACGAGGGCTGAATGGCTTGGTAATGTAATCGTCGGCGCCGAGTTCAAGCCCGAGCACCTGGTCGATCTCGGAGTGGCGAGAGGTGAGGAAAACTATTGGTACAGTACTAGTATCACGAATCTTTCGGCACACATCAAAACCGCTCTGATCGGGAAGACCAATATCTAGCAGAATTAGGTCCGGCTGCAGAGTCTGCAGTTTCTCGATGGCTTCACTGCCAGTCGTGACCCAGGTGCAGCCAAGATTCTCGCTCTCTAGCGCATAGATAACTGTATCGGCGATGGTGGGTTCGTCTTCGACCAACAGTATCTGCATGTGGCTCCCTTCACAAAAAACGCTTTAACTTCACATTCACTTCAAATGCTCTTCACGAGACTAGTAGATCCTCTCCTTACTGAACTGTAGCTGAGGACAGCAATATGAGCACCCTATTCGCCGCGATAACCAGCACTAGACTGATTTCTATTTTGCTGCTGCTTTACTCACTCAAGGCTATTGCCTCGACCACTCCTTTAAAGTTGAACGATGTGACACGGGGTTCTCTGATGTCACGTGATGAGTTTGGTGAAATCTTTGAACTTCCGTTGATGGATACAGATGTAGCGACCGAGGTCACAGGGCAGATCGCTCGTACAAAAATCACTCAGCGCTTTCAGAATGCCAGTGATCAATGGATTGAGGCGCTTTATCTTTTCCCACTCGCACCCGATGCAGCTGTTGATCAGATGCAGTTGCACATCGGTGAGAGAATCATTGAGGGGCAGATACAGGAACGAGAACAAGCAAAGGCTACCTTCGACAAAGCGAAAGAGGCGGGCAAGCAAGCTGCGCTTGTTGAGCAAGATCGTCCCAATATCTTCAGCACGTCGGTCGCCAATATTCCACCTCGTGGAGAGGTTGAAGTGACGATCGAGTATCAACAAGGAGTACTGTGGCGTGAGGGAGAGTTTTCTCTTCGGATTCCGATGGCGATCACGCCTCGCTACTCAAAGACTGAGTCAGCGGATTTTATAGTTGAGAGTAGTAGCCCCTTAGCAAATGGATGGGCGATCCTACCTCGGGAACGTCCGCAGGCAATGCCCTATGAAGAGGTCGATACTACGCCTGATAACCAAACGGCTATCCGCCTCACACTGCGTCCTGGGTTCGAGGTGGCTACGATTGATAGTCTGTTTCATGAAGTTGAAGTAGATCCGAATCCAGATGGCAGTCACACCATCAAACTTGTAGATGGAGCAATCCGTTCTGACCGTGATTTCGTTTTGACTTGGCAGGCGGAGAAAAGCCAGCAGCCGACTGCGGCATTTTTTAGTGAGTCTACCCCGCGAGGTGATTACGGTCTTCTTACGCTTATGCCACCGAGCGTCGATGAGTTAGAGATCCCGGCGCGTGAGGTTATTTTCGTTGTGGATACCTCGGGCTCCATGTCTGGACAATCGATTCGAGCGGCAAAAGAGGCGTTGATAGAGGGGTTGAACGGTCTAACAAAAAACGACACCTTCAATATCGTCGAGTTTAACTCCTACTCTTTCGCACTTTTCCCACAACCCGAACATGCCTACGGAAACAGTTATCGCGCTGCGATGGACTTCGTGCGTCAACTTGAGGCACGTGATGGCACTGAGATGCTTGGTGCTTTAGATCTTGCTCTGTCTATGCGAGGTGACAGCACCAAACTACAGCAAGTTATCTTTATTACTGATGGCAGTGTGAACAATGAGGACCAACTCTTTACCAAAATTCACTCGGCCCTTGGATCTCGACGCCTGTTTACCGTGGGTATTGGCAGTGCGCCCAATGCCTACTTTATGGAGGAGGCCGCTCAGATGGGGCGCGGCACCTTCACATACATCGCCGACTTAAATAGCGCCGAGTCTGAGATGAAAGCGTTGTTCAGCAAGATTTCACAGCCTGCACTGACGGACATCCGAGTGGTTGGATATGGAGTATCGGATATCACACCTGACCCAATTCCCGATCTCTATGCGGGCGAACCCCTCTCAGTTGCTATGAAGCTAGAGAGCGGCGTTAAACGTTTAACAATCAAAGGGCGTCGCGGCAATACCGAGTGGCAACATACGGCGGTGATTGACTCTGTTGGCGCAAACACTGGTATCGGTGTTGATTGGGCGCGTAAGAGGATTGCGCACTGGCAACGCGCCGGATACAAGGGTTTGAGCGGTGATAAAGTGCGTTCTGAGGTTTTGAGCCTTGCGTTAAAGCATCACCTTGTCAGCCCATACACAAGTTTAGTAGCGGTGGATGTTACGCCTGTGCGACCAGAGGCAGACGCCGTCGAATCACGAATAGTCCCGCCGACACGCCCTCACGGATTGGAGATTCGTCTAGCTAAAGGTGCGACAGGGTATGAACTCTCTTTGATTTTCGGTTTGCTGCTACTTGTTGTGGGCATTCTATTGATACGCAAAAGTGAGGAGACCTGATATGAGGCTGCTATCAAAACGCATGTACCTCGGTTGGTTGGTACTGGTTTTTGCTCTCCTACTAATACTTCATGCCGCATGGATACCGTTAAAAGCGCAACTGGCTCAGGTCTTACTCGAAATAGCGTGGAGCGAAACTGCTGCCACCGGAGTCGCTTCTAAACCCTGGCCATGGGCTGATCACAAAGCCGTCGCAAAACTGTATGTTCCCTCACAACAAATCGAGCAAGTTGTGCTTGGGGGAGACAGTGGAGCCGTACTCGCGTTCGCTCCTGGCTCGAACCTACAAGCAGCTAACATTAAGAACTCAGCCAGAGTTATCTCCGGGCATCGAGATACACATTTTCGGTTCTTACAGTATCTTCAAACGGGTGACGAGCTAGAGCTTGAGACTTCGGAAGGATTTGCTAGGTATCGCATGATAGCTAGTCAGGTGGTTAATTCAGAGACAAGTTCGCTAAATCCCGAAGCATTTCAGAAAGGACTTATTCTCGTCACTTGTTATCCGTTCGACGCAGTTACCGCGGGCGGTCCCGAGCGCTATGTGGTCTTCGCTGAACGCGTATCCCCACTTCAGATTAAAATCTAGGTGGGCATACCCATGAATTTGCTCACTTGGATCGCTAATTGGTCTACAAGTGATTCGAGTCGCTGAAATAACCTAGTAATTCGCTAAGTTTTTAGATCAGGTCTAGCCTTAAATACTACTAGGTGCTTAGCTTGGCCTAATAACCTTCTAAAGAGGTCCTTCATGAAAGATACAAATAACTCCGCTGGCGTAACTACCTACCTTGACCGTACGAGCGTAACGGTAACAATCTATAACGACGGACTAGCTCTCGTTCAAGATGATAGAACGGTCGCTGCGACTCCCGAGAGTGGAAAGTTGGAGTGGCGTGACGTCTCCTCCGGAATCCAGTCGTCTAGCGTTGTTCTCAAAGGTGCCACGGCGCTACAAACTGTCTACGATTACGATCTTCTCAACCTGGCGTCTTTATATAAAAAGCATGTGGGGCACTCGGTTACCTTAGCGTTTCGTTCGAACGAACTTCGAGAGTCTGGGCCTGATGAGGTTAAAGAGCGGGTGGTTCTTCTTGCTGTTGATGAGGGTAGTTTGGTTATCCAGCGCGCGAATGGCCTTGTTGAAACACTGCAGATATCAACACCCAACATGCGAATCGTTTTCGATTCAGTTCCTGATTCGTTAAAAGTGACACCGACACTCAGTTTTGAAGGAGTTAAAAAGCTTGCTGATGAAGTGTCGCTCACGTACTTGAGTCACGGGTTTAGTTGGGATGCAGATTACGTCGCGGTACTTGGAACCGACACCTTCGAAATCACAGCCTATGTGACACTCAAGAATGATTCGGCGACCGACTTCATGAAATCAAAGCTGCGCCTACTCGCTGGAAACGTGCACAGGGCTTCGGCTAAAGATCAGGCCTATGATTTCGACTGCATGGAATCTCACAGTATGAGCTTTGATGCCCCTCCGTCGATACAGAACGAATCGGTAGAAGGGTTCGAGCTCTACACAGTACCTTTCGAAGTGGATTTAAAGCGAAAGCAACAGCGACAAATCGAGTTGTTTAACGCCCAAAATATTCTATTCAGACGGATCGTTAGCGCCCAAGGATACTTCTCATTGCAGCGTTCAACACCGGTAGACATGAGCATCGAGTTCAAAAACACCGAGTCTAGCGGTTTGGGAATGGCAATGCCCAAAGGCAAAGTACGGATATATTCACCTTCGTCCGATGGAACAAACACGTTTGTCGGAGAGGACTATATTCCACACACCGGGGAGGAGCAGACCGTTTCTCTACAACTTGGCGAGGCTTTCGGTATAACTGCCGAACAGTTTTGTGATGAGGTCATTCGCGAAAGTGAACGAGTACAACATTACGTTGGAAAGGGGTGGCGACTCATTAATGGTGAGGACTATGCGGTAACGATCACGCTTGTTGAGAGCATGTTTAGTTCCGAATACGAAGCGGAGGTAATGTTTGATGAGGGGAGTGAGTACATCCCAGAGAAAGTATCCTTTGATAAGCTCAGATACACGTTAACGCTTGCGCCACACGAGACGAGAGAGATCCGGTGCAACGCCACTGTTACGCAGCCGAAGCCCAAGAAAAATAAATAGTAGAAAGACGATGCAGTATCTAGCTTTAGATTCCACGTATTGGGCGTTGGGGTATAAAGTGCCTGAAAGGCTGAAACGATCTGTGCTGAGTCAAGCTGTAGTAGAGTTGAGTTGTAGTTGTTCAGACCTGATCTGACAGCTACCAGTTTTTTTGTGTGCGGCACATCCTAATCTGCAGGCTATTCGGCCGGATAAAGCCTTGGTACCCAAATGGAAAACGGTATCGCGAAATGACATTACCCAATTGCGGTAATATCGTGTGCCCTCCCTGGTTAATTGATAGCCTAAAACCCCTTCAATACCGAAGCCGTTTATTTAATTTGCGTAAACACAAAAGCAACTAGGATCAAGAGCATAGCGACCCAGAACGTTCTCATGATCGGCCCAGACTTATTATGATCCGACTGAGGCCCCCAACGAGTGTTTTCCCCCTGGTTTGTATTGCCCGGCGTAGATGTTCTCTGTGTTGGATCAACCATTGAGCCGTCTGTGACGTTCGTCTCCTGTGTGTCCAGAGTCCAGTAGTCGGAATAGGTTAGTGGCTTGGCAAATAATTCACCGGTACTGACCTGATCCTTTAGAACGGATCGTTCAACGTTGGGTGACAGTCGTAGCCATAGTGCCTCAAATTTTTTTTCAGTCTCTGGCTCGAAGCTGCCTAAATCACTCAGAAACGAAGTTGTAAGGGCCTCGCTAGGCTGGGTCACTAAATTGCGCGAAGTAAAAATCAGATTTGGGTTGACCGTCGTGACACGATCTATCCGCCAGTTGCTAGTCAAGGCTTGCTCTCTGCTGCCTGCTACCAGGGCAAGCTCCTCACGCACCGAACCCGTATCCTTATCAAGAACACCGCAGAGGGAACCGTACTGATAATACTCGCAAGCCTCTTTCTTCAGAACGTACCGTATGAAATCAAATTTATCGGTTCGATCAATATCTGCGTTTTCCAGAATCAGTTTGAACTGCTTTCTTTCGATGTTAGTCCCAAAAAGGGCGCTTGGAAGCGTTCCGAGATCGTACGCCGATTGCTTGTACCAAGACTCTAGCTGATTAAGTTGATCATGGAGCACGGGGTCGTCGCATTCTTCGACATTTTTGCTTGATATGGCTGAGGAGGCCTCAGGTTTTGGATAGGCTAGTTCAGCGCTACTCTCTAATATTGCGCCCTGCAAGGCGTTAAAAACAGGTTGTGCTAGCTGCTGTGCATGATCAACAAGGAATGTACCCAACATAACCAGTTTCTGGTCGCCAACTGAAGTGCGAATGGCTATAAACTGCGTTTCGTCACCATCTTCATCTGTGATATACGCAGTAACTAATGTCTTCGTCCCATCCTTTTTATTCAGTTTGGACCCCATGTAGCGGATCAGTGTCATCTGTTTCCGAATAGCTTTCTCCATTGCTTGATCTAAGGCTTCAACCTCCTGTGGTTCTAAACTATTGATATCGGGTTCGGTTGGGTCATTGTTTGCCAAGCAAACTTGAATTGATCCAATGACCTTCTGGGAAGTCGGGTTGTTTAGCCATACGCAGATTAATTGCTCATTGAGTTCTTGAGGTTCTAAGGTCCAGTCGCCGCTCGGTACCTGGAGCGTCACTAACCCAAAAAATCTAAAAATATTGTCGTTCTGGCGCTCTAGTATTTTCATTTAGACCCTCTTTTTAGGGGTTAGTGAACCTTCTCGGTCTTTGTAATAAGACTAGGTGAGCACTATCCACCCTGCAAATTATCAGTATTTGGAATTCTGATTCTTCTGTTTTTAGAATTTTTGGTTTGCTTGTCGAAATAATCAGAACATGTGAGGTGATATTTCAAATCTGGCTCTAACGTTACTCATGGAGACTTGTGGTCTATATTTTTAGTGAGTTAATTTGGAGGAATGTATGCATACACAACCCACGGATAGTCTCGTAGCTCATATGAACGCTGATTTTGGGCTTGATCTACCGTTAGGAGAAGGTAGCGGCCAATCAAGAGACGATCCCGTCGAAGTAACTACCAGCGACGCGACAGAGGCATATTTGGCAGAAATAGTGTTCGTAGAAACGCTCTTCAATGTCCAGAACGTACATTGGCGCTACCTAAAAACTAAGCTCATCCAACCAGAAGGTGTTCAGAAGATCCATCAGGTTAAATTCGAAGTCAAATTTGTTGAGGGTCAAAATGTTATAACCGAAACTCGTAACTTTTATTTCGATGTATCCGGTGTGTATTTCGATATTCCAGGTCGCCCGCAACCGAAACAAACCATCAGTGCTCCTTTTGACTCATCACTACCCAAGCACCTTGGATGGATGCATTTTCAAAAACTTATCGATAACGAGTCTTCTACGCCTGGAATGGGTGTGACGCTGAACTATCGTTCCCCTGGTAGCTATATGGGCGTTTACATTTACGACAAACAACAGTCTGAGATGCTAGCGACACCAACAACCGAGTTGGTAGAGGCTGAGTTAGATGAAGCAGCCCAAAACCTCCACATCGTTACGCCAAGTCTGCGCGAGACAAGTCGTGATGAAAAAAACGGTCTACAAGTTCGAATTTTTGCCGACGAGCAAACTCGATCATTGATTGGCTTAACTGTACTACGAAGCTGCTTCGTGAAGTTTCGAATCACTATTCCCGATGGAAACGAGCGATTTCATGTCGAGACAGCGTATCAATCCATGATGGAGTTAATAAATGCACTTAACGTGCTTTCGGCTCAAAAGGTCGATAGATAAAAATTTTTCGGGCACCGAAGTTGGGGGTAGAGAAAGGATGCTCCTAGTTCCTTTAATTTGCTGTGGTAAAGGCCCAGAGACGGTTCCCTATCCTTACACTTTTTTCGATAAATTGCCTCTGACAAAAAAATCATTCGAACCCAAGGAATATCTGATAACGGTCGTCTAACCCCAAACGCGTGAGAGGACTTTCTTTGGACGACCTGATTCGGCAAGCCCAGCAGGGAAATGAAGCCGCTTTCGAACAGCTACTCAAAGGCTGTTATGACCGGATGTATCGTTACGCCCTGAAGTGGGCGGGCAATCGTGCGAATGCTGAAGATATTACCCATCAAGCCTGTCTGAAGCTCACGCGGGGACTTCCCCAATTCCGTTTTGAGTCCTCCTTTAACACGTGGCTCTACCGTTTAGTGGTGAATTGCGCGCTGGATTGGCAGAAGGCACATCTGCGGCACACGCATGATGACATTGAAACTCCAGATTTGAGCACAACGTCCTACGGCAACGCCGAAGCGGACATTCATCTGCGTCAGGTTCTGAAGCAGATTGAGCAGTTCGGGGAAGGGTATCGTGAGACGGTTCTTCTTGTGTTTGGTGAAGGCCTATCTCATAGAGAGGCTGGCGAGGTTCTCAATGTCCGTGAATCCACCATATCTTGGCGCATCCACGAGATTCGTAAACGACTCAACCCTCTAAAGCAGGGAGGTTCGAAATGAACGACGAAGAATTGAAGAAGCTTTTCTCGAACACCGAAGCAGAAGGGCCGTCTCCCGATGCTAAAAATCAGGCGCTGCGTGCTGCATTGACTGAGTTCAAGGCGATGAAGAAAGACGCTAATGCATCGGACAATCAGGCTGCTAGTTCGGATAAAAGCACAGCCACGGAAAATACACTCAGCATCGTCCAAGGAATATTGAAATGGCTTCGTCCAACGGTTGAATCAACTGTTGAGGCAAGGGGCCAAACAATGAACACAACAACACACTCAGGAAGCGAAGTTAGCTTATCAAACCACAAATGGCAGATCGCAGGCGTTTCAACGGTCAGTGTTATTTTTCTCGCAGTCATGCTGGCGGATATAGAGCATATAGGTTACGTACTTCAACGGCAGAGTCTCACAGAGTCTGATCTGACTTCAGCGCCTGCAATCGATAACGGTTACCCAACGAGGCTTGAAGAACTCGGTGATTCCGGTGGTGCTCTGGAGATGAAGCGGGAAGTGGAAATACCGAAAAAACAACAACTAAATCCCTTCGTACTTGAAGATCGGTTTGATAATCAGATTGAGCCAAAACTTCAGCTCGAGTTAGGGGTAAATGGCTCGCTCATGGAGTTGGCGACTCTAAATTCAGAGTCGCGCTCCCATTTTGCAACGCCGAGTCGACTTCTTAAGGAGCATGTACCAATTTCTTCGTTGCTTGATGAGGTGCGTGATCGGTTTTCATCGTATGAGGTGCACCCGATCAAAAGTGCAGCGACTGATCCCATTTCAACATTTTCAATCGATGTCGATACTACGAGCTACAGTTACGTGCGTCGTCAGCTCAATCAAGGAAGGCTTCCCAAAACAAACGCAGTACGCGTCGAAGAGATGCTGAACTACTTTGACTATGACTATCCAGTACCTACGTCAGACAATGTACCGTTTGCTACAGTTACCAATGTGGTCGACTCTCCTTGGAGACCCGGTAACAAGCTTGTGCACATTGCTATCAAAGGCTTTGAAATGGCCCCGTCAGAGGTGCCGAAAAGTAATATTGTGTTCCTTCTGGATGTCTCAGGCTCGATGCAAAACTACGATAAATTACCGTTGGTTAAGCAGTCGATGGAACTTCTACTTAGCCAGTTGAAACCTGACGATACTGTCTCGATTGCGGTTTATGCAGGCGCAGCGGGCGTTGTGCTAGAGCCCACGCCTGTGCGTGAGAAAGCAACTATTCTAGCTTCACTGCAACGTCTTGAGGCTGGCGGTGGGACTGCCGGCGGAGAGGGGCTTAAGCTCGCGTATGAACTGGCTAAGTTGAACTATCGAGACGATGCTATAAATCGGGTTATTTTGGCGACTGATGGCGATTTTAATGTCGGAATGTCGAGCAATGAATCTCTTAAAGACTATGTTTCAAGAAAGCGAGACGAGGGTATATACCTATCTGTTCTGGGATTCGGACAAGGTAACCTAAATGACTCTCTGATGCAGACATTGGCTCAGAACGGTAATGGTGTGGCTGCGTATATCGATACCCTCAGCGAAGCACAAAAGGTGCTGGTTGATCAGGCGACATCAATGCTTTTTCCAATTGCGAAAGATGTGAAGATTCAGATCGAGTTCAATCCAAGTACCGTCAGTGAGTACCGTTTGATCGGCTACGAAACACGCAACCTAAAAAATGAGGACTTTGCTAACGATAAAGTCGATGCCGGTGATATTGGTGCAGGGCACACAGTCACTGCAATCTACGAGATTACACCGGTTCAGAGTGACAGCGGGCTCCTACCCAGCAGCCGTTATGGTGATACTGAGCGCTCTCGCCATGACCCTAATGCGACAGAGTATGGCTATCTGAATCTCAGATACAAACTGCCAGATGAGGACGTCTCTCAATTAATCTCCCAACCAATTATGATTGATGCAGTCGACAAGCCAAGTGAAAGCCTCAGTCGTGAAACCTACTTCGCAACGGCAGTAGCTGGCTTTGGACAGCTCCTCACGGGCGGAAAGTACACTGGTACTTGGGACTTCGACAGTGCCTTAGCGCTGGCTCAGGCTAACAAAGGAGATGATCCCTACGGGTACAGGACTGAATTTATAAAGTTAATTCGCAAAGCTAAGTTAGCCGAAAACCGCTAAAGGCAGCCAGGCCGCTAAGAGAATTGTTGATCGCTATTCAATCGACGTGTTCATCAACCAGCGGTCTTTCTATCCCAATATCTAGGAAAAAGATGCGCGACAGGACGATAAAAGCGCGATCTACACTAAAATCCATAAGTAACGTACCTAGTGCCTAAAAGCTCCTGAATTCGGTCATCATGTACTACAAGGCGTGCCATACGCATACCTTGACCTTCTCAGCAGTCGCAACGATAACCGGGTGACTAAACGCTTCGGCAATCACTTCGACGTATTTCATGGTTAGTTTGTTCCAGAGATAACGTATGGACTTAAAACTATGCCTGTCAGCAATTTGGAACGGAAAGCGACATTTTTAATGCTTTGTAATAGAACATGACTCAGAATTCCATGCATCGATGATGGCCTTGTATTCACGCCGCGCCGCTACATTATCCTGCGAACCAACATTCTGCAGTGACCTGGCTAGGCTGCTCAACTCAGGCTTTGCCATCTTGAATTGTACGTAGAGTTCACTCAACTTTTTGTAGTAAGTGGAATGTTTTGCATGCGCCTGTGTCAGACGACTCGAAATTGAGACGGCCATGCCATCGAACATGCCGAAATTGAGGCTTTCTATGCAGATCGGGTGGTTGGGAATTATAACCAGCAGGGTCTGTCCTGACGGCATTGGAGGCGGCTTAATAATCAACTCACATCCAATACAATTCGCATCCTTTCGTATCTCATCGATCAGCTCTGATACGGACGACTTCATCTTCTAAGTGGCCTCCGGCGCGTTGGGTTGAGGGATCGAAATGGCTCTATGCGAAGCCGAATGCTCTCGACCTTATCCTGTGAAACCCCATGGACATTGGGGAACTCTCCCGAACAAAAATGCATGGCAACTCCGCATTTAATTTGGTGAGCAATATTGGCGTAGGCCATTCGCTCCCAGTGGCGTGCAAAGATTGCAGTTGCCACCACCTGCTGTCCTTGAAGCAGAAGTATGCGAACTTTATTTTGGGCCCAAGCATGTGCTTCTTTAATTTTGGTTGAGTCATACGCATACCCACCTCCGCCCAGCTCAAAAAACTGATCGGCTTCGACTAACTCTCTGTCTAATGTTCTAGCAAGGGAGGTTTTGCCACTGCCAGGCGCACCGCCTATTAACAGTAATTTAGCGCGACACTCACTGAGTGCAACCTGATTTTCAATTAGCATACAATGCCTCTAACACTACACATCACAAGTGTATAGCGATCGACTGGATTGAAAAGGGTGAAATGGTAGTTATCGAGAGCGAATTCGATACCTCTATTGTTGATCGCGTTATCTAGGTGATAATGAACGCCGTCGATGGTCGCGCCACACTACTCAGCCTAACTATCCGACGGCTACTGAAATGCTACGAACTATGTTGAAAACACAGAGCATTAGGTATTTTTCGCTCGCTGGGCCTCTTGTTCTCGAAGAGAAAGCCTCGAGCTGACTGAGGGCGAATGCCATCAAAGCTGGTTGTCGCTTTATCGCAGGAGATTGCAAGATAGAGTCGTCTGCTAGGAAAGACGGAAGTTCCTCAGAAAATTTAACGTCAGCTACAAAACAATCCAAAGAACGCGAAAGCGCACTCTCCGAAATCGCCGGTAGTTTTCGGTCTGAGATTTGAAATGTAAGATAGATGATCAGGAGCGTTTCAAGAGCAATCTCTGTTTTCTCCATAGACACCGACATACGAGGTAACACGATCACAGAGGCCAGTAAATGAGGCTGCGTGGAAGCCACCTCATCGGCGAGACTCTCCTTTGCTGCATTGCTCATCGATCGATACATCTTGATCGCGTTTTGGAGTGTTTCAGTCGTTATTT
>Ga0209962_1000054_pt1 | contig 33417 bp, 30 predicted proteins | sample SalPonA_C_H2O_MG_FD_185722 | JGI IMG/M metagenome (GOLD analysis project Ga0209962, IMG submission 185722) | Water microbial communities from South San Francisco under conditions of wetland restoration - Salt Pond MetaG R2A_C_H2O_MG (SPAdes)... | ecosystem: Environmental > Aquatic > Non-marine... | reverse complement strand
ACATAATCGTATCTAACCGTTCACTTAGGAAGGCCGTCGAAAAGTGGCTCGAAACAAAATGTTCATCCGCCAGAACTCGATACAGAAAATCTAGGTTGTGTTTAATACCCTCTATCTGGAAATTGGCTGCGGCTTGCTTAGTGAGGGCTAACGCCGCTCGTCGAGAGGGTGCCATGCCAATAATCTTGGCAATCATGGGGTCGTAGAAAGCACTAATTTCATCGCCTTCAACAACGCCGCTATCGATGCGCAAACCTTCAATATTACTGGGCTCTTGATAAACCTTCAGCTGTCCCGCAGCAGGTAAAAAGTCCTGCTCTACATCTTCGGCGTAAACGCGTAACTCTATGGCATGGCCTTGTAAAACTACATCAGTCTGTTGCATTGAAAGTGGCATGCCCGCTGCAACTTGCAATTGCATTTCAACGAGATCTATACCCGAAATTGCCTCGGTCACTGGATGCTCTACCTGAAGGCGAGTATTCATCTCCATGAAATAAAACTCACCATCCTCGTACAAAAACTCGATCGTACCAACACCACTGTAATCAATTGCTTTTGCCGCCGCTACAGCAGCATCTCCCATAGCCCGGCGGGTATCGTCCGACAATCCTGGTGCGGGCGCTTCCTCAATAATCTTTTGGTGCCTTCTCTGAACCGAGCAATCTCTATCACCAATATAAATCCCATGGCCAAACTGATCGCATAATAATTGCACCTCGATATGGCGCGGCGTCAAAAGACATTTTTCGATGAGCATGTGATCATCACCGAAACTTGCCTGTGACTCTCGCCTTGCAGCGGCCAATGCCTCGCTAAAATCTTCCGCGCTATCGACTCGCCGCATCCCTTTGCCACCACCGCCAGCGGCGGCTTTTAACAATACCGGGTAGCCTATTTCATCAGCAGCAGCTTGCAGCGCAACCTCCGTTTGGTCTTCTCCGTGGTACCCTGGAACTACTGGCACGCCAGCAGCCTGCATAATCGCTTTTGCACGCGACTTGGAGCCCATTGCTTGAATAGCATCGCCACTGGGACCAACAAAAATCACCCCGGCGTTGTCACAGGCCCGACTAAACTCAGCATTTTCACTCAGAAAACCATAGCCCGGATGAATGGCGTCTGCATGGACTTGCAAGGCGAGTTGTAAAATAGCCTCTGCTTGTAAGTAGGAGTCTTTGGCGGAGGCTCCTCCGATACAGTAGGCTTCGTCAGATTGAATGACGTGCTGCGCTCTCTCGTCAATGGTGGAATAAATAGCAATGGTTTCAATGCCAAGGCGCTTAGCCGTTCTAATGATTCGACAGGCTATTTCACCACGGTTGGCAATCAGTAGACGTTTTATCATAACGACACCTTCCAAGCAGCAGAACGCTTTCCTAAAAAGGCACTGATCCCTTCCCTTCCTTCGATAGAGCCGCGCATACTCGCAATCAAATGACTAGTGTGTTGCTTAGTTTGTGGACCAATCTCACGGTAGGCAACATCATGGGCTAGCTGTTTTGTTGCCGCCATAGCCTCAGGGCCATTTTGCAGTAACTGCTGTGTAAGCTTCTCAGTCGATTGGTTTAATGTGTCTTCCTCTGCCAGATGAGACAACAACCCCCAATGTAAGGCTTGCTCTGCACTGATACGCATACCACTGATAGCCGCGCGTTTGAAAGCCTTCACCCCAATACACTCAATGACAAAAGGGCTTATCACAGACGGTGCAAGTCCAAGCCCAACCTCAGACAGACAAAACAACGCCGAAGGCTGGCCAACCGCAAAATCACAGGCGGCCACAAGCCCTACACCACCGCCAAAGGCTGCGCCATTAACAACGGCAACCGTCGGGATTCGCATGTGATAAAGAGTATTGAACATATCAGCCATTCTTTCTGCATCACTGACATTGGTATCAAAATCATACCCCGCCATACGCTCCATCCATGCTAAATCAGCACCGGCACTAAAACTTTTGGCATTGCTTTTCAACAGCATCACACGAGCACGCGGCTCATTATTGACCTCATCAAAAATCTGTATGAGGCTTTCTATCATGAGATCATCAAAGGCATTTTGCACTTCGGGCCTAGAGAGCGTTACTGTCGCCACGCCCTTATCATCTAATTGATAATTGACTGTTTGAGACATACTGACACCTACATTCTAAACACGCCAAAGCGTGTGTCTTCTATTGGAGCATTTAACGACGCCGAAATAGCCATCCCCAAAATATCTCGCGTATCGACTGGATCAATAACACCATCATCCCAAAGGCGTGCAGAGGCATAATAGGGATGACCTTGCTTGTCATAGGTTTCCAAGATTGGACGTTTAAACGCGGTCATTTCTTCGTCACTGATCGTCTGGCCTTGTAATTCGGCCCGATCCTCTTTTAACTGCCCAAGCACTGCGGCAGCCTGCTCACCCCCCATGACTGAGATACGCGCATTGGGCCACATGAACATCATTCTTGGGTCGTAAGCGCGACCGCACATGCCATAGTTGCCCGCCCCAAAAGACCCTCCAATAATCACCGTAAATTTTGGTACATTGGCACAGGCTACTGCGGTGACCAACTTCGCCCCATGGCGAGCAATACCGCCAGCTTCGTATTGACTGCCAACCATGAAACCGGTGATATTTTGTAGGAACAGCAATGGGATTCCTCGCTGACAACTTAGCTCGATAAAGTGAGCACCCTTGGCGGCTGACTCGCTAAACAAAATACCGTTATTAGCAACAATTCCCACCGGATATCCGTGGATACGCGCAAAACCACACACCAGCGTGGTGCCAAAAAGAGCTTTGAACTCATCAAAATCAGAATCATCTACAAGGCGAGCTATCACTTCGCGCACATCATAAGGTTGCTTAAGATCTCTTGGGATAACGCCATAGATCTCTTCAATGGCATAACGCGGGGGAAGACTTGGACGACAATCTAATGGTGTCTTTGCGGGTCGATTTAATCGCGACACAGCCGCTCTCGCTAGAGACAACGCGTGCTCATCGTTGTGGGCATAGTGGTCCGCCACGCCCGAGGTCCGGCAATGAATGTCAGCTCCACCCAGCGCCTCTGCTGTCACCACCTCTCCGGTAGCCGCCTTAACCAAGGGCGGCCCCCCTAAAAATATCGTACCTTGCTCACGCACAATGATGGTTTCATCCGCCATCGCGGGCACATAGGCTCCACCAGCTGTACAAGAGCCCATCACCACCGCTATTTGGGCGATACCCTTGGCCGACATCCTCGCTTGATTAAAGAAAATACGTCCAAAGTGCTCTCGATCGGGAAATACTTCGTCTTGATGGGGCAAATTCGCGCCACCTGAATCCACTAAATAAATGCATGACAGATGGTTTTGTTCAGCTATAGCCTGCGCTCGAAGGTGTTTTTTAACCGTCAGTGGGTAATAAGTCCCCCCTTTGACCGTGGCATCGTTGGCGACAACCATGCATTCTCGACCTTCAATTAAACCAATACCGGCCACCACGCTTGCGCATGGAACATGGTCGTCATAGACGCCTAAGGCGGCCAATTGCCCAATTTCTAAAAAAGCACTTCCCGGGTCGAGTAAGGCGTCTATTCGCTCTCTGGCTAGCAATTTACCGCGCGCCTTATGCTTTTCCCTATACTGCTCACCCCCCCCTTTCGCAATATCGGAAACGGTAGCGGATAGATCCGCGACTAAACGACGCATTACCTCAGCGTTGCAATGAAAGTCTTCACTTCGAGTATCAAGCTTACTGTGCAATACGGCCATTAGCGGCTCTCCTTGAACAGTTCTCGACCAATCAGCATTCGCCTAATTTCACTGGTACCGGCACCGATTTCATACAATTTAGCATCGCGCAGTAGTCTGCCGGTGGGATATTCATTGATATAACCGTTGCCGCCCAATATTTGTATGGCATCTAATGCTGCCTGCGTTGCTCGCTCTGCGGTGTAAAGAATGACCGCGGCAGCGTCTTTACGAGACTCGAAACCATGATCAAGAGCTCTTGCCACGGTGTAGAGATAGGCTCGGCTAGCATTCAGCTGGGCATAGTTATCAGCCAACTTACCCTGAATTAGTTGGAACTCACCAATCGGTTGGCCAAATTGTTCACGCTGATGAACATAGTCCAACATGATATCGAAGCAAGCCTGCATAATCCCCACTGGACCTGCGGATAAAACTGTCCGCTCATAATCAAGCCCAGACATTAAAATGCGAACCCCGTCGCCCTCTTCTCCCACACGATTTTCAAGCGGCACAACGCAATTTTCAAACACCAACTCTCCGGTATTTGAACCACGCATACCTAGCTTGTCTAGTTTCTGTGCGCAGGAAAAACCCGCCATATCTTTTTCAATGATAAAGGCACTTATGCCACGAGGTCCGGCACTTAAATCTGTTTTGGCATACACCAATAAAACATCAGCGTCGGGGCCATTGGTTATCCACATTTTGCTGCCATTAAGCACATAGTGGTCACCTTTACATTCTGCTGCCAGCTTCATACTGACAACATCCGAACCCGCATTAGGCTCAGACATGGCCAAGGCTCCAACATGTTCACCACTGACTAACTTGGGAAGAAATTTCGCCCGCTGCTCAGCACTGCCATTTTTGAAAATTTGGTTCACACAAAGATTAGAGTGCGCCCCATAGGATAATCCCACTGAAGCTGAGGCGCGGGAAATCTCTTCCATTGCCACACTGTGTGCCAAATAACCCATGCCTGCACCGCCGTATTCTTCGCTGACAGTAATACCTAGCAAGCCCAAATCACCAAACTTGCGCCACAAGTCCGCCGGGAATTCATTATCGATATCTATTTGCGCAGCACGGGGAGCTATTTCATCACGACAGAACTGATTGACCATGTCGCGTAGCATATCGATCGATTCACCGAGACCAAAGTTCATTGCTTTGTAGTTACTTTGCATGAGTTACTCCTGTTTTATTCTTGAGAGCGGCCCTAGCTTTTTGCTCAACCTCTGCAAGATCGTTTAGGGTGGCTTGAATGTCATTGAGTTGCTGGAGGAACTGTTCACGACGCTGAGTGATTTTATCCAGCAAGCGCTGTATTTGTTGATGGTTATCGCTTAAAGGGTCATACATATCGATGATTTCACGGGACTCGTCGAGACTAAGCCCGATGCGTTTGCCACGCAAAATCAAACGTAATCTTGTTCTATCGGCTGAGCTATAGAGCCTGTGTTGCCCATCACGCTCTGGGCTTAGCAAGCCTTTCTCTTCGTAAAATCGAATAGTTCTTGCCGTTATCTCAAATTCTTTAGCTAGCTCTGAAATAGTAAAACGCTGACTCATCAACACCTCCAATAGTGACTAGAGTGTAAGCAAGTTTACGTTAACGTCAACTGCAAAAATCGCCAATATGCTTAAAGACAGCAATTTCTGAGTTTATGCACGACGCATGTCGGTAAATCGACACGACATGCGTCGCAAATTTGAAGCCATATTGATGTACATTTAAGACTCATTGGGCAATGAGCCCGTGATATTATGGAAACTCTCATTTAATGAATTACACACCATGCTAGACAGCCTGTTTTTCTCACTATCTATCACTGGCCCCATCTTTATCGTGATGGCACTTGGTGCTTGGCTTAATAAAATTGGACAAATCGACGACCATTTCGTGGACGTTGGTTCACGACTTGTGTTCAACATCACCCTGCCAGCCCTTTTGTTTATCAATGTTGCCAATACACCTTTACATAGCGCCGCCAATATTCCGATGCTGGCGATTGGCGTCCTCGGTACTTTTTTGTTTTATCTTATCCTTGAGCAAGCGGCTTCTCGCTGGATTAACAACTCGCGCGATCGAGGCATTGTTGTACAAGGTGGTTTTAGAGCGAATATGGGCATCATTGGGCTCGCTTATTGCTTCAATGCCTATGGCAATGAGGGACTTGCCGTAGCCTCTATTTTTCTGGGTATCGTGACCATCGTGTACAACATCCTCAGCGTGATCACATTAAGTCGCTCACTAGAGGGAGGTTTTAACGTTCATTCCACCTTGCGTGGAATCTCCCGCAACCCGATCATTTTGAGCATTCTAGCCGCATTACCTCTGGCATGGTTTGACATTGGCCTACCGAATTGGGTAGAGCAAACGGGGGGCTACTTCGCACAAATGACCCTGCCATTAGCTTTACTTTGCACTGGCGCAAGCCTGCCCTTTGGCTCCCTGAGAAGTAATATGCGAGGCGCTATATTGGCAAGTAGCTTTAAATTATTTTTTGTACCGGTAGGGCTCACCTCTGCAGGTATTTGGTTTGGCCTACAGGGTATTGAGTTAGGCGTGTTAGCCATGATGACCGCGGGGCCAACCGCAGCCGCTAGCTATGTCATGGTCCGCGCCATGGGAGGAGATGCAAAACTAGCAGCCACCATCATTGCGATGACAACCGCCGGTTCTATTATTACTAACAGCTTATTGATAGGTATCTTGCACCATGGAGGATGGCTCTAATGGATTAGAGAGATAACGCTTCCAGCATCATACTGCCGCCAAACACCAGAAAAATAAGCCCGACTAATCCATTGCCAACCGCACTCGTCTTAACGCGTTTGGCAAATACCTTAGTCAATCCAATTCCACCGTAAATAAGCACGGTCAAATACAACACACTGACAACCTGAACGATGGTCGCTAAGATCAAAAAACTTAGCGCAGGGTAAGCGTAATCCGGCGAGACAAATTGAATAAAGAACGACACAAAGAACAAAATTGCCTTGGGATTAAGTAAGCTGATGACTAAGGCACGCTTAAAAGGATGTCGCTTATCAATTATCGGCTGCGGTGGGGAATCAAGGTGCCCAAAAGACCAAGTCGCTATCGCCTCTCTTAGCAAGCCAATGCCTAGCCACATTAGATAAGCAGCACCAAAGACCTGTAGTGAAATAAATACATAGCTATGAGTTTTAAGCAAAGTCGCTGCGCCCAATGCTGTCATGAGCATTAACAAGGCATCCCCGCAAAAAACTCCCAGTGCACTGGCAAAGCCGGCTCTATGACCCTGACGTGAGGCCGTAGTCATGACATACAGGGAATTAGGGCCCGGAATCAAAACAATGAATATCGTTCCTAGCACGAATGTGCCGATATCAACAACGCCGTAGAACATAGTTCCTCCAAAATGATGCGCCACTTTAGTCTCGAGCTCGATGAAGTGCAAGTCACACCTAGTGAGTCATTTGACGCCACGCTCGATTTAACTCTTTTCACACCAAACGAGGAGCACATAATCAAAGCCAAATAATTTAAGGACATTTGGTATGAGCAACCACGCATATATTTTTGATGCTGTCAGAACCCCTCGTGGCAAGGGAAAAAAAGATGGCAGCCTTCACGAGGTAAAACCTACAGCGCTTGGCGCCGGTCTTCTGCGAGCCCTGCAACACAGGCATCAGTTAAATACAGCGAATGTGGATGATGTTGTGATGGGATGCGTAACCCCCATTGGCGAGCAAGGCTCTGATATTGCCAAAACCATGGTGATGTATGCCGATTGGGATGAATCTGTACCCGGCGTTCAACTCGATAGATTTTGCGCTTCAGGATTAGAAGCCGTAAATATAGCTGCTCAAAAAGTCGCCTCTGGCTGGGAAGATCTGGTGGTTGCCGGTGGTGTGGAAATGATGTCGCGCGTCCCTATGGGCGTCAATGGCGGCGCCTGGTCCAACGATCCCGAAATAAGTATTCATACCGGCTTTGCCCCACAGGGCATCGGCGCAGATACCATTGCCACTATTGAAGGTTGGCAGCGAGACGATATTGATCGTTTTGCTTTGCAGTCTCAACAACGAGCGGCAGCAGCGCGCGATGCTGGCTATTTTGATAACTCGGTCATCCCGGTAGTAGATCGCAATGGTGCCGTCATACTCGCGCGAGATGAATTCATCAAACCCAATACGACAATGGAAGGTTTGGGCGGATTGAAACCATCATTCGCCAAACTGGGGGCGATGGGTTTTGATGATGTAGTACTAAAAAAATACCCCCATTTAGCCGCGATTAACCACGTACACACCCCCGGCAACTCGTCGGGGATAGTCGATGGGGCATCGGCTGTGCTGATTGGCAGCGAAGCTGCCGCAAAAGCCAACAATCTGACGCCTCGAGCACGTATTGTGGCAACCGCTGTTACCGCCAATGATCCTACCATCATGCTGACCGCCCCAGGACCAGCAGCATACAAAGCACTCGCCAAAGCTGGCTTATCCGTTGCAGATATTGACCTATGGGAAATCAACGAAGCCTTTGCCTCGGTCGCTTTACGCTTTATGAAAGACATGGGCATTAGCCCTGATATTACCAACGTTAACGGCGGAGCTATCGCCATGGGACACCCCCTCGGCGCCACTGGGGCAATGATATTAGGCATACTTTTAGATGAACTCGAGCGCCGCAATCTTAAACGCGGATTAGCAGCCTTGTGCGTTGGCGGCGGCCAAGGCATTGCCACCATTATTGAGCGCGTATAGGAGATAGCAACATGAGCGACAATTTACACGGTTTTCACTATCACAAAGACAGCGATGCTATCGTCACCATCACTATGGATTTGGACGGCCCGGTTAATGCCATGAACGAACAGTTCAGACTCGCTTTTACTGCTACGGTCGAGAAACTAAGTCACGAAAAACCACTCCATGGTGTGATCTTTGCCTCCGCTAAAAACACCTTCTTTGCTGGCGGCGATTTAAAAGAAATGCTGCAGTGTATGCCCGGTGAAGAAGAAAGCTTTTACGAGCTTGTACAAGGCATCAAGGCAGATATGCGCAAACTTGAGCATTTGCAGGTGCCTGTCGTGGCAGCTATTAATGGCTCTGCCCTAGGTGGTGGCTTAGAGCTTTGTTTAGCCTGCAACTACCGGATTGCCAGCGATAAGAAATCAACCCTTATCGGCCTACCGGAAGTCACCCTGGGTCTTCTTCCTGGTGGCGGCGGCGTGGTACGCAGCATTCATCTTCTAGGCTTACAAAAGGCCTTGCCTCTGCTTATCGAAGGCAAGCGCATGCGCCCCGCTCAAGCTCTAGAAACCGGCTTTATCGACCATCTCGTTGCCACTGACGAGGAACTGATTCCCGCCGCCAAGGCTTGGATTTTGCAAACCCCCGAAGGTTGGCAACAACCCTGGGATAGACCCAAACACAAGATACCGGGCGGTGATGTTTGGCACCCTGTAATTCAACAAACCCTAGCTGCAGCTCCAGCCATGCTATTCCAAAAGACTCGTGGCTTGCTGCCCGCGCCAGAGAGAATTCTCTCAGTCGCCGCCGATGTTGTCACAGTGGATTTTGATACCGCACAGCGCATTGAATCGCGAGCTTTCGCCTCATTAGTACCTACCAAAGAAGCCAAAAACCTTATCACAGGCGGCTTCTTTCAAATGAACAAAATTAATAGCGGTGCAAGTCGTCCCCGTGATATCGCACCACGCCGCGTGGCGAAACTTGGTGTTTTGGGTGCGGGAATGATGGGGCAAGGTATCGCCTACAGTGCTGCAAAGTCAGGCGTACCCGTCATTTTGAAAGACGTTTCCATCGATGCCGCCAATAAGGGCAAAGCCTACAGTGGCATGCTGATGGATAAACAAATTGCTCGCGGCAGAGCCAGTGAGGCAGACAAAGAAGCGCTGTTGTCGCTCATTCATCCCACCCAAGACATGGCAGACCTTCAGGGCTGTGACTTAATTATAGAAGCCGTATTTGAAGATCTCGCGCTGAAACACGGCATATTGGCAGAGGCTGAACAGTATCTCGCGGAAAACGGTGTACTGGCTTCTAATACGTCCACCTTGCCTATCAGTCTTTTGGCAGAGGGCGTAAAAAACCCCCAGCGCTTTATTGGCATTCATTTCTTCTCACCCGTCGACAAAATGCCCCTTATAGAAATTATTCGTGGCGAAGCCTCGGAAGATAGCACTTTAGCAGCGGCGTTTGATTTCTCACAACAAATTCGCAAAACCCCGATTGTTGTCAATGATTCATTGGGCTTCTTTACCTCACGTGTCTTCTCTACCTATTTAGATGAAGCGGCTCGCATGCTGACCGAAGGCGTAGATCCCATGCTGATAGACAATCTGGGGAAACAGATTGGTATGCCCGTTGGACCACTGACAGTGCAAGATGAAGTCAGCCAACAGCTGGCCGATCGTATCGCCGATACCCATAAAGCGATGGGAGTATTTTGCAGCAAGGCAGACACCTCAGCTAACGCCGAAGTATGCGGTCGAATGGTCAAAGAGTTCAATCGTTTGGGCCGCCACCACGGCGGTGGCTTTTTTGACTACAGCGAAGGCGGCAAGACCCTGTGGCCGGAGCTAGCCAAGAACTTTGCTTCACAAGCCATTGAACTTGATCACGCCGATATTAAAGATCGACTGCTCGTTAGACAGGTTATTGAAAGCTTAAAATGCCTTGAAGAAGGCGTTCTCAGCTCAGTGGCTGATGGTAATGTCGGCTCTCTAATGGGCATTGGTGCCCCGACATGGACAGGCGGATTTATCCAAATGGTCAACACATACCAGCATGGTGACTTATACGGCCCTGCAGCCTTCGCTGCCCGCTGCGATGAACTGGCAGCCCAATTTGGCGATCGCTTTGAACAACCTCAAATTCTTCGCAACAACATCGCGAACAATGCATTCTTTCACTAGGAGAAACCATGGAAATTAAAGGGAAAACAGCCATCGTGACAGGGGGCGCATCAGGTTTAGGTAAAGCGACAGTAGAACGCTATATCCAAGACGGCGCAAACGTCGCGATATTTGATCTCAACAGCGAGATTGGAGAAGCATTGGCCACCAGTCTTGGCAACCAGTGTCGCTATTTCCATGTCGATGTTTCGGATGAGCAATCTGTAGCCAATGCCATTGATGAGGTTGTTAATGAGTGGGGTGGTTTACATATCGTCAATAACTTTGCCGGTATTGGTCCAGCCTGTAAAACCCTTAGTAAAAACGGCCCCCATCCTATCGATACCTATATGAAAGTCGTCATGGTCAATCAGGTAGGGACATTTAACATGTGTCGACTAGCCGCTCAAGCCATGGCCAACGGAGAACCTGTTACTGATGACGGTTGTCGCGGTGTCATTATGAACACGGCCTCCATTGCGGCCTATGAAGGACAGGTTGGCCAAGTGGCCTACTCCGCTACCAAAGGGGCTATTGTTGGCATGACTCTGCCCATGGCTAGGGAGCTATCTCCTTACGGAATCCGAGTGGTGACTATTGTTCCAGGCATCATCCATACGCCCCTGTTCGACTCACTTAATCCAGAGTATATCGATACCCTAGTCTCTTCGACGGTTTACCCGAAACGACTCGGCAAACCTTCAGAAATCGCCAAATTGGCCGCCCATATTGTCGATAACGATTACATCAATGGCGAATGTATTCGAATGGATGCCGCTATTAGAATGCCCGCCAAATGATTAATAAGGAAACCCTATGAGCTACCAAAGTTTATTACTCGATATCGACGGTGCGGTTGCCACCGTTACCCTAAATAGGCCATCTGCTCGCAATGCTATGGATAGACAATTGCGGACAGAGCTAAAACACGCCATTGATGCATTAAACGGAGACAGCGCTATTCGTTGTATTGTCCTCGCGGCAAGCGGCGCCGGTTTCTGTGCAGGCACCGACCTAATGGAGCGTGACGAGGACGCCGATGAAGACGGCTATGTGACAAAGATGCTTAAACAGGAATATCACACCTTAATGGCTTCAATCGCCAAGGGTGACAAACCTGTTATTGCCGCGGTCAACGGCGCAGCCGCTGGCATAGGAGCGTCTCTAGCTCTTGCCTGCGACATGATCGTGATGGCGGAAGACGCCTTTTTCTACTCAGCCTTTGGCGCCATCAGTTTGATACCCGATGGGGGCCTTCACAAACACTTACTGATTAATTTAGGCCCTCAGAAGGCCTTTGAAATGATTGCACTGTCACAGCGCTTGGATGCGGCCACTAGCCAACAAATGGGAATGGCCAATCGCGTCGTCCCAAGTGAAGAACTACTCAGCAGTGCTCAAGCCTTGGCGGCGCAACTGGCTAATTGTGCACCGCTGACACTCAAACACGCCAAACAAGTACTGCGTTTCGCAGAAGATCACGACCTGTTTGCTACCATGGAAGAAGAATCTGTGCAGCAAAACGTCTGCTTTACTAGCGAAGACTTTAAGGAGGGCACCCGCGCCTTCTTTGAAAAACGAGCGCCAGTATTTAAAGGCAACTGATTAAGCGACCCAAGACGTTGGCTAGCTACTGGCTAGCCAACGACCGATATCCTGGCGCGTTGAGCGTGCTTCAGGAATATCAAAGTACAACCAATCGTGCCATAAACCCACCCCCTCAAACCATAACAGGGATGTCCCTTCTACCTTATTTAACTTACGTTTAAGTCGACATAGATCTGGGTAAAACAGCTCACCTCCACCAGCAACCACCGCAACATCACCCCATTCGCTGAGATCGCCATAAATAGGTGATAGTGAAGCATCAGACAGATCCCTACCCTTGCGGTAGTGATCCATCGCCACCGTAAGTGATGGACGATGTAGCAGTACATCTAGCCTATCCCAGGGAGTAAAGTCCCTAGCCATATTTGCATCCACCCACGGCGATATTAACAAGGTTTTACTTGGCATTAATTGATTAGAAGCTTTAAGCCGCTGAAGCAAAACCATACTTAGCGCTCCGCCAGCTGAATCACCACACAAATGGAAGATATCATTGGGATATTTTTCACGCAGACAGCAATAAGACTCAAAAACGAACTGCTGTATGCCATCAACATCGGCACTCGGGGCTAACGGATAATCCACCAAACTGACTCGCAAGTTATGCTTCGCCACCAATTCATTCGCAAAACGAATAAACATTGGCAAAAAACCCAACACATAGCCACCACCATGCAAATAAAACACGTGACCCACGGGCTCCGAGTTGGCAGGTGAAATAGTCGCCATTTTCCCATGCTGCATTTCTATCCAATCGGTAGGGAATTTTTTAGAAAGCCACTTGGGCCAAAAGGAAAACACGCGATGAGGTGGTTTTTTAAACAAAACACCTAAAAAGAATTTAAAACCACACAAGCGTAACAATACTCTTAAAATACTCGCTCTAATTGACATACACAGTCCTTTTTTATAACCCTACCTAGCGGCAAGTCACTTTTATGTGTGCGGTGGTGACCAATTACCTGTGAGACTGGCGGTACTGTCTTGGTGACACCCCCGTCCAAAGCTTAAAAGCCCGAGTAAACGATCGCGCTTCATTAAATCCTAATAAGGCCGAGATTTCTTCCACCGACAGACTGCCCTTCAATAATAACGAAATGGCCTTTTCGCGCCTCAAACTATCTTTAATAGACTGAAAAGTGGTGCCTTCTTCGAGTAAACGTCGGTGTAAGGTTTGCTGACTCATGCCTAAAAAAGAAGCTGCCTGCGACAAACCAATAGGTCTCACACCCCCCTCTAAAGGGTCGGTTAAGTATCGCATTATTTGTCGCTCTAAGTCTGCTTCTGAGCCAGGAATGGTCATGAAGTCAGCTGGAGCCTTGTCTAGGTATTTTTCTAACTCATAGGCAGATCTAATAAGGGGTCTATGAAGTTCAGCGGCATCAAAGATCAAACAATTACTTGGCTGGTCAAAATAGAGCTTGGAAGGAAACATTATCTTTAGCTCACTGAAATGCTGGGGCTTAGAGAAAGTGAAATGCGTCTCTATCAGTGGTAATGCTGCTCCCACATACCAGCTCGGAAAGCGGTGCCAAATCACCAATAAAAACTCTCTCAAAAAATGCTGGGGGTCACAATCGGGCGATAACATATCGATATTAAATCGGGCATACATGTCATTAGCATGAAGCGACATTTTAATATCGTCTGTGACTAAGTTATAAAAATGTGCAGCTTTGTAAAGTAATTCTCCAAGCGTTTTACAACGACTCACCAATTCCGCCATAGTCGCAAAGACACCTAACTTCAGCGGCCTGGTGGTAAAGCCCATGAACTCATCATTAAGTGATTCCATAACAGATTTAAATAGCCGGGCTACCTGATCCGTGTGGATTCTTTTCCTATCATCTTCCAACAGTTTAGGGTGAATAGCTGCTCGAGCGTATAGAGGATCTGCGCTCATGCCACAAGCTCTTAACCCTGCAGTGCTAGTGATGACATGATGGTGACTAATCGTTGCCATCAAAGGCTCTCTCGTTAAAAAAAGTGAAAAACTTAAAGCTTAAATACCAATAAAAGGGGATAAAGACAACATTTATGACAAAAAATGTGAGTTTTTTTGATGAAATACGACCTTTTTCAACAGATCAGCTTGATGCAAACTAGCCTCAACGTTGCAAAGACAACGAAATAATACAAGTCAATTAAGGAAGCAGAGCATGAACAGTATCGTAAAAGGCACCAGTGACGTCTCACCCTCCTCGCAGACAAGTCACGCCTTCTTCAAAGTCCAGAGTGAAAATTCTGTAGAACTTACCCCGCCCAAACCTCGAAAATACCCTAAGCAAACTCGATCCAAGATATTAGTTGATAGTATTAAGCAGACCACTGAAATGCTTTTACAAAACACACCTATGAATGCTTTAAAATCGACCAAGATTGCAGAAATTACAGGTATTTGTATGGGCTCTTTGTATCAGTACTATCCTAATACCGAGGCCATCGTCACAACCATTTACGAGGACGCAATACTCAATACCGCCGCTTCGCTAAATAGTAATACGGCCCCGCTGAGTAGCGCCAAGCAACAAATCAACGAGCTTCATAAAACACTTAGTGCTATGGATGAGAAATTTCATTGCCAATACTACGAACATTTCTACAGCAAGCGCCTAAGTGTAAATTACGTTGCTAATTTCACTTGTTAAAAAGCACCACAAGGTGCTTTTTTTATGCCAGATTAAATTCGATCTCTAAATCAAAGTGAGCAGCATAGTCAGAATTCTTGGCTAATAGATCTCCATGCATACTGGCAAGAATTCCCTTACACAGCGCTAGATTCAAATTATCGCTAAAATTCGACATTAAATTATCAACTAAATGGATGCTAAAATTATTGCCAAGAAGTGAGATCAAATCACCAGGCAATACCCCATCGATTGAACTGATTTGAAATTTAAACTTCGCTTTATCAGAGGTGCGAGATACAAGCTCCACCAACATAGTCACCGAAGTAGATTTTGACAAAGCAAATGCATAATCGATCACAATACTAAACACATTTGACAGTCTTCTAACATCAGTAATAATTGCTTCTGGCATTGATGGAGGCAAGGTGATTTTAAAGCTACCCGCAGACGAAGCTGCAACCATGGCGTATTCTTCTTCAACACTTGTCATGAACACAATAAAGTTACAGCGCTGATACTCCAATGAAATATCTTGTGCAATTATTTTCTGTAAATCTCTGGCATCTTCAAGAAAAGACATCGTTTGTTTGATTTGATGCTGACTTTCATCAAGCGTTTCTGACACTTGATCTTGTAAATCAATATTGTTTAGTAGTGACTTATTGCGCTGCCAAGCAAACTCAAGGGCATGATAGGATTTAATGAATATAGCCTCAAATAATAAAACTTGAGCGTGCTCCTGCTTTTGAATAGCTACCAAACTTTTTGAATGCTGTTTACTTTGCCCGTCTAGATTGTGAAAAATTCCATCAATTAAGGAAAAAGCTTCTTTATAGCTATCTCGAAGTGATGTTGAAAAAACCGGTGGTTTGCCTTGGTCAAAGGCTAGCTTCAACGAGCTCATTGCCGATCGATACATTAGCTTTTGACGTCTAAACAACCAGTAAAATGACAGCAAAAGTAAACACAAGAATACAGCGAACAAGGCCATATCAAATTTCAGCACGGCAAAGGTTCTCTGTAAAATACTACTCATGGGGACAGACACAAAAAAGCCCAACTTCATCTCTGGAAGAGATCTATAGGCATCTAATCGAGGCAAGCCGTCAAAGACATCATTTACAATATGGATACCCGATGCCCCCTTCAAGATTTCAGACACCGTACCATCAGCCTTAAAGAAGCTATGTGGAATACGCTCACCAGAGCGCAGTGGAAAAATTGGCTCAAGTGAATTAAGCATCACAATATTTTTATCGTTGTAAGCGAATACTGCAATGACCCCACCCGGGGCAATATCTCTCCAATTACCAGCAATGGTATAGAGATTTTCTGGCCAAGCCTGCAATGCTAGCGCTCCGATGATCTCATCTTGACGATAGATAGGCGCCACAAAGAAAGCCGTGGGAATATTCTGGAGACTAGTAAGCTTTGGGCCAAAATCAGCGCGTATTTCAAAAGGAGAAGCAGCATGCACAGAACCGCTAAATACTTCTTTAGTCGCTTTAGCAAGCCCTGTATTTTGAAAAATACTGTCAAAAAGATTGTGATCAAAGGGAGGGTTTTGTTTTAAGCTTAATACTACATCGCCATTGAGATTAATAAGAAACACATCGTTGGCATTGGACAGCCCAGCAAAAAAACGCAACCGATCAATACCTTGCCTTGAACTCTCTCCATAAGCATGACTTTTTGCAGAATAGCTAAACGCTTTATTAATGGAGTCGAACAAAATGGCCGTCTCCATGGAGGTAGCCATGGATGCCACTTGATCTAACTTTTGCTCAATAGAATCTTGCAAGGTGTCAAATCGAATGTTTGCAGCAGCCTCTACCTCTTTCCTAGCAAGGTTTTCTTGTACCTTGAGCATAGAAAAGACATAGCTTACAGATAGCACAATAATGAACGCAAATACGGCGCCCAATGTGTAAAACCAATATTTTTGAAGTTTTCCCATTCACCTACCCTAAACCAATAGAACAAGTGTAGGAAACCACGCTAGTTTTTGCTGAATAATTTAAACTAAAAAGCCTCCTACTGGAGGCTTTTTATGCGCTTTTTAAATTATCTGGCAGCCACCTCTTCCATATGAACAGTACCTCTAGTATTGCCATCAAGGTAACGACTAACATTGTATGCACCTATGTCGTTAGCAAAATCAACGAGAGCCATATCATTACAGCGAAAGTTTTCTTTGTTATCACCTAGCTGACGAGATTTTATGCGATCCCAGCGCAGAGCCGCATTAAGCTGCGAAGGATCGTCTTGGACTATCGATAGACATACATTTTTAGCCTCGTTGTCACCTTGATAAACGACCCCTTCACTGGCTTGAGCAATCAATGAACTAGAAGACATAGCCACGGCCAAACCCAACATACCAAATGTTTTTGCAAACATAATATTTCTCCTCATCCCGCTGAGCGGTGTTTTCTTTAGACGAGTTAATATTTGCAAATCACACCAATGTTTACCTGAGCAAAACACAAGCTAAATATGAAAAAAACCACTAAAAAACAATATAAAAACCTGATCAACAGGCTTTCATTAGCAAAACATGACAGAAATATGATGAATAAAATTTTGACAAAAAAAGCCCACAATAACTGCCCCCCCGATGTTGTTTATCCAACTATGAGGAGACAGTTATTGTGGGGCGATAAATCTATTACTCTAATGATGTCTATAAAACAGCGGCCATTAATAACATTGATATCAAACAAGCCCATATAACCACATGAGTTTTATCTAGCGCTACATGAAAATCAGCCTGAGATTGACAGCTCATTCGATAACCTCGCTTGTGCAATGTTTCCACTTTTAACTCACTATTGTGGCGCTTTAACGTTTTTCTAATGACACTGATGCAACGCGTGAGGCATTCATCAGAAATAACCTGGTGGTGCCATGCCTTATCCATCAGCTCATCACGCGAAACAACTTCATCGACACGCTGAGCAAGACAAACAAATACTTTGGCAACCTGAGGCTGCAAATGATCAACCTCTTGTCCCATTTTTAGCTCACCGGTTTCTTCGCAGTATTCACAGTCACCCACTTTAATTACATGCATATCAACCTCACGAATTAATTAATGTCTCTATCTATGATGCTGTCAGAGCTGTATTTAGATGCAAAAGTTAAGATTAATTAACAACCATTTAAACGTCGCCAAACACTACGCCTAAACACAGATAGAAACATGATGGAAAAGTGATGATGGGATAATGAGGTATAACCCATTCAAATTAATGAAATTTTTTAGAAAATATTGCTTACCTTCCGCACAACACAAATGATTCATTATTATTTCCATCATCTGGTTACAGTATTTTTACCCAAATATTATCGAGTCAAAACAGTGACTTAATCGCGTATTAATTTTTCCAAGAAGATTGCTCTCGCCGATTAGGCATTTTTTTACTAGAACTAAGATTGCTATCGCGGATTTGCAGAGAAGCAAACTATGGAAAGTGACCGATACTTTGTACTCGATTGTGTCATTGCACCAGAAAGTAATTCGATCTCTCGAGGTAACCAACATATCCACCTTGAACCCAAGGTAATGGACTGCTTAATTTTTTTTCTTCATCACAGCGGTGAAATTTTGTCACGCGATGAACTTATTCACAGCGTATGGCATGGCCGTGTAGTCAATGAGGAGGCGGTTAATCGGATTATTTATCAAATCAGATCTGCATTTCATGAATTAGGCATAACTCAAAAACTACTAGTCACTCATCGAAAACGTGGCTACCAGTGGATCCTTCATGTCGAACACTCACATCAAGCCGCCCCTAAGGACATTGAAGAGATCACCACACACGCGAATCAATTACGTTGGATTGTTACACTTTCAGTCACGCTGTGTATCGTAATATTATTCACCGGTTTTGCTTTATGGCCCGCCAGTGATACATCTTCAGCATCAGTAAATGCGACAAGGCAAATCTCGATCAATATTTCCGACAACTTAAATCGTACCAATAGTGAACAGATCAACACTATGATTAAGCTGCTGCTTATCGATCTAAACACACAACCGAACACTCAGGCTAAGCTCAATGAAGATAACTCCATTCACTCACAATACACCCTTTATTTTGACACCGCCAAAGACTCACTCAATGAATCAAGCCAATATAGCGTAAGCTATAAAATACTTGGCAATATCCAATGGTCGGGTAGCTTTGAAGTTCCGAAAAATATAGCCACAAGAAATTCTCAGTACCGAGAAATCATTGAAAATATACTACCTGCATCAAATCACGACGAATGGTCAGATGCATGCTTGTGGCCGAGGGAAATGGCTGCGCTTGAACACTATTTTAATGCCAGAGCAGTACTCAGTAGACGCGGCAAAGATGCTCTTTTACAGACCATCGAGCACTTAAACTTAGCCATTAATATCAGCCCGAATTTTGCAAAGGCATTCTCCTTAAAAGCCTTCACCTACTCACTACTTATCGACCACGAAAGCCCAGAAAAAGACCTACCAAGTACATTAAGTTATAGTGATTTAGCCAACTTAGCTGCCAACCGTGCGCTACAAATATGTCCAACCAGCGCCGAAGCTTATACCGTTAACGGTGACATTGAAGATAGATTTATAACTAATAAACTCAGTAGAGAATATTTTAGGATCCAACACGCTCTCACAATAGATCCAGACAATGCTGAAATAGCGATGCTCGCTGGTGAGTTTTATTGGCGAGTGGGCTTTCTTAATATGGCGACGGAATGGTTTGAGAAAGCAGCACGGTTGGATCCACTGAGTGGAGTCATCCAAGCTAATTTAGCGAATATTTTACTACACCAAGGCGATATTCAAGCTGCACACTCAACCCTTCTCAAAGCTAAATCATTTGGATATAACGACCACAAGGCCAAACAATTGACATGGCTAAGAATTGCACTGGCTAGAAATGATCTGGCAACTGCCAACACAGAATTACAATATCTTTCTGTCAAAGAGCAGCCAATTATCAGCGCATATTTGGATTGGTACAGTGAACCAACATCAATAACTACACAGAAACTTGAAAGCGAACTAGACAGTGCAATAAATAGCAGTCACGAATCTGCTTTCTTGGCCTACCAAATCTCTCTTTTAGCAAAAAAATATGCAACTGCTGAGAAGGCATGGACCGCTAGCCTACCACGCATAAAAGCGGGACATACTTTTTGGTGGCCAGGTTCCGGTGAACGCTTCAACTCTGACACATTCCAATCATGGCTAAAAGATGATGGCTTTTATCTCTTTTGGCAACAAGTTGGTCTACCTGACACTTGCCGGTGGGAACAAACCAAGCTAATTTGCCACCATTAGAAGAGTTGCATCAATTCCAATATGCATTTACCCCCAAATAAAAGTAACATTTTTTAAAAAAGTTACACTCGCAACCAAACTATTAATTTTAAATAGTTTTTAGAATAATTCCGCCCAATAAATAGAATGTTTTTTGTACAATAAAACTTGAAGTGTTACCAAATAAAGGAATACAATACGTCCCGTTACCACAAGTAACAAAAAACAATGCCACAAGCAATTAGAGGTAAGATATGAACAGCAAATCACTGCTAGTCGGGTTAACTATTGGCTTATTAAGCTCACAAGCTGTTGCCAACATCACTCCAGTCAAACATTTAAACCTTGAAGACGTGACTTCTAGCAAAGAAATCCGTTTCAACTCAGAAAAAGCTCTGCGCAACTTCATGGATCAACGCAAAAAAGATCAAATTGAAAGCCGCTTAGACAAAGTCGAGCGAAAAATAGCTCAAAAAGATTCAAACTTAGCGCTACGCACACCCTTTTAAACAAGGGCTAGAGCGTAGCCGCTGCAATCATCTGAGCTATAGCGGTTAAATTACAGCTACCTTTGAACTCGAAGCTGACCTGGCCCAACCCTGAGTAATAGAGTTGCAGCTCGGCATCTAGATCAAATGTACCTGCCGTTTCTACAGAAAATGCTGTCATCTTTGAATAGGGCAACGAAGTAAAATCTTTTTTACTACCTGTTAAACCCTGGACATTTATGGCGATAATCCGTTTATCCGTAAAAACTACACCGTCTCGCAATGCTTGAAAAGAATCTAGTACCTGCTCACCAGGCACGAGCAAAGCCTCAACTTTTTCAGCATAGTCCGGAGACTGTTTCAGCTTGAACACCGTTTTATTTTCGAAATCAATCATACTCACTCCAATTCTGCCATTGTAATTCGTAACGCCCACCTTGTGACGAGCTCAACACTGCAGCATCAATAACGGTAGCAACATCCATAGCCTGCTGCGGCCCCACGGGTAATTTAGCTCCAGCGTCTCCTGCCAAAACACTAACTACCGAACGATAAAATTGACCGTAATCACCTTTGGGCAAGGGCAGCTCAAGCTCCCCCTTTTCACTGCTTAAAAAAGCGCATTCAGCGGGTAACTCATTTTTCCAAATCTCAGTATCAGGAATATGCCCAGCGGCCAAACACGCCTCTTGCGGGTCTAGATCATATTTTCGCCAAGTGCCGGCATCCCCCTCCAACTGAAATCTAAGATTTTGCCCACTGCAATAAGGGGAGCTGCGCAACAGCACCTCAAGCTCAGGATAATGTAGGGATACATGAGCATAATCGGTGGTCAAAGCGCCCTCACGTAAAGCGCGCAACTGAGCAGTTATTGCTTGCGGCCTTCCAAACAAACATAGCGCCTGATCCACTAAATGCGGCCCTAAGTCGAACCAAATACCAGCACCTTTAATGGCATGCTCCCGCCAGCGATCTCGGGGAAGCGGTCGAAAACGATCAAAATGGCTCAGCAAAACTTTTGGCCGCCCTACTAAACCCTCATCAATGACAGCCTGTAAACCAATAAAATCACCATCCCAGCGGCGATTATGGAAAACCGCCAATATTCGTTCACGTTCATGAGCCAAATGAAACAGCGCTTCTAATTCACTCACATTTGTTGTCGCCGGTTTATCAACCACAACATGAATACCCGCCTTTAACAACATCTCCACATGCTCAAAATGTAGATGATTTGGGGTCGCAACAATAGCTAAGTCTATCTGGCAATTAGCAATCAACTGTTCTATCGATACAGCGCAAAATACATTGGGCCATTGCTCAGCACACTGCTGAGTTTTTGATGTCACTATGGCTTTTAATGTTAGAGCCCTATTAGCTTCCAACAAAGGCAAATGAAAAGTTCTAGCCGACATACCCCAGCCAACCATTGCGACATTAAACACGGGTGTTCCTCTAAATATTAATTACATCAAAGATAGTACAGCTACGCTGCGATGGCAGTAGCCAATATGAACAGACGGAATATTAAGTTTTAACTCGAATTGCCGATAGTTCATTTACTTCCATCACTAAAGACTTCGTCATCATGCTTGAAGCTAGCTTATTCAACTCACTTGGCAAGAAATTAATGGCCAATATTCTATTTATTTCAACTGGCCCAGTGTTAGCTGCAATATACATCATCTCCAGTGGCAACAGTGAGTTAGCTGGTTGGTTGATACTCGCCTGGTTAGCCACCTGCATTCCTCTATCCTTCTGGTCACTTAAAAACATCATCATAGCCCCTGTTAAAAAGATGACGGAAGTTCTCGAAAATATTAAACACAACAATGGCGACATTTCGGCTGAACTAGCAATCGCCAGCGATGATGAATACGCCGCATTAGCAACTGCTTACAATCAGTTTTCAGCTAGCCTCAAAGCTATGATTTCGGAAACCAGACGCCGCTCAGTAAAAGTCGCTTTAGCTGGTACACAAGTCCGCAAGGTCATCTTACATGCAGAAAAAGTAGCGCAGCAGCAAGGGGATCAAGCAAAACAAGTTTTTCAATCCAGCTCAGAAGCCACACAAGCGATTGACGGTATTGCCGAAACTACGGTCAATATCAACCAGAGCAATGTCATCAATATGGAAAGCGTAAGACAATCCAATGACGAGCTGACAAAAGTTGCGAAACAAGTCGAAGATATGCGCCAGCAAGTTAGCCAGTTTCAAGAAACCGTTGAATCTCTCAGTACCAATTCTGCCAATGTGACCAAGGTGCTTGGCATGGTGCAGGACTTTTCAGACCAAACCAATTTGCTCGCCCTCAACGCCTCAATCGAAGCAGCACGGGCGGGAGATGCAGGCCGAGGATTCGCTGTAGTCGCTGACGAAGTTCGCTCACTGGCACAAAAAGTAAGTCAAGCAACCACAGAAATTGAAAAGAACATTAACGAAATGACCGGCCTTGTAAAACACACTAAAGGCAGTGCCAACACCATTCTAGATTATGTAAATAATACTAAAAACGTTATCGATAAGACCGGTGAAGATTTCAATAGACTGGTAGGTGAGTTCGATAGCGTCAACAACCAATTGACAGGAATAAGTGCCGCTCTAGACGAACTCGTTTATACCAACAAAGAGTCACACCAACGCGTTGAAGAAATCACGGAAATATCAAAAGGCATTCAAAATGAAATGCAAGAAACCCTCCTCTACTCCGAAGAATTGGAGCTTGCAACTGAACAAACACAGGAGCTCTTATCGCGTTTCATCATAGGCTACGGTGGCTTTGAGTCCATGATTCAGACCGGGCGACGCTGGGCAAAAGACACAGAAGATTGCCTTATTAAATTGAGCACCCAAGGAAATAATTTGTTCGATCAAAACTACCAGCGTGTAAATGAAGGGCAAAAACCGGAGAAGTATCATGTGTCCTATATGGAAGCCTATGAGACAATAATGCAACCACTATTCGATGGTTTCATTAATGAACGCCCCGAATTCATCTATGCCATTGCCGTGGATAACAATGGTTATGCTCCCGCTCATCACCGCAAAGTATCAGCCCCCATCACAGGCGACTTCTCTGTAGACAACGTAAAAAGTCGCCACCGCAGAATATTTAATGGCAACCGCGCTGAAATTCGTCGCGCCTCGCACACTGAGCCATTTCTTCTTCAAACCTTCATTCGAGATACGGGTGAAGTGCTGAATGACCTCTCCATTCCACTCTATGTTGATGGGCGTCATTGGGGTTCACTTATCATGGGTTTCAATCCAAGCAAGCTACTCGACGAAAAAGCCTAAAATAACGCCGAAACATTCAGGGAACCCTTGTATCAATGCGCCCGTACTTATATTATGCATTGCTAATTTAAACGACGCATCGTTTGAGGATTTCCATGATAGATATAGCTTGGGAGCTTTTTTCTCCCTGGGCAGCCATAACTGGCGGCATTATCGTCGGCATTTCAGCCGCAATTTTTTTACTTTTTAATGGTCGTATCGCAGGTATTTCTGGGATATTAGGCGGTCTCTTCCGGCCTATGCCTGGAGATATCTTTTGGCGAGTAGCCTTTCTGCTTGGTATGTTGCTATCGCCATGGATTTGGCAAGCAATTACCCAGATGCCAAACATTGAAATAAATGCAGGCTACGACACGCTAATTCTCGCAGGTCTTTTAGTGGGCTTTGGCACACGCTTAGGATCTGGCTGCACCAGTGGCCACGGCGTCTGTGGCTTATCAAGATTTTCTATGCGCTCCCTAGTCGCCACGCTCACATTTATGGGAGCAGGTTTTGTAATGGTATACGTGGTACGCCACGCTTTTGGAGCCTAACCATGAATGTAGGTTTTTTTGCTTTTTTATCGGGGTTACTATTTGGTATTGGCCTAATTGTTAGTGGCATGGCTAACCCAGAAAAGGTTCTTAATTTCTTAGATATCACCGGTCTTTGGGATCCGTCATTGATGTTTGTGATGGTTGGCGCCATCTCCGTTGGACTAGTGTCTTTCCGCATAGCTAAGCAGCGCACACTTTCTTTTATTGGCCTAAGCATGAAGCTTCCTAAGGCGGATAAAATCGACAAACGATTGATTAGTGGCAGCTTGCTGTTTGGTATGGGTTGGGGACTTGCAGGCTTCTGTCCTGGCCCAGCGCTAGTAGCACTTGGCTCAGGAGAGTTAAAAGGGTTAGTATTTGTTATTGCGATGATTGCAGGGATGTTACTATTCGAAGCGATTGACCGCCCTAAAAAAGCCCATTAGTTTTTGGTCTGTGTATGCCAGAAACCACCAAACTAAGAGAGATAAAATGACGCCTCGCGAACTTGATGAAAACATTTCCGTAACACCTCAAATTACACTTGATGATGTTGCCACAGCCGCTAAATTAGGGTTCAAGACCATTATGGCAAACCGCCCCGATGGTGAAGAGCACGGTCAAATAGCCATGCAAGAATTAGCAGAAGCTGCTAAAAATGCTGGGCTTGAATGGATTTATCAACCTGTTGTCTCAGGTCAGCTAAGCCATCAAAACGTAGCGGACTTTGCCGAAAATTATCGCCGCGCAGAAAAACCTATCCTAGCTTTCTGCCGCACCGGTACTCGCTGTTCAATTCTTTGGGGATTGTCAAATGTTGAGCAGTACGATGTGGAAACGATCATCAGCAAGGCTGAAGAAGCCGGCTATGATCTCAGCGGTTTGCGCGGTCAATAAGTCTTGGATCAAAATGAACCGATAGAGGATAGTTGTCCACTACCCATCCTCTATCGGGACGAACACTACGTCGCCATAGATAAACCCTCAGGCCTCTTAGTCCATAGAAGCCCTATTGATCGACATGAAACTCGTTTTGTTGTTCAATTATTGCGAGATCAACTGGGACAATACGTCTACCCCATTCACAGACTCGACAAGCCTACCTCAGGTGTTTTGCTATTTGCCTTGAGCAGTGAAGCCGCTCGGGCTATGGCAGACAGAATACACAGTGAAGCGGTGCAGAAAACCTATTGGGCCATAGTAAGAGGATTTACCCAAGAAGCAGGGAGCATTGATCACCCTCTAAGCTATCAGGCTGACGACTTGGCAGACAAAGATAAGCGACAACTTCCACCAGCACAAAGTGCGCTGACTCATTATCGGCGCCTAGCTACTGTAGAACTCCCCTTATTTGTTGATAAATACCCTCAAACACGATACTCATGGGTTGAGTTAAATCCCATTACTGGCCGCAGACATCAATTGAGACGCCATATGAAACACATCGGCCACCCAATCATTGGTGATGCTCGCCATGGTAAGGGCATACATAATCGCTTTTTTCAGCAAACCTACGGTGCACATCGACTGATGCTAATGGCCCAAAAGCTTGTCTGGCAACACCCTTATACGAATGAAACTATTTGCTGTGAAGCCACAATGGATCAGGCGTTTATCAATGTGTTTAATGCATTTGAATGGCAAGCGCCCTCTCTAAACGAAAGCGCCGACCAATAAGTAGAAAATATAAGCTACAACATAAGCCAATACGCCATAACCTATAAACAATTGCAGTGGCAAACGCCAAGATCTTGATTCTCGACGCAAGGTTGCAAGCGTTGAAATACATTGCGAGGCAAGAGCAAAGAACACGACAACCGCCACACCCGACGCTAGACTTAATCCGCTGGCAGTAATTTGATCAGCCAAGGAGCCTATATTCTCCTCGCTGTCTTCAATGCCGAAGAGAGTCCCCAACGTACCCACAAACACCTCTCGAGCCAAGAACGACGCCAAAATGGCGACACCGTACTTCCAATCAAGACCCAGCGGTGCGAATATTGGTTCAATAAAGCGACCAGCATATCCCAACCACGACTCACCTAAATCCTCACCATAATTGGGCATATACCCTAATACCCACACCACCAAACTTACCCAGAAAATCACCGGTCCAGCGCGCTTAACAAAGTCACCACTGCGCTCCCAAGCATTGCGAAGTAAAGTAACGATATCAGGTGTACGATAGGGCGGCATCTCCAATACAAAAGGCGTATCGTCGTTAGCTTCTTTGTCAAACCGAGAAACAACCGCGGTTACCAATAAACCGGCAACAATACCGAACAAATAAATACCCAACAACGCTAGCCCCTGCAGGCCAATCCATCCACCCATGACGGTCTGATCAGGGATAAATACTGCTATTAGTAAGCCATAGACAGGAAGACGCGCAGAACATGGCATTAAGGGTATCGCTAAATAGGTAAGCCACCTTCGACGAGGAGACTCGATGGTACGCGCAGCATAAATACCAGGAATAGCGCAGGCGACGCCAGATAACATCGGCACAAAACTCTTACCGGTTAAACCAAAAACTCTCAGCGGGCGGTGGCAGATAACCGCCGCTCGGGCTAGGTAACCCGAATCTTCCATCAAGCCAACGACCATCGTTAGGATAAAAATTTGAGGCACAAAGACCAAAAATGAACCTAAACCACCGAATAAAGCATCCGCCACGAAATCTCGTGCCCAACCATCACTAAAGAGCGGCAATACCAGTGACGCGGCCTCACCGATTAACATTTCAACACCGTCCATCAAGGGGGCTGCCCATGTAAAGATAGACTGGAATAAAAGAAACATTATGAAAAGAAAGCTAACACCTCCGGTAAAGGTGTTTAGGAAAAACTGATCAGCAGAAGTATGGGACTTGAGAAGAAAATCACCCTTAGGCCCAAATTTGTCAGTGAGATCTTCGGCCACATTGCGCAAACGGTTCTGATCAACCGCGATTTCATCTGATGCCAATAGCGATTTAGGAGGTTCAATCGTACCACTGGCTAAAGCGATGAGTGCAGCTACACCTGCACCACTTCTAGCCGACACCGGCACCACGGGCACACCCAGCGCATCTGATAAACCAGAAGCATCGATCGCCATGTTATGACGAATCAAGATATCGGCCATATTGCCAGCAATCACCATAGGATGGCCCGTCGCTCGACAAGCTTCATGGACCTGTAAGGCAAGTGACAATCCCTTTTCGAGGCGAGTAGAATCAACGACGCAAATTACGGCTGCAATTTCACCCACAGGAGCCTTTAGCGCCTCGTTGAATGCGGCAACGGCGACTTCTTCTTCCCCTGAAATAAACTGTAGTGAGTAAACCCCTGGGAAATCAATAATCTCTAATTCCGGATTTTCTCTACAGGTTGCTGCATGAGTTGCTACAGTAATACCAGGAAAGTTTGCCACACGCTGATTCATACCCGTTAGACGGTTATACAGCATGCTCTTGCCCGAGTTTGGGCTACCAACTAAAAGGACTTTTTTCATGCGGTTAAAGTCTGGATTTGAACGAGTTCAGCTAGAGGTTGCTCAAGAGAATATACACTATTAGCCACTTGATATAATTTTGGTGCACCAAGCTTTGGAGCCATAGAACATGTCACTATCGCGCCCTCACGAAAACCAAGTTCTTCAAGACGCACACGAATGTTGGTTTTAATGCTGTCATCAAAACCCGTAACTACACCAGTTTTTCCGCGGCTCATTTGCCAAAGCGAAGGGACACTATTAATCAAGACTCTGCTCCAGTAATATCTATGGATAATTTTAGCACTTTAAATGCAAATAACAATCTTTATCATTTACGCACCAAAGTTTTGAAAAGCCTCCAATAAGACAGGAAAACCGCCCTATGGTTCATAAAGACAATACGCCAGCATGGTTAATTGAAAGACGCGAAAGGGTATTTTTGGTACTTGCCGGTGTCTTTATCTGTAGCATGACCATGCTCAATATTATTGGCATCACCCGGTTTGTACAGCTCGGCCCCATGTCACTAGCTGTGGGGGTCCTCCCCTACCCGATTACCTTTTTATGTACCGATTTAATTTGTGAGCTATACGGACAACGAAGGGCCAACTTCATGGTCACCGTCGGTTTATTTCTCAACCTTTTTATCTTTGCTGTGATGAGCTTAGGCAACGCATTACCTGCCGCCGAAGCAGTGCCCCCTTGGCAAGCCTTAATGCTAGCTAACGAGGTTGGACTCCCCGACGGGAGCGTCCTAAGAGATTCCGCAGAACTGTTTACTCTGCTTTACGCCTGCACTTCAGGTGCCATGTTTGCCTCGATGATGGCCTACATTGCAGCGCAATACTGTGATGTAAAACTTTTCCACTTCTGGAAACGAGTGACCAAAGGAAAATACCTCTGGGTAAGAAATAACTTTAGTACTATGGTAAGCCAGTTAGTAGACTCATTTACCGTTGTGGCGGTAACGTTTGGCATAGCATTCTGGAGTGGAGACATCACCTTAAAAGCAATATTTGTGTTATTGGCGAGTAACTATTTCTTCAAAGTAGTCTGCGCGTTGGCAGACACACCTTTCTTTTACTTTTTCACCATTAAGCTTCGTCGCTATCTACAATTTGACGTGGCTGATGAACTACCTTAACGGATGATTTAGGGCTGGCGAAATGCCAGCCATCTCTCCTTCAAAACTCCTGGTAGCACCAACATCACCGGGGTTAAAAATAACGTCATAACCGTAGCGAAGAACAGGCCAAATACAATGGCACGAGCAACGGCTATAAAGTAGGAAGACACCACGCCGTCGATGACGATCTCTCGCCCCACTAAATCGATACTGTAACCCGATGCTAGTGGCAACAACCCCAAAATGGTTGTCGCTGTAGTTAAGAAAATTGGCCTCAAACGTTGAGCGGCAGCTTTGACAGCAGCATCGATACGACTAACATTATCACCTTGAAGAACCTCGTTATACGTATCGATCAATACAATATTGTTGTTCACTACAATACCTGCCAATGCCACCACACCCACCCCAGTCATAATGGTACTGAAAGGGTCGCTAGTTATTAGCAAGCCCAATAACACACCCGCGGTAGACAAAATAACCGAACTCAGAATTAAAAAAGCCTGATAAAAACTATTGAACTGGGTCACCAACAAGACAAACATTAAAAACAGCGCGAGCGTGAAGGCCAAGGAGAGAAATGCCTGTGAGTCCGCCTGCTCCTCATTAGCACCCCGAAAAACCACCGCCACATCGGGATCCACAGGATGCTCTTTTAAATAAGCCTGCAATGATTTAACAATGTCATCGGCTAGGTAACCAACTTCCAAGTCAGCCTGCACCTTCATCACGTCTATATAATCGATTCGCTCAACCTTATCCACTTTGGGTTTGGGGACACGCTTCACAAATGTGCTCACAGGCACAGGGCCCTGCGGCGTTGAGATTCGCAATTCTTGCAACATTTTCAGCCCACGGTATTGCTCGGGATAGCGCAAACGGATTTCAATTTCGTCGTTGGCGTCATCAGGGCGATATTCTGCCAACAACAATCCATCGGTGACCAACTGAATAGCGCGTCCCACCTGCAAAATATTAACGCCCATTTGGGCTGCTAGAGCGCGGTCTACTTGCATCTCCCATTCAATACCTGGCAGAGGCGTTGTATCGGTCACATCGCGCGTGCCTTCAATCTCATTTTCAACAATATGTTGAATGTGCCGTGTAGCAGCTAATAGTTTTTCGCGATCAATACTCTCTAGCTGAATTTGAATGGGCTTACCCACTGGCGGCCCACCCTCAAATAAATCAGCAGACACAAAGATACCCGGGATATCTTTGGTTGATTGACGTATCCTCTCAAAAACTTGGCGAGTGGAGTCAGGGTAACTTTTAGGATCTTTTAACTCTACCAATATGTTAGCGACTTCGTCCTTGGCACTGACCCGCGCCGAACGAGAGCCACCACTGCGAGTATTAATGAGCTTGACTTCATCAAAGGCTAACAGGCGACGCTCAACCTCTGCCACTAAACGTCGGACCTCACCTACCGATAAATTGCCCTGCGCTCTAACCGCCACTACACCCGCGGTTTCTTCCGTTTCAGCAAAGAACATCACGCCACTATTGTACTTGCCGTAAACTTCAAATATGGCAAATACTAACACCAGGGCGAATGTCATACTTCGTATCGGATGCTTAACGACCTTGTGCAACGCTCTGGCATAAAGCCCAGTGTAACCCCCTAAGGACAATGGGTTATCTTCCTCGAGATGACGCAGATAATTGCGCGTTTTGGCATCCATTTTTGAACCTGGCAACAGCGAGCCAAGCACTGGCGCAAAAAATAAGGCGTAGGCCAAAGAACACAGCAACACACTAAATACCGTGACCGGCAAGTAGCGCATAAAGTCGCCGGACACCCCCGGCCAAAACATCATCGGCAAGAAAGCAGCTAATGTGGTAGCTGTTGAGGCAATAACCGGCCAAAACATTCTGCGCACTGCTACTAGATAGGCCTGGGCATTATCCATGCCTTCCGCCATTTTACGGTTGGCGTACTCAGAGATAACAATGGGGCCATCAATCAACATCCCCAGTGCTAGCAACATGCCAAACATCACCAAGAAGTTGAATGAAAAGTCTAAATAATTAAGTCCAATTAATGACAATAACAAAGAAAATGGAATGCCTAATCCAACCAAAATGCCGGTTTTAAAACCTAGCGCCCCCACGACAATGACCATCACCAAAACCACAGCGGTCAGGATATTGCCCCGCATCTCTTCAATTAAACCTCGAGAAAATTGAGACAAGTCAAAAGCATAAGACACATCTACCCCTGAAGGGATTCGATGTTTAATAGCATCAATTTGTTCCCGAACACGAGCGGCAACATCGATTTGGTTAGCCTCAACGCGCTTTTGAACTTCGAGAAGAATAGCCGGCTCGCCGTTAAAATTACTAAAGTTAAGTGGGTCCTTGAAGGTACGCCTAATCTCGGCCACGTCTGATAACAGGACAGTACCATTGTCGTTAGAAAGCACAGGGATATTGGCAATATCGCGATATTTTTCAAGCAATGCGGGGACTTTTACCGGAAAACGTCCACGACCATAGTCGACATCACCGGCGGGAATCAACAAGTTATTGGCAGTTAAAATGGCACCTAAAGCCTCCGCCGTGAGCTGGTAGTTTTCTAACTTGGCAGGATCGACCACAATCTCAACCAGTTCTTCACGGTCTCCACTCAATGTTGCTTCAAGAACGCCATCGAGCCCCTCTACTTCTCGCTGAATCAGCTGCGCCGTTTGAAAAACCATCCGCTCATTAGCACGGCTCGACTTAGAAAAAGCGATGGTAATCGCAGGAAAATCATCCGCGGTTAATTCCTGAACTACCGGTTCTTCAGCATCAAGAGGTAGCTCAGCCTTAGCACGGTCGATAGCCACCCTAACGTCATTAACCGCCTTATCGGACTTAACCGCTCCGGCTTCAAATTTAATCACCACGGTGGCCACAGATTCGCGAGCGATAGCACGCACTTCTTCAATGCCTTCGACAGAGCGCAACTCTTTTTCTATTGGACGAACCAAAAGGCGTGAGGCATCTTCAGGTGAAACACCATAAAGGACAACAGAGACCACGACAAATGGCACCTTTACACGTGGAGTTGCCTCTAATGGAATAGTAAAATAGCTATAGACGCTAACCGCCATCAGCAATAACAATACTGAAAACGTGCTTCGAAAATGATTAACCGCGCTGGTAATCATAATGATTGCGCCTGCTGAACCATAGACGGATCTTCAAGTGAAGCCTCAACACGCTGCCCTTCACTGACGTACTCCTGACCAATAGTGATCAGCGTTGTAGAGTCGGGCAGGCCACGCACCCAGACACCATTCTGGCTATCATCAATCGTCTCTATAAGTGCAAAGTGCACCATGTTTTGGGCATCTAGGTACTTAAGACCAATACGGCCAGCATCATCAAGTACTAACAAGGACGAAGGAACATTGTGGGCTTTTACCGCCGCCAATTTGACATTCATTTCAGCGGTGAGGCCTGCTCGAATCTTAAAGTCACTATTGTTAATAGCAACTTCTATTCGGAAGGTTCTTGTGACAGCGTCAGCTTGTGAGGCAACATACTGTAAACGACCCGACACTGATTGCTGGCCAGCCAACACCACCTCCACTGGCATGCCAACAGCTAACTGAGATACCACTTTTTCTGACACCTGCCCTGCCACTAGCAGTGGGTCTAGCTCCAAAATTTGAGCGCATTCACTGCCAACATTGAGTAAATCACCCTGTTCGACACTAAAGCTTTCAACCACACTTTTGAATGGCGCACGTATTTCTAAGTATTCGTATTCTAACTCTTGACGTTTAAGGTGTGCCGAGGCTGCATCCATTTTAGCCTTGGCTGATGCAATGGCTTGCTTAGACTGATAACCGGCGGACTTTAACGCCAGCGCACCATCGTATTCAATTTTGGCTTGGGCCAGACTAGAGCGGGCTTGCTGTAATTTGAGCGCCTTGTCTTCCTCAGCTAAACGACATAAAAGGTCACCTTGCTCGACAATTTGGCCTTCCACATTAGCTTGAAATTCTAATCTACCTGCTACCTGAGAGCGCAATACAACCTGTCTGTTTGCTTCGGTTCGCCCCTTGATCGTTACCGATGGAATAAAATCGACGGCCTCAAGGCGCTTAGCTTTAACCAACAAACTTCGATCCGAAGAGACCCTATCTTCTTGGGCTATTGTATCGTGGGAAGTCACCAAACCAGAACCCAGCCATATCAGCGAGACCACCAAAATCAGCAACGCTGTGCGGTAGTTTTTATTGGCAGACAGGTCTTTAATTAACATAATAGATTCCAGCGGAATGTGAGGTGTGAATAGACATCGAATATCAATACTTTAAAAAGGGATA
>Ga0209962_1000049_pt1 | contig 34669 bp, 51 predicted proteins | sample SalPonA_C_H2O_MG_FD_185722 | JGI IMG/M metagenome (GOLD analysis project Ga0209962, IMG submission 185722) | Water microbial communities from South San Francisco under conditions of wetland restoration - Salt Pond MetaG R2A_C_H2O_MG (SPAdes)... | ecosystem: Environmental > Aquatic > Non-marine... | reverse complement strand
GTCTAGCTCAACCTAGAATCCCGCAAACTGATGTTGTACCAATGAATGTACAGCATTCTAATGTAACTGCTACCTTAGAAGATTGGAATGCCCCTGAATATACTGATATATTCAATCAATCTAAAGTCAACTTTGACGAAAGAAGAGAACTAAAAGAAGCTATTGCTTCTGCTATGGGTCGTCGTTTGGATCAATTAATTCTTGATGAAGCCGATGCTGGTGCTTCTGCTACTCAAGTTGCTACTTCAGTAGGTGGTGCTGATACTGGTCTTAATGTTGATAAATTAAGAAGAGCAAAAAGACTTCTTGATGCTGCTGGTGTTCCTGCAACAGAAAGAACTTTTGTTCACTCAGCTATCGGTCTTGAGCAATTACTAGGCGAAACTTCTGCTACTTCTTCTGATTTCAATTCAGTTAAAGCTTTGGTTAATGGTGAAATGGACACTTTCTTAGGCTTTAAATTTGTACTTATCGAAGATAGAGACGAAGGTGGACTTTCAGTTGCTGCTGGTGATGTTCGTAAAAACTTTGCTTATCATAAAGCCGCTTTAGGTCTTGCCATCGGTATGCAAATGCAAACTAAGATTGACTGGATTGCAGAGAAAACTTCTTGGTTGACAAATGGTACTTTTTCTGCTGGTGCAGCTGCTATTGATGATTCAGGTATTATTGAAGTACTTACTGACGAAACTTAATATTAATCTTAATTTAAAATTACTATGGCTTACAATTCAGCAAACTTACAACCAATTGGCGGACAAGCAAAAGCTGGTAATGTTCCACAAATGTGGAGTTATGTTACTCCTGATGCTGACGCTTTGGCTGATGTTAATACAGCAGGATATTTTAACGATGCCTCTAAGCTTCTTAAAGTAGGTGATTTAATTTACCTTTGGGACTCAAGTGTTCCTACTGCTACATTATTAGTTGTTTTAAGCAATGCTTCTGGCGTTGTCGATGTATCTGATGGTACTGCAATTGCGGTTACTGATACTGACTAATAGAATCTTCTGTCAAAGATAGTAGGTAGCAGGGTGTAAAAACCCTGCTATTTGCTTAAAAATTAAATTATTATGGCTAGTAAATTTGATATATGTTCTAAGGCTTTAGCGGAATTAGGAGAAGATGCTATAAGTAGTTTTACTGCTAACACTCCACCCTCTAATACTTGCGGTTTAATATACCCTGAATATATTAAATATTTACTATCTATCCACGAATGGAATTTTACTTTAAAGAAAATTCAATTAGCTAGACTAACTGAAAACCCTTTAAACGAATGGAAATATGCTTACCAAATGCCAAGTGATTTATTGGTATTTAGAGCGTTTTTTACAGGGTCTGAAACTAACATTTTACCACAAACAAACTATCAAATTTATCAAAACCAAGTATATACTAATGAAAGCACAGTATATATTGATTATCAGTTTCAACCTGACGAGAGTCAATTCCCTCCCTATTTTTTAGAGTTTGCTGTGAAAGCCTTAGCAACTAAATTAGCTTTACCTATAACAGATGATCTAAAGATTTTACAATTAAAAAAAGTTGAAGCCTTTGGAAATCCTTCTGACAATTTGAATGGAGGAGAATTTGCAGTAGCAAAAAGAATAGACAGTATTCAAAGTCCTTCACCTTCTTTTAATAGTAATGGCGGTGGTAATGATTTATTAGTAGCTAGATTTAGTTAATATGCCAATAAAGCAAACACAATACAAATTTACAACAGGCGAATTAGATCCTTTACTAATAGGTAGAACTGATATAGATAAATATTATGGCGCTACTGAAAACATGACTAATGTCGCTGTATTAGCACAAGGGGGCTTTAAAAGAGATGATGGTTTAGAATTTATTCAAAGATTATTTAGGCAAACAACAAGAGAAGCCAGCCCATCAATAACAACTCCTAACGGAGGAACTGGAGCAAATGCTAATGATGACAATACTGCAACAACTCTAGTTACCACAACTAACATTTCTACTATAAACCCTTATATAGTCGTTCAATATGATTTAGGTAGTCAAAAGGATTTGGCTTTTGTAGATGTTGTTGGTTGCTCATTAACAAGCCAAACAAATGATAGTGAGTTTTTTATACAAGTATCAACTGACAATATATCTTGGACAAGTCTTGGCACAGCTTTAGATTTAAGTACGACAGCAGTTACAAGAAGAAGAGCCGTAAGAGGTACATATCGTTATGTTAGATTTGCTCGTATAGGCTCAACAGATTTAGGAACTGATAAAGTTACTTTACAAGAATTTAATGTTTTTGTTGAAGAATCCACTTTATCTAATATTAAACAAATCCCTTTTGAGTTTAGTGTTACTGATAGCTACATGCTAGTAATAACAGATAAAAATATAGCGGTATATAAAAACAAAGTTCATCAAGCTGATGTTAGAGCTAATAGATTAACTAATGCGGTTATAACTTCCTTAGATTATACACAATCAGCAGATACTGCAATCATAGTGCAAGAAGATACTTACCCTCAAAAACTTATTAGACAAGGAGCGGACGATAGATGGTTAATAAATGATATAAGTTTTGATCATATTCCAAAATATGATTTTGATCCAATAATAGCTACACCAGCAGGAACATTAACTCCTTCAGGAACAGAAGGTGTAGTTACATTAACAGCTTCTGCTGGGACACCTTTCTCTACTGCTAGTATTGGGCAATATTTACAAGGTCGAGGTGGGAGAGCTAGGGTTATTGAATATATATCTGCAACACAAGTAAGGGCAATTACTGAAATCCCTTTTTATTCTACTACTGCAATTCCTAATGGAGAATGGGAATATTTAACAGGCTTTGAAGATGTATGGAGTAGTACAAGGGGCTATCCAAAAACAGTCACATTTCATAGGGGTAGATTGTGGTTTGGTGGTTCTAAATCAAGACCGCAAACTTTATGGGGGTCAAAAGTAAATTTATTTTTTGATTTTGACTTAGGTTCTTTATTTGATGATGAAGCAATAGATGCAACACTAGATACAGACCAAATTAATACTATTGTTAATTTAAAATCTTCTAATGGTAACTTATTAATATTTACTACAGCTAATGAATTTGCGGTTATATCTAGCTCAACTTCTGGTATAACTCCGCAAAACTTTTATCCAGTTGCAGTATCTCAATATGGTAGTGAGCCTAATTTACCAGTAGGGGTAATTGATAATCAAAATGTTTTTGTCCAAAGGGGTGGTAAATCTATTATTAGATATGCTTATGATACAACCCAGCAAATAAGTGATAGCGAGAATATATCGCTTTTATCAACACACCTGATTGATAGCCCTTTGAGTTTTGCTATTAGGAAAAGCACCTCAACTGATGAAACTAATTTAGTATTATTTGTTGATGGCACAAATAGACTAATTAAAGGCACAATATTATTTAATCAGCAAGTAATAGGATTTACAAAAAGAATTACAACCAACTCAACACAAGGTAAATTTAAAGCTGTTGCAGTCGATATTTCAACAATTTATACAACAGTAGAGCGTGTTATAAATGGTACAACTAATAATTATTTAGAAGTATTTAATAATAATTCTTTACTTGATTCTAGTGTTATTTATACCACAGGATTACCAACTGACACTTTTACAGGATTAGATCACCTAGAAGGTCAAACTTTAAAAGTAATAGCAGATGGCTCAGTATTAAGTGATGTTACAGTTAGTGGTGGAAGTGTAACTATAGATAGAAATGCTACTACCTCTTGCGAAATAGGTTTAAATATGATTCCTACAGTAACCACACTGCCAGTTGAAGTAATACAACTAGGTTCACAAATTGGCAAGAAAAAAAGAATATCTGAGGTGGTTTTAAGGGTTGACAATACAGGAGACTTTACCATAAATGGCTATGAAGTATCTTTTAGATCAACTGGCTCACCTCCACCAATAAGTCCTCCTTCTTTTACAGGAGATAAAAAAGTAAAAGGAATATTTGGTTGGGCAGAAAGGCAACAGATAACTATATCGCAAAATGAGCCAACTAAATTAAAGGTGTTAAGTGTAACAATGAATATAAATACATAATGGTAGCAACAGCAGGAGCAATCAGTGGTAGTGGATCATCTTTAATAAGTAGTCCTTCTGCTTCACAAATGGCTAGTTTAAACCTAATGGGGTCGGGTGTTATGTCGTTAGCTTCAGGCTATGCTTCTTTACAAGCTTCTAAAATGCAAGCAAGGCAGTATAAAATACAAGGTATTTTCCAGAATTTGGCTCTATCACAAGAAAAGTTAAGAGGTAGAGAACAAGCAGTATTTTTGCGTAAAAAGTTTTTAGATAATTTATCTAGTGCTAAAGCTTCTTTTGCTCATAGAGGAGTATCAATGGGCAGTGGTATTGGCAGACAATTTGCTATTCAAACAATGAAATCAATTCAAGAAGATGTGCAAGCAGTGCAATTGAATAGTCAAGCTGCTCAAATACAATTAAAACTAGATACATCTCAAACAAGATTGGCTAAAGAAACAGCTAAGAATTTTGGCTATTTACAATCTAGTCAACAATTTGCAAAAGGTACTCAAAACCTATTAACAGGGTTTCAAACTATAAAACAAGATTAAAATGGCTAATTTACTAGAAGGAGGAATAACACAAGCACGCAGTCCGCAATTTCAACCTTCTTCTGCTAGCTCAACTTTTTTTAATGAAGTTAGTAGAAGCTATCAAAATATAGCTAATGAAATGCAGAATAAAGCTGAAAATTTATATATCAGCTCTTCGCTTACAGATGCTAGAAAATCAGCTAGAGAAATTTATCAAAAGAATTTAGATAATCCCGATCAACTACAGAAAGAATTAGCTAAGTATCAAGAAGGTATGCTTAGCAAAGTACCTTCTAATTTAGCACCAAGATTACAAAATGAATATAGCCAATTATCAGAACAGTATATTTCGAAAGCTATAACTGTTAAGAACGAGCAACTTACTTTAGAACAGCAAAAAGGTTTAGAGGAATACGAAAATCAAATATTAAATGATATTCAATTTTCTGCTAGAGAGTTATTTGGAGGCAATCAAAAATTAAATGAAGATGAAATAAAAGTAAAAAACCTTAACGCCATAAATAACATTGCAGCTAACTTTGATGCTCTGGATAAAGAAATAGGGGCGGTAGGAGCAAATGGGAAACCTTTAAAAACTCCGCAACAAGTAGTTAAATCTATCAATAAAGCAAAAGAATATTTTTTTAGTGAAACAGCTAGAACTTGGCTAGGTAGTCAACAAGATAAATTAGCTGCTTACCACAAATGGAAAAATAACGAGGTTGTTTTAGATTTACCAGAAGGTTCAATTAATGTTCGTGATGCAATGACTCCTGAGGTTAGGGATAAGATAGATAAAGAATTAATGCAAAATATTAAGAATGAAATATATGTCCGCAAACAGAGAACTGAAGAGGTAGAAAAAGAGCAAGAAGCATTTAAAGACGAGGTTAAAAAAATCTTATTTGATAAAAGAATAACTGGTGATTTATCTCCTGCACAAGTTGAAGCAAGTAGAAATATTTTAGACTACAACGATTATAAAGAGTTTAGCCAAATGGCAAAAGAGGCTAATCCAATAACTAATGGTAGTGTGTATGGCAAACTATTAAATGATATAGATGCTGGTAAAGATATAGAGCAAGAGCTGCAAGTAGAAAGATTTGTCAATAAATCATTAAGTAATGAGGATTATAAACAGTTAAAAGATAGGTTGCAAGGTAAAGAAGCAATCACAGACCCTGAGACTAATAATATTAGATTAATGCGTGGTTTGTTAGGGGGCGATTCTGAATTGCTTGATTTAGCAGGTAGTGCAACTATGGCTAGAGCAGAACTTGAATTAAGAAATGCTTACCTAAATTTTAAAGAAGGGCAAGGCAGAAGACCAGATGAAAAAGAAGCTCAAGAGATAATGGAAAATGTAGTTGAAAGATACGCAATTATGAATCTTGATAATTATTCGGCGGCTATTCCAAAACCTTCACAAATGCCTTTATCAATAAAAACAAAATCATCACAATTAACAGATGAAAATTTACAAAAGGTAAAAGAAGATACTATTAACTTTTACTCAACTAAATATGAAGGTGATTTGGAAAAAGTAAAAGAAGATCCAAAATTTATAGAGGATATGAAAAGCATTAAAAAATTTGAAAGAGTTTTGTTATTAAAAAAAGAAAAAGCACAACAAATTAAAAAATGATCGAAGATAAAAACATAGAAACAATAAACGATTATAGAAGCTACAGACAGCAAGAAGAAGATAGATTGCTCGCTGATGAGTTTTTATCAGAATTTCAATCAAGCAAGCCCACTCCTACACAACCAGCGGTAGAAGAAAAGAAGGTAGAAGCACCAACAGAACAACTGCCAAAAGAAAACATATTTAAAAGAATTGGAAAAGATATAGGAAGAGGTGTAGTAGGAGAAGGACCACGAGCTGTATTAAGTGGAGTAACAAAAGGTATTAATGAGATAGCTGATCTTGCCAACGATTTTAACCAATTTCTCGGAGCTAACTTTGCTAAAGGTGTTGTTTCGGCAATAGGAGATGAAGAAGCTAAAAAGAGAGTAGAGCAAATAACAGCAGAAAAGAAAAAAGAACAGTTTGCCCCAGTTCCGCAACCTACTTTTGGAGTTGATGGATCAGAAAATCCTAAATCAGTTACAGGCAATGTAATTGAAGATATAGCACAATTTCTTACAGGTTTTGGTGTTGCTGGCAAAGCTTTGTCAAAGTCAGCTAAATTTGCACAAGCTGGCAAAGTAACTCAATTAGTAACACAAGGAGCTTTGGGTGATGTATTGGCTTTTGATGAGCAAGAAGAAAGATTATCAGATGCTTTGCAAGGCACGCCTCTTGAAGTTATTACACAACATATTCAATCAAATGAAGATGACTCACTGGCAGAAGGTAAAATAAAACAAGCGATTGAAGGAGCGGGTTTAGGCTTAATTGGCGAAGGTTTGTTTAAAGCTGCTAAAGCTATTAGAAAAAATGTAAAATTTAAAAAAGGAATAGAAGCAGAATTAGAAGGTTTGACAAAAGCACCAGAAGCAGGGCTTGAAACTAAGCAACTATCAATGCTAGGGAAACCAGAAAGCAATGATTTTATTTATAATAAATTAGAAGTTGCTAAACAAGAAACAGGAGAACTAACCGCAGAACAAGTAACTAAATTAAAACCACAAACAGCAGACGATATACAAATTAATTTTGCTAGAATAAATAGCCCTGAAGATTTAAAACAGGCGATGCAGGCTTATGCTAACGAAACCAGCTTATTGCCAAAAGTTCAAGATGCTAGAAGGGGAGTAAGATCAAACGAGGTTACATTAAAATCAGCAGAAGATATAGATGCTTTTAAGACTCTTCTGGAAAGAAGGGAAGGGCAAGCATTAAATGCAGAACAAATAACAGCAGCTAGAAATTTCTATTACAGCACTACTGAAAAATTAATGGAGCTAGCTAAAAAAGCAGCAAGCCCTGAAGCAACCGACATAGATCAATATGCTTTTAGAAAAATGGTTGCAACTCATCACGCAGTACAAAAAGAAGTTTTGGGAGCAAGAGCAGAAGCAGGACGAGCATTACAAGCTTGGTCTATTCCAGCAGAAGGGACAAGTTCCGAAAAATTAAAAGGTATGGAAGCAATTCTTGATTCTTTTGGTGGAACAGATACAAGTAAAGAGTTAGCAAAAGCTTTAGCTTCTCTTCCTAACCATAAATTAACAACTGATAATATAAATTATATTACTCAAAAATCAGCTTATGCAAGAACAAGAGATGCAATTATAGAAGCGTGGACAGCTGGCTTATTAACAAACCCAGTAACGCATAGTAGAAACTTAGCTTCAAACGCATTAACAACTATGATGGGAGCCGTTGAAAGATATGCTCAAGCTGCTTTTCCACAAAGTGATGTTACTATTCAGGAAGCTAATGCTTTTGTTTTAGGTATACTACAAAGCCAAAAAGAAGCTATAGCAAATGCAGGTCGTGCTTTTAGAACAGGGGAAACTGGATTTGGGCAAGGTAAAGTAGAATTGCCAAGAGTAAGAGCAAGCTCAATGGAAGAGTTAAATGCAACAGGTATATTTAAACCTTTTGGTTATGCAATGGATTATTATGGACGAGTTGTCAACACTTCATTTAAAGCCTTAGCTGCTGGCGATGAATATGGTAAAACTGTTTTATATAAAGCACAATTAAATGCCTTGGCAACAAGAGAAGGGATTGGAAAAGGATTGAAAGGAAATGATTTGATAGATTATGTGGCTAAGGCTACAAATGCACCAAGCGGAATATTGCAACAAGAGGCTAGAGATTTTGCTAAATATGGAACATTTGTTAAAGAGCTTGGCAAAAAGGGTAAAGGATTTCAAAGAATATTAGCACAAGCTCCTGTTGCGAGGTTTATTATTCCATTTTACTTAACGCCAGTAAATATTTTCAAATATACTTTTGAAAGAACGCCTTTAGCTTTAGCTAGTGAAGCAGTTCAAAAAGAATTAAAAGCAGGAGGAACAAGACAAGCGGCTGCTTTAGCTAAGATTGGCATGGGTTCGTCTATGATGTTACTAGGTGTAGATATGTCAATAAATGGTCATATCACAGGCTCAGGACCAAGAGATAAAAAACTAAGACAGCATTTATTAAATACAGGCTGGCAACCTAATTCAATTAAGATAGGAAAGAATTATTACTCTTATGCAGGCTTAGAGCCTATATCAACATTATTTTCTTTTAGCTCAACTATGGCTGAAATACTTACTAATTATGAAATGTACGATATAGAAGCTCAAGATGAAATGGAAAAGGTAATGACAGCAAGTGTAATCGCTATAAGTGATGCTAGTGTAAATAAAACTTTCTTGCAAGGTATCTCAAATATAATGCAAGCATTAACTGATTCTGATAGATTTGCTCAATCATATATTAACAAAACATTAAGTTCTTTTGTGCCTAGTATTTCAGCAGGTGTGGAAAGGGCAGTAAGTCCAGAAAAGGAAATGGTAGAAAGTTTAGCTGATGCTTTTAAATCGAGGATAGTAGGTTTCTCTGATGATCTACCAAAACGAAGAAATATTTATGGCGAAGTATTAAAATATAGATATCCTGATGAGGTAATATTAGATCAAACAACTTCTGCTATAACTTCTTTATTTAATCCTTTTTATAAGAGTGTAGAAAAAGATAGTCCACTAGATGAGTTCTTATTAAAAGAAGGTTTGTTTGTAGATATGCCAAGTAAAAATCAATATTTTGAAGGTACACAAATTAATTTAAAAGAATACCCTCAAATTTATTCAAGATTTTTAGAGCTTAGAGGGCAACAAGTAGAATTGCTTCAATATGGTAATGTTAATATGAAGCAAGCTTTGACTGATCTTATTAGTGAAGATTCTATTAAATCAAGTGAATTTTTTAGTGAATTTAAAACTCAAAAAGATAAGCAAGATCTAATCAATCAAATTATTGAAGATTATAACAATGAAGCTAAAAAAATCTTACAAGAGGAGTATCCTATAATAGATCAATTAATTCTTGAAGATATTAATAACAAAAAAAACTTATTTAAAGACTTATAATGACAATACCAGTTAATGATAGAAGGATACAATATACTGCAACAGCAGGACAAACAATATTTCCTTATGATTTTAAAATAGACGCTAACACAGAAATCACAGTATTACAAACTATTAACGCAACTAGTGTAACTAACACATTAACACTAACAACAGAATATACTGTAAGCGGTGTAGGTGATGCTGGAGGGGGTAACATAACTTTAGTTACAGGGGCAAGTCTTAATGATACGATTACTATTGTTGGCAATACTCCACTATCAAGAGTTACTGATTTCAATCAAGCAGGTGATTTTTTAGTTAGTGATTTAAATAATCAATTAGATAAAATAACTAACATTTTACAAGAAAATAAAACTAATACAGATAGAGCTGTAAAACTTAAAGATGAAGACACAACCTCTGTTTTAGAAATACCAACAGCAACAAATAGAGCAAGTAAGTTTTTAGCTTTTGATGCTAGTGGTAATGCTATTGCTTCTGCTGGAACAACAGGAGTTGTGGTAAGTTCTTTTATGGAAACTGTATTAGATGATACAACCGCAGCAGCAGCTAGAACAACTTTAGATGTAGAACAAAAAGCAAGTAGTTTAACAGCTATTACTACTTTGCAAGATGCAGACCAGTTTATTGTTGCCGACAATTCTGATAGTGATAATAGTAAAAAAATAACTTATGCTAATTTTAAAACAGAGTTAGCAGCAACCACCACAACACAAGGTATTTCCTACCTAAACAAACCAGTAACCATTACCAATAATGCAACCGATGCCGACCACGATATGGACTTTGGAGCTGGTAACTTTGATTTTGATGATGGAAGCGGACAAGCAACTCTAAGTGCATTAACTAAACAATTTGATGCTACTTTTGCTTTAGGCACAAATGCAGGTGGTATGGTTAGCGGTGAGTCTTTGCCAGTTAGTGGTTTTGTTTATGTTTATCAAATATCAAATGCTAGTGGCACAATAACTGATATTATAGGCACAACAACAGCCGATGGCTCAACAATAAGCGGTGATAGTGTTGTAAGTGCAAATAGCTTGACAAAGAAAAAATATCTTTGCGCTTTACCAACTGATGCAAGTAATAATATATTAGCAGGTCAATATTTCGTAGATAGGAGCGGATACAAGTTTAGATATAAAGATTATATCTTAATTGATACTTCAGGCTACACCAGTAGAACCGCAATAAGCATGAGAGTACCTCCAAATAGTATAGTTAATTTTTTAGCGAGTGCTGGCTCTGCTAATGCAACAATTACCTACACATTATACACAAATCTAAGCGACACTGATTCAACACCTAGCTTAAATAATTGTAGTCATGCGTGTAATAATACATTTGCAGGCTTTGGTGAATTTTTTGAAATAACTAATTCTAGTGGTCAAATTGGTAAAAAAAGTAATAATGGTTTAACTTCTAGCAACAACACTAGAACCAAAGGTTGGGAAGAAAAATATTAATTTATAATTTGTAAAAAATGGATATTTCAAGAAATACAGTAACAGGCGAAATTATTAAAGGTAACTTAGGCAATTCCTTTAGAGAAGGCGATTGGGTTGATTGCATAGATCGTACAACTGGCAACATAAAAGCAAGCGAGCAACCTTTTATTGATGCTTGGGATTTACAACAAGCTAAAACTGCTAAGATTGCCGAAATAAAAGCCAAGCGAGATGAGATGGATTTAAATCCATTAAATAGATATGCTAGTGAAGCAATACCAGCTTATGAAGTAACTTTTGATGAGTTTCTAAATATCACCAAAACAACTAATAACGTTTCTTTTGTCTTTGATGTAAAGCCATTATCTATTCCAATTAGAACACCAAGCGAAATTTTAAGAGATGTTAAAGAGTCATCAGAATCAGACGCTAATTATTTTTTGCCTTATAGTTGTGATATTATTGACAATGCAGGAAATTTTCTAAAGAAAGGGGCGATCGCTTTAGATTTGGCGGTTAGAAATGATATTATGGGACATCTTAAAAACAGGGCGACACAGAACACTTTAGTTGCCAATATGCTTAAAAAACAAGTATTGTTGGCTACTACTATTGAAGAGGTGCAAGCTATAAGTTGGTTTACAAACGAAAATGATACACGCTTTGCATAATCTCAAAATGTTACACTTTCTGAAAAAGAGCATTACTTTATGCCAAATACTTTTCAATTAATGTTAGAATATATTTCATCAATTATTTATGGCTTTGTCTCTTTTCTCTTTGGTGGAATGGTAGTGCTTATAGTTAAGCTAACTACCAAAGTAATTCAAAACGAAGTTTCAAAATTTGGTCAATTAGAAAAAAAAATTGACAAAATTAAAACTCAAGAAATCGAGCAAAGAAACGAAATTAAAGAAGAGTTAAAGCAATATCTTGACCAAAGATTGAATAAAATGGAAAACAAATTAAAGGTTAGTGTAGTTAAACATACTAGCAATAATATGACAGTACAACTTGAAAAGTTATTTAAACTATTAGAAGAAGAAAAAAGAAATGACTAAAATTAGATTAGTTACGCCACAAGACAGAAAACAAAAAATCTTAAAAGACTTGAGAAACTCTATTCAGCTATTGGATAGAACTAAACTACACTTATTGTTTTATCAAAGAAATTTCTCACTAAACCCGCTTGTCCTTATACCTCGCTTAGTCTATAAAGTTAAAGGCGACGAAATTATAGATCATGTAGGCTTTATTAATCATTTTGACTATGACGAGGTAAGGGCTAGATGGACAGCTAAAACACTAGATGCTACATTACATAATGGAGTTATTGAAAGGGATTTTGAAAATGTCGCTTCTAATTACAAAGGTAAAGTATATGTAGTTACTATTGGCGATTGTGATTATAAAAAGATGGAAGAGTTTACTAAGATGGTTGAAGGTTTGCCTTATGGTGAAATATCAGCTATCTTGTCAGCGGTAGATGGTAATCATTTTAACGAGTTTTCAAGGAAATTAGGGCTTGAGATTGATAGACAAAATTATGACAAAGACGAATTAAAAGATGCTCTCAATTATGGCGGTGATTCAATGTTTTGCTCATTTAAAACTGGCTTAATGCTCAGACATCAAGGAAGAGAATTGCCAAGAGAAAATGGAGTAGCTAAAGAACTAACTCCAGCTAATATTGCCGAAATCGTTTTAAATGATTTTGGCGGAGTAAAACAACTTATTTGTTATAACTAAATGACTAGATTTGAGGCTATTTTAAATTTTTTAAAAGACTTGCGAGTTATGGGACAAGGTGTTTGGCTATCAAGAATATTCTTTGGTGGCTTGCTTATAATATCAATTTCTATTAGTGTTGCTATTCTAATCATTGCTTACAATGTAAGAATAGAAGATGTCATTGAATTAATTAAATTAGTAAAATGATTTACAAGATAATCGGTTATTTTACAGCTTCGTTGGTTACAATATACTTTATGCTTTTTAAGGCTAAAAAGAAAGGCAAGGAAGAGGTTAAGCAAGAAATGAATGATAATGCTTTAAAAGTTGTAAAAAATAGCCAGAAAGCTAAGAATAAGTTAAGAAATACAAGTCGTGAAAATATAGAAAAGAAAATGCAAAAATATATAAGAAAATGAGAATTTTACTATTTCTATTATTACTAACGGCTTGCAAGACTAAAGTTGTTTATACTGATAATTTTTGCTTGTGGTTTGAGCCATTAACAATGACACAAGAGGAAGTTAAGTTAGTATCAGATAAAACCTTGTTAGATATATATGCAGTTAATCAACAATATGAGGAGCAATGCAAATAATTAAGTTTTTGCTAAATCTTCTTAAAAAAAATACAAACAAGTCGACTTTGTATCCTAAGAATAAAAAACAGATACAAACTCAATCAAAACTGCCACCAATAAAATTGTACGAGCTTAACCGCTTTAATTATAAATACACTGAGTTTTACTATTCTAAAGTAGCTAAAGAAAGGGGCATTGATAACACGCCAAGAGATCAAGCAGTTTTATTTAACTTAATGAAGATTGCCGATAACTGCCAAATATTACATTTACATTTGCAAGAAGAATTTAAGACTAGAGATGTTGTAATTAATATTGAAAGCGGCTATAGATGTGAAAAATTAAATAAGATAGTAAAAGGCTCACCAACAAGCTTGCATAAAAAAGGGCTAGCAGTTGATTTAACGACTTATGTTAAGAATAAAAAAATTGATTTGTTGGTTTTAGCAATGGCAATAGTTAATGCACCAATTAATTTTGACCAAATACTTATTGAAGATAAAAAAGGTATCGTTCATTTTGGTTTAGCAGAAGATGAAGGGAAGGCTAGAAAAGAATTAAAAAGAGCTTGGATTGAGGGCGAAGAATGGAAAACTAAATTAATAAAAAAATATGCGTAAGATAATAAACTGTTTTAAAAACCTATCCAAAAAGGTTAAAAGAGAACTTAAAAAGATAAAATTATGTCTAAGCAAGAAAATATAAAAATGATAGTATTTATTTTAATAGCCTTTTTCTTTTTTAAAGATGCACAAGCAAAACCGATAGCAATATATGAGTTTACTATCAAAGAGGTTTATGATGGCGACACAGTAAAGATTGAAGAGACTGCATACAACCTTCCTCTGTCAATAAGAATAAATGGGATTGATACGCCTGAAAAAGGTCACAGAGCTAAATGTAATCAAGAAAAAAAACTAGCAGAGCAAGCAAAAAAGTTTTTAGAAAATTTGATTAAACAGGCAAATTTAATTTATTTTGACGAACTTAAATGGGATAAATACGGTGGTAGAATATTAGCTAATATGTATGTTGATGGATTAAGCGTTGCAACTATTATGATTAAAGAAGGCTTTGCAAGAGAATATCACGGAAAGAAAAAGATTGGTTGGTGTAAATAGCCAGTCCCTAACCTAAGTTTCCACAAGTGGCTGAGGATTCTAAACCCCCCATAGTTTGCAATTAATGCTTGGCGTTAGCGCATACTGGCTAATAACAATATAAACTAAATCTTATATTATGTCAATTAAAGAGTTCAAAAAGTTTTGGAATAGAACGGGTTTAAATGAAACTTGGATTTACTTTGCCCCTTTGGTGGTAGTTTTAATTGCTTGGTTTTTCTTTGGCTAAATCTTGCTCTATCAAATCATTATATATTTTGCGATAATAACTATTACAAGGATCAATATCTAAATTAAATTTAGCTATTCTTTTTGACATGGCTTTTTCTTCTTTATCTATATTTTCCTCTTTGATTACAATCAGGCTGCTCTTTTCAATTTCCTCAAAAAGTCTTGCCTCTTCTGATATAATAATTCTTTGATTTTTAGTTTTCCAATATTTCATTTACCTAATATAAAATTTTGTATTCTATCCAGTAAAATATGCTTTTCAAAGAAAACAGGATTGTTGGTTATATAAGATTCAAAGCCCATTTGGTTAAGTAGTTGATGATAATGTAATTGCTCATCAGATATTTTATAAGCTCCAAGTCTTTTAAACTCTACAAAGATAGTTTTTTGTTGTGAATTATCTGGTCTAGTGGCTAATATCATAACATCAGGAAAGCCTTTTTTAGTGCCTTCTGCTTTCTTTCTCATTTTGTATCTTATGCCCGATTTAGCCCCATTATCTATCTGCACAAATTGCAATAACGGTCTTTTATATTTCATTTCCAATTGAAAAGCAAAATTATCAAAGTTTTGCTTACACGCTATTTGTATATCGCTTTCAATAAGATTTAAATATCTAATTAAATTAAGGTCTTGTTTGGCTTCCTTCTTAGTCAATAGATTTATTATTTTGCCTTGCATCACTAATTGCTTTTTTAAGTCTGCCATAAATTGGTTTTAATAATTTTTTATATCTCTCTTCATTAATAAGCTTGTTAAAGAATAAATTATTAACCTTGCCTATCTCTTGAAAAATGTTGTCTATTTCTTGCATATTATTTACCATATTAAATTGCCTTTTTACACGGAAGGCAATAACCTACACCTTTCGGCGATTAACTGGCTTAAGATCGCAATCTTATCCAATATTCTTTCCACTTTTTTCAATAGAGTTCATAACGAACAATGCAGACTAAAAAGTGGTAAAACTGTGTACGACTTGTCTTTCCAAGTTGTCAAACCTGCAACCATCTTTAGCCGTTGCTGGCTTAAAACATTATTTCATCATCAATCAATTCTTGCTGTGGTTGGTAACCATTAGCTTTTGCTTCATTGTGTTTATCAATAGTCCCTTCCTTAAGTCTTGCTTCATTAATCACAAGCTTAATAAATATAACATTCTTTTTATTGCTATCTTCAAAACTATCGACCATCAAATTGAATTCAGCATCAAATAACTTTCCTTTGCTATGTAATAAAGCAAAAGTTGTTAGCTCATCAATCTTTGATTTAAAAGCTATAAAAGGTAGTGTTTTGCTAATATATTTATCATCTTTCTTGCTTGATATATTAACCTTGCCACTAATTGCTTTGTCGCTTTCCCTTATTTCAAACACTCCTTTCTCATAAGATTTAGTATCATTATTCCAAACAGAGGCTATTCTTATTTTTTGCATATATTATTTAATTAATTATCAGGGGGGACTAAATACTACGAAAATCCCCCCTAGTAATTAATCCGTTTTACCTTCTTTAATATCTTTCATAACTTTTTCAGCCTGCTCAGCATCAATATAATCTTCAATATAAGCATCAAGAAGTTGCCTAATAATAGAGCTAAGACTCCTATGTTGCTTCTTGGCAATCCTACTAACCAAAGTATATTGGTTTTCTGTTATGTTAATTGAAAATATTTTATTCATAATAAGTTATGTTAATAATAGTTAATATTTAACAACATTAATTGTTAATAGTCAATATATTTTATTAATAATCCAATTATTTTTTGGCTTCAATTTCATCACCCTGCTAAACAAAACAAAGGTAAATCCCTTCTTCTTATTACAAATCTTCATCTCGTAACACTCTTTGCAAAAGTAATGAGCCGACTTTCTATAATCAAAACACTCTTCTTGTACTTCCTTACTGCCACAATCTAAGCAGTTGTTAGGGTTTTTTATAAAGAGCCTCATATTCCTCTAACTCCTTTTCTTTGGCTATTATATCCGAGTAACAAGTTTTTTTGCTTAAGTTGTCAAGATCAAGATCTATATCAGCTAAATCGCATTTTGCTATACACAATCCCATCCTTTTAGCATTATCTAAGTTTGAGCAATATATTTGAGGACTTATAAAATTAGTCCTAATATCATACTGACTAGTACGAATGCTATAAAACTCATATATAAGAGACTTTGAATCTATTAATATGTTTTCCCATATGCGTATATAACACTCTTGAATATCACTTTCGTATTTATAACTTACTCCGTAAATCCTTTTTTCTTCTTTAGTACAAGGTATTTTTTTTTCTTTTGAATAAATCAATTCCCAAGCTGGTAATTTTTCCTTAGTCAAACGATTGAATATTTGCTTAAATTCTAATTTATTTTCCATTGTTTTCATATTCCTCTAATTCCTTTTCTTTGGTTGTTAAATATAAATCAAACTCTTCTGAGTTTAATTTATCAAATTCAATATCTATACCAGCTATGTCGCATTTTGCTATACACAATGCTACTCTTTTAGCGTTTTCTAAATTTAAAAAACTAAATATTCTTTCACCTTTAAGCGGATATGAATCAGCCCATGAACTTACACAATAAACTTCTTGCCTTGAATCGGACAAAATATCTGTATAAATTATTATTACATATTCTTCGGGAGCTTTTTCGTATTTATAATCTACCCCGTACATTGCTTTTTCTTTATCAGAGCAAGGGACTTTTTTTGCTTTATAATAAGTCAATCTCCATTTCTCAAAACAGCTGTGTTTTTCGTGTTCAAACTCTAATTTATTTTCCATTTTTTTCATAATAATTAATCATTTCTTGTTTTTCTCTAGTCTCAAGTTTAACTTCGTGCCAACCCATATCATTTGCAAATTGCTCAATCTTATCAATAAGCCCCATCATTTCCTCTTTGCTAGCATCTTTAAAACTTCTAGGCACAAATAAAGTTTTTTGTAATTTATCCACCAAGAAATTAAATTGCTTGATAGTCATTTTCTTGCCAATCCTTAACCCCTCAGCCCTTAGCTTTATCGCTTCCTTGAAAGCTTCTTCTTCATTAGCAAAGCGTAAGTAGTCAAATTTAAACTTAATTGAGTCTTTAGCCATTTCCCTACTAAAGAACCTGCCTTGAGTCTCTGTGTATCTTTTAGCTAACAAATCACAAAGCTTATGAATACCCCTTAATTGTTGCAATGTTTTGCTTTCATTGTCATCAAATATTATACTAAAATTCTTTTTAGCTTCCAAGCGATCAACAATGTTAAGACTAACCTCTTTTTGCTTTTCGCTAAGGCAAGATGGGTTATTAAAATCAAAGTGTATTGTTTTCATACTATCTCGCTTTCTTTTAAAAGCTCCTCAATCATTGCATTAACGGCTTTGTAGTAGGTTTTTAATACTTCTTTAGTCATTACTCCCCCTTATATTCAGGGTCAACTGCTAACTTAGCATTTTTGATTATTAGCAGTGCTTGCGAAACATTAACTTCACTCATTGTTTTTAATATTTGCATTCTTGTTTTAGTATTGCCTTTAGTAGTCTGTGCTTCTTCAAGATAACCATCTATTTCTGCAACACTTCCCATGCTAGCCAAAGAAGTTTTTAAATCATTAAGCCTTTTCTCTTCGGCTTTTAGCTTCATATCTTCGCTAGCTCCGTTTGCAATATTAGCCATTGCCCCTGTTGGCTCTTTAAAAAAGTTAGGCTTTACATCAACAGGCTCTTTTGGTTCATCTGCTTGCGGTTCATCTGCTTGTGTCATTTCATCGCCAGTATAAAGACCACTTAAATCTTGCGGATAAGCCTTTCTTAATGCTAGTGCTTCTGCAACTTTAGCAAGCATTGTGTGTGGCATTCTTTTCCACATTGGAGTAGGATTCCCTTGATTATCAGTTTGGCAATATTCTGTCCAATAGGCAACACCGACCGCCGCTGGATAGCGAGTATCACCACGAAAACGATAAACTGTTATTTTGCACGAAATTAACTTGCCGTCTTTTTCAATAAAAACAGGCTCGTCTTGACCAGCATAATCACCGCTCCTTTCTGCAATAACTCTAAAACCATCAATAGAAGTTTGGATTGACATTTTTTGCTTCCAAACATCTCTGCCATATTCTTTTTCTTTTACATTTCTATGTATAGCATAAATCTGACGAGTAAGCGGGTCTAAGCCTGTTCTTTTTGCTTGATACAAAAATAATTGTAATTCATCATTTGTTGCTTTTGGAGCAATCTGTGACTTAATTAATTTAACTTGATCCTCTGTAAAATTTACAATCGTTACTTCGTTTGTCATTGTCTCTATTGTTTTAATTAATATTATATCTTTCAAAATAGCTTTCTAAAACCATTTCTTGAATTTGCTCTAAATCATCGTTTGGGTGCAAACCTGTTCCAAAAGACATTTCATCACAAGCTTGACTAAAAGCCTTGCAAAACTCTTCCTCTTCCTGTGATTTATCTTTTTTATTGATCAAGTTATAAATATATGACTCATCATCAATTGCTTTTTGTAAAATTGGCTTAAATATTTTTTCCTCTTGTTGCATAAAATTATCTAAATCGTTCATAACCTACCCTCCCAGTAATCGCTTTCTAATTCTTTTTGAGCTTTTATTTCTTGCTTGTATTCTTTAAGCCTTACTTTATATTCTTTATCTACGCCATCTTGTATTTTATTAATCCAAGCAGTTGATAACAACCTTTCTTTGTCATCACCATAATAATTAATTACAGCGTAAACATCGGTTATATAAGAAGGTTGTTGATTTTCTACACAGTTATTAAGCAATAAATTTATAGCACTTTTTAGTTTAGTAGCTTCAAAATCTCCCTCGCAAGTTTCTATTACCCAATACATTATTTTCCCCAATAATAAGTTGATTGTCTTTGCGTGCGCTCTTTGGCGTTCTCTTCCATTAAATGAGCTATTTTGTAAGCTGATTGTAGGGCTTCAAAAGAAGTGATATTTTTGTTGTCAATCATTTTGCTAATTTGCTTTAGATCGTCTAGTTCGAATCTAGTGTATTGTGCTTTCATAGTATTTAAGTATTTAGTTAGTATTTAAGTATTTAGTTATAGTTTGTTTTTGGTTATTGTTAAATATTAACAATTATAAACATAATAGTCAACCCCTTTTTTTTAATTTTTTTTACAATACCTATCAAGCCAGTAAATTAAAGGCTTGGTAGGGTTAAGTTATTGTTTAAAGTTAGGTAATAATTTATTTACATTCTCGTTGACCTCTATTGTCTTCAAGTTGCTCTAATATTTTGTTAATATACTCGCTTATATGTGTCATTGTTTTAGAAATCGTTGTTAGTTACCTCAGTAAATTTGCCAAACTCGCCGTCAAAATCAACATCAAGCCCACCTGATAATCCATCTCTATTTTTAAGCACTTCTATTTTAAGTTTTTTCCATACATTTTTTGGCTGGTCTTCTTCTGCCCACATTGCAATAACACAATCCGCATCTTCATATAATCCGCCTGAACCCTTAAGGCTTCCAAGCCCCACCCTGCCACTTATCTTATCTTTTGTTAATTGACTTAATAGCAATATTGATATATCATATTTCTTAGCAATTTGTGCAAGCTTAACTACATTTTCTTTTATCAAACTAGCCTCGTTCATATTTCTTGCGTCACTAAGCTCCATTATTTGTGCGTAATCAATAACCATTAAATCAATCGGTTGCTTTCTTATCGCCCTTTTTAAAGCACTTTCTATTTTAGTTGCCGATAACTTAACTAAATCAGTTATTAAGAAAGTTTTCTTATACCCCTCCCATTGCTTAATAGCATCTTGTAAAATTGGCTCTTCATGTTGATAAATATTTCCTTTTAAGATTCTAAAAGAGTTAATTTGAGCAATCATAGCAATAAATCTTGTAAATATTTTTCTCTTCTGCATCTCCATACTAACAAAATATGCCCCTAAATCGCATTTTAAAGCGTTTAGAATGATGTTTTGACTAAAAAAGGTCTTACCCCCTCCACTTGAAGCCGCTAACACATATAGCCCTCCTTTTTGCAATCCTCCGTTTAACATCTTATCAAGACTTGGTAATTTTGTTGGAATAGGTTTTAAATTATTCTCTTTCTCAATGTTGTTAGCCCAGTCTTGCACTAAATCATCAACTCCAAACAATTGGATATTCTCTGCAGTAGTATCAATTTGAGTAATGCCAGCGTCTAATTGATTCATTACATCAACCAAATTAGCTGATTCTAAATTATTGTTAAGAGTGGTTAAAAGTTCCTCAAGTTGCCTCTTTTTAGCTAACTCTAAAACTTGAAAAGCATATTTTCTAATATCAACAATTACTGAAGCTTTTGAAAGTAATTGCCTTAAATATTCGTGACCACCATTTATTTCATTTGCAAAAAAATTGCCAAGAGTTACTTGATCTGATACATCATCATTAGATAAGCCATCAACAATTTTTTGGTAAATCTTTTGATGATCTACGACAATAAAATGTTTAGCTTCCAAAATATCGCTGACTCTAGCATAATACATATTTTTTACTATGATTGTTCCTAGAATTATTTGCTCTGCTTCTTCGTTGAATAACTGTCTCATACTAAATTTATTTTTTTGTTGTTAAACTTTTGCTTAATAGCTTGCCTTTTATCTTCTGGTAAAGCTCTCATTTTTTCCGCCCCACCAGCGACACACACAAGGTCTATTTCTAAGTGATATTCTTTTATTTCTTTGATTACCAAGTCACCTGCAATTTTGTTGATTTCAATTACATTGCTCGGCAGGGTAAGTGATTGTTTATCTCTTCCAAGCCAAGTAATAACCTTTTGTTTCCAATTTTGAACTTGTTTACCTCCTGTATCTTTCCAATTGCTAGCAGTGTAGAAGTCAATAAACTTTTGGCAATCTAATAGATAACCTTTTTCTATGCAGTAATCTTTAACTTGCTGGAGAGTAGGGGGGGTAAATTTAGGCTCAGGGGTTTTCTTGGGTTTCCTTGGGTTCTTATTGGGTTTCTGTTTTTCTTTTTCCCACCTTTCCTCGGCCGCTTTTTTTCTTTTTTCTGATCTTTCTTTAATATCGTTAATATCGCTTAACCAAGATTTATTTACAAGTAAACCTTCTTGCTCTTCAAAAATGATTTTTACCATTTTATCTAACAAAGCTTTATCGCCAAAGAATTTACATCTTTGACAAATATTATCTTTTTTAATCTCACCAGCATATTTGAAATAAGCGGCTTTTAAAATAAAATAAATTCCAATCTCTTCAGCTGTAAAATCATCTTGTAAATCTAAAATATCGTTTGATTTCTCTTGGAAGTAATAAATTTTGTCTTTCATAGTTTATACATTTAAAAGTTAATAATTAAACATATAAACAATAAACTATAAACATATAAACTATGTTTAGCATATGCAAAATTAAAGCAAGTGCAATGCAAGTGCAATGCAAGTGCATATGAAGTATTGATTTTATTGATTGTAACTTTTGTCATAATGATTAGTATTACTTGTTAAAACTTGTTCCTTAATATCAGTAGTATAATATGAAAATTGCCTTTTGACTGCATCAATAATAATTTGAGGAGCTTTTACCTCATTTAATTGAGATAAAATCTTGGCAACATGTCTATTGTGAAGTTTATTGATTTGAATTTCCATATTTTTACTTACTTCCATTTTTTGCAAATTAGATTGCTCTTTCATTTTGCTTCTTATTTTTTTAATTGTCAATTACTCCTTCAATTTTAGCCTTTTGTTCTTAAACTCAAACTTTGGATTGTCTTGTAAATATCTTTTTCTAAGCTCTAAGAAATCGCCTTGACTGAATTTGATCGCATAAGTTTTATAAACATAAGTTAAAAAATCTTGTATTTTGCTAAATCTCTTTTTGTAGCCGATTGATGTTTCAGCTTCCAAAATGATTTTATCTTTAGTTTTCTTGTCAAGATCATCAAGCCAATCATAATTTTTAACACCGACTTGATTTTTTTCTTTAATTTCTTTCTCAGTTTTTCGCTTGCAAGTGTAGCATTGATAAGATTCATCTAGCCCACCTTTATAAACTAAATCACCGCACCATAGGCACTGATCTATATTTGTTTTTGGTCGTTCAAAAGCGTTCATAATTGCACCTCCAATTCTTCGTCTATTAATAAAGCGGCTCCTTGCGGAAACATTGTTGTCAGCGGAAGTCTTCTCTCTCTAATAATATTAGCAATAAATGCTAAGTTCTCATATATACTGTATTCGTAAGCATAAATCAAAGCCTCCTCTAAATCTTCAATACTATCTACTTCGGGGTACTTGATAAAATAATTATTCAACTCTTCAACACCTCCATAAACTCCTATGATAAGCAACATATCGTTGTTTATATCATTTCTATGCTCTTCATTAGTAATTTCTGGATTGCGTTGATATTTATTGATTAATCTATCTCTTAATTCATTTTCAAGCCCTTGTTGTTCAAAAATAAGAGTTATTAATTCATCAATTCTTAAATCGTTTGCACTTCTTGACATAATTTATAATATTTCAAAGTTAATAAGTTTTTTAAATCTTTTGCAATAAGCTAACTTAGATTGCGTTTAGTATTTTCATTTTGCTATTTCTCCCTTTCTAATTGTTGAATTTAAAGCCTCGCAAATATCTGTTTTGCGGTTTAAAAAATTGCCTATTTTCTCTCTCCATTTAGCAATACCATTTTCAATTTTAGGCTCACCAATGTTGAGTTTGTGTTTTAATGTAAAGTTTTGACTTCTTATGTTATCAGCCAAAATGTTCGACATTAGTTCGCCGTCTAAATCTAATTTGTGACGGTTTTCAAAAAGTTGCTCTAAAGCTTTTTTCATGCCAATAGCAGCATATCTTGGTCTAATAACTGGCGAATTGCTTGGCGTGTCATTGCTTCTAGTTTCGGGGGTGAAATGATTACCCCTTTCTATTTGCTTAACAATCCCGCTTTCATCAATGACATGAGGCATAAATCCAGTTACTCCAATAGCTTTGCCATGCTCATTTATTACTTTGTTATAGCCAAATTCACAAATATTGTTATTTTTTGAGACATATCTATAAGCATCAAAAAGATATTTTCTTTTATCCGCTTGCATAAAGTACTCTTGAACGGCTGGTATATTGTTAATATCAACCTCTTTTTCCATATTTGGGACAAAGTGTCGCAAAGCAGAAAAAGCTATATTTGTAGCTGTTAAATTAGCGAAAAATTCTTTGTCTTCTTCGCAATTCGGATTAAGTTTGACTAATCTAATTTGATTATAAGTCGAAAAAGCTCTTGTAAATTGTGCTTTGTTGAGAAGTTTTAACATATTATTGATATAAATTAAGTCTGTTTATTAAGATATTTTCAAGTCTGTCTTGTTTCTTTTGACAATCTGCAATATTAATAACTTTATTATCTTGAATATAGCTTGTTATTATTGCGTCAAAAGTGTCGTAAAATATATTGATTAGATCAAATCCATATAATTTTTTTTCTTTTATTTCTTTTTTAGCTAAAGCTAAATGTTTATAAATTTTCATTTTTTTAAAATATTGTTGCTATTATTGCGCCAGTTAGTAGCACTCCAAAATAGATAAAAGCGAAAGTTGTCATTTTGTTTATTTAATTAAGTTATTATCAGCTAAAGCCTTATAAGCTCTAGCAATGAAGATTGATCGTTTTCTATTTATAAACAACATCAATCACTTGATCTTGTGGAACAAAGTTCAATGTTCCCTCTTGACAATAATCAACCTCACCATCTTTATATTTAACTTCAAAACCCCCTTCGTTTATTTCTTGAATTATTTTTTTTGTTTTGGGGTCGATGATTGAATAAGTACAATCAGTCATTGTATCAATTCTAGAAGTATCTATTTCTTCAACTTCTTCAGAAATAAAATGAGTGTAATTTTTGTCATTAACTAAATAGTTAATAGAGTTGTCGCTTGATTGCATTTTAAATCCTTCAACTACCTCGCCAGTAGCTTTTATTTTGAATTTACAAGGCGTTTCTTTTATGTTTGTATCAAATGAATTTATCATAGTATTTATTTGTTTAGTTTAAAAAATTTATTATTTTCTTTTTGTGTAACTTCTTGATATTCTTGATCTAAGTTGTTCCACATTTGACCACCTTCCCAAATACCATCTTTCCAAATACCATATTCCCAAATACCATCTTTCCAAATACCATCTTTCCAAGTGCCACCTTTCCAAGTACCATTTTCCCAAGTTATATATGGCCCTTTATCACAAATAATTGCATTTCGGAAATCTGCATCTTTAAGCCACGGATATTTTTTTTCTAAATCTTCTTTATTTGAGTTTATTATTTTCTTATATTTCATATTATTTATTTATTTAAGTTGCTATAATCATCTTCAATCAGTTTAGCAATAATGCCCTTAACTGTTAGATATTTGTAATGTTTTTTAAGTTTGTTAAGTTTGCGAATAACTTCAACATCAAGCCTGAAGCTTAATATTTTAGATTTATCGCCTTTTTTGGTTGTGTATGTTGTCATTTTTATTAAATTATATTCCCAAACAAGATCTGTAATCTTGGCTATTGTTAGTAGCTTGCTTGCAGTGATTGCTTGCATAGCTAAAACCTTTTATGATAGTTGTAGCAAAGATTAAGAAAAATAAGATTGCGATGATTGATTGTTTTAATATTGTCATTGTTATAGTATTTAATTAATATTGCGGGCTTTGTGATGTTGATTTTGATTAATGTTTTGTTTGTTCGACTTGGTCGATTGAGAATAAAAAGCATTTACAAAATCTATTAAACTTTATTTGCTCTTTTTCGCCTTTTGTGTTTTCAATTTCTTTTTTGAAAGTTTTGGGCGTACTAAAGAATAAATAACCTTTTTCACCTTTTTTTACTTTGTAGCCTTTCTTTTTCCAGCCAAGAAAAGTGTCTAATTCCTTATTTTGTAGATTGTAGATTGATTTAATAAAAAAGTTTAAGGGCTTTTCCATTAAAGTAACTGCTTCTAATGGGCTTGCTCGCATAATAGCTAAATCTTTTAATTCTCTAGCTTGTTTTGCTAAGTTATTTAAAACTTGATAATCTTGTCTATTTTTTTCTTGGTTAGTCATAGTATTTATAATATTTAATTGATATTGTTTGTTTGTGTGATAAACTCAGTATTGCACCAATGATTTTATTTGTCAACAAAAAATTACAATTATTTTTAAATTATTTTTCAAGCTAGATAAATCAAGAGTTGAGATCATATTGCTGGCGTTGGTAAGATGATAAATAAAAAAGTTATTGACAAAATAAACAAAATATTGATTATATTTTTTTAAATACACATTTATTTACTTCCTTTCCTCTTGCAGTCTGCCAATTGCAAGAGGATTTTTTTTTATAAAAAAAACTATTGACAAAATAAATTAAAAAAAAAAGACTTGACAAAACCCAGAAATTTGGGGGTTTGGGGGTAAGCGCTAGCAGGGATGCTACACTAGAATTTGCAAGAGTGTCCCGCTGAAAGCGTATAATCTTTTGACATTAGCGAGCAATTGGCGCGAGCGGTCAAAAGTAAATCTCTAAACTAGCAACTAGTAAGAAAATCTTACAAGTTGACTCAAAACAACAATCACATTTTTTTTTACTCTTTTTTTTTATGATTATTGTAAGTCAAGAAGATCAACTTGAGAAATTTAGAGTGCAATTGACTAAGTTTGAGCTGAAAATGAGAGATTTTTTAAAAAAAATGGTGAATTTAGCCAAAGATGATAAGAAAAAAGCTAAAAAACAGCTGGATTATGTTAGATCAAGATATTTATTGAATGAGAATACTATTTTAATGTTTAGAAGACTTGGATTGTTACATGATTATAGTTTATTGTTGAAAGATTATAATAAAGCTTTAGATGAGATTTAGTGTAACATATGGGTCTGGGTTAATAAAAAAGGGTAAAAAATGAAAATAGGATTTTTGACAGGAGTTTTTTTGTTTTTGGGTGGTTGTGCTAGTGTTATCAATGGTTCAAAGGAGAAAATAACAATTAATAGTGAGCCAGCAGGTGCAAAAGTAATAATAGATGATAAATATATTGGAAAAGCACCAGTTGTTTTTGAAGCAGAAAGAAGAAAAGATTTAGCAGTAAGATTAAAAAAAGATGGTTATAATGATACATCTATAATAATAGAGAATAAATTTAGTGATTTAGCTTTACTTGATTTGTTAATCCCTCCATTTTTCTTGATAGATTTATACACTGGTGGAGCTTGGACACTAGAAAAAGACAGATATTTTATTGAATTAGACAGCGAAAAAGCTAATCAATCATATAATATTAAAATGCAGTCTAACTCTTTACTAGAAGATTTAAACAAAGCATATAAAAGAAATAATGAATAAACATTGTGATTTTGTTGATATAGATAAAGTATATCAATTAATGCAGAATTTAAAGATAAATAAGACTCAATTAGCCAATTTAGCTGGTGTTTCAACTGTTCAAATTAGAAATTGGGAAAAAAAGGGAAGGGCGCCACAATACAGATTTAGTCAAATATTAGTAGAGTTACAAAGAGCTTTCAAAGAAGAATATGATCGTAAAATGCAAATAATCGATATTCACTAATGAGCGATAAAAAAGAGTTAATCAAACAAGATATTGCTAAGAATGTTAGTAATTATTTAGCAGAAAAAGGAATACAAGAATACAGTAAGGAGTTTTTTGGTGATAAGATTGACAATGTTTTAAACAAACTAAATCAATTAGCTTTATCTGCTGAGAATGAAGACACACAACTAAAAGCTATAAAAGAGATAAGAGAACTTTTGAGTGATAAAAAAGATAGTAATCAAACTAATATTCAAAACAATATTAATCTTGGTGATTTCTTAGATAGCTTAAAATGATGGAACTGACAGATCAACAAAAAGAGAAATTAAGACAATTATATATTGATTTCCCTTTCTTTGCTAAGAATTGTTTAAACATAAGAACTAAAAGCGGCCAATTAGAGTCTTTTGAATTAAATAAGGCTCAATTATATATTCATGAAAAACTAGAAGAACAAAAAAGATTAACTGGCAAAGTTAGGGCAGTTATTCTTAAAGGTAGACAACAAGGTTGTTCAACATATGTTGCTGGTAGATTTTATCACCAAATCATACAAAGAAAGGGTAGTAAGTGTTTTATTCTGACACATAGAAAAGATGCAACTGATAACTTATATAAACTAGTCAAAAGGTATCATGACAAAGCGCCAGAAATCATTAAACCACACACTGGGATCAGCAACGCAAATCAATTATATTTTGATGAATTAGACAGCGGTTATTCAATCGGAACAGCAGGCGGTGGAACTGTTGGAAGGTCTGACACAATACAATTATTACATGGTTCGGAGGTAGCTTTTTGGGAAAATGCAGATGAGATTAGTACTGGTATTATGCAAACAATAGCAGATGAAAAAGGAACGGAAATAATACTAGAATCAACTGCCAATGGTATTGGTAATCTATATCATAGAATGGCAACTAATGCAATGCACAATCTTAATGATTATCAATTGATATTTATTCCTTGGTTCTGGCAAGATGAATATAGAAAAGAAATAGATGATGATTTCAAGCTAACACAAGATGAAGCTGACTTCAAGCAACAATATAATCTTGATAATCAGCAAATCGCTTGGCGTAGAAATAAGATCAATAACTTTGTAGGCGGTGAATGGCAGTTTAAACAAGAATATCCAAGCAATGCAACAGAAGCTTTTCAAACAAGCTCTGATGATAGTTTGATACAGCCAGAATTTGTAATTAGAGCTAGGAAAGCCAAGAATATACATAAAGGCAATCAATTGGTTGTTGGGGTTGATCCAGCTTATAAAGGCAAAGACAAAACAGCTATTGTCTTTAGAGATGGTAGGGTGCAGTATAAACACGAATCTTACAGTGGACTTGATACAATGGAGGTTGTAGGCAGGATAATTCAAATAATAAACCATTATCACCCGGAAAAAATCTTTATAGATATTGGGGGAATAGGGGCAGGAATCTATGACAGACTTAAAGAATTAGGGTATAGTAAGGTTTGTGTAGCTATAAACTTCGGTCAACGCTCTGATGAGCCAGAAAGGTTTTTTAATAAAAGGTCTGAGATGTGGGGCAAAATGGCAGAGTGGGTAAAAGATGAAGTAAGTATTGAAGATAATGACAATTTACATAGTGATTTAATAGCTCCTAACTATACTTTTGACAGCCAAGGAAGATTGAAGCTAGAAAGCAAAGATGAGATAAAAAAAAGATATTTAAAGTCGCCAGATCTTGGTGATGCTTTGGCTTTAACCTTTGCCTATCCTATACCTAATAAAGTATTTAGAGAAAAATATGGCAATACTCAACAGGTATTCGCTCAAGCTAATTGGAACCCTTTTGATTAATGATTATACAACTAAGACAAGAAGATTTTGAAGATATGAAAGAATGGTTTAAATTCTTTAAATGGCACTGTCCACCTTTGGAATGTTTACCTGATACAACTTATATTTTGGTAGAAGAAAATATTAAAATAGGGGCGGTTTCTTTATATCATTGTGTAAGCGGGAATATCGGCTTTACTGAATGGTTTATTGTCAATCCTAACGCACCAAGACATTTAAGAAAGAATTTTATTGACAAACTATTGACACATGTATTTAAACAAGCTAAAGAAAAGAAATTAAAGTTTCTTTTATGTTCAACTAAAAACCAAAATTTAGCTAGAAATTTAATTAACAACGGTTATATAGAAACAGATCAAAACATTACTAACTTTATTAAATCATTATAAAATGGGAGCAATAGCAACAGGGATATTAGTAGGAGCGACGGTTTTAGGAGCTGGAGCAACAGCGTATTCAGCACAACAGCAAAACGAAGCGGCAAGAAGGGCAGAGACTAGAGCTAAAGCTATGGCAAGTGATGAAAGAAAAAGGCAAGAGGAGCAAGAAGCTATTATTGCAAAACAAGAAGAAAAGACTATGAAAAGACAAGCTGGAGCATTAAGAGCAACAGCAGGAAAAAGAGCAGGGCGTAGAAGTTTAGTTACTGGACCAGAGACAGGGCTAGCACAAAGTGAAACATTAGGTTAATGGCATTTAATATAAATAAATTTTCACCAATCGGCGGACAATCAACAAGGGGAGCAAGTCCTCAAATGTTTAGCTATAGCACAACTGACAGCCTAAACACTGTAGAAACAGAGGGCTACTTTAATAATGCTAGAACTTATTTAGAAATAAAAGATATTATTACAGTAGTTTATAACAACGCAACTTTGCAATACAAAGTGACTACAGTTCCTTTAAATGGAAACATAATTATACAAAATATAAACTCTATAACTAACTATAGGGTAATAGACTCTAAAGATAAATTACCAGATGCAACCTCAGGAGTTATTACTTTAGAAGATAATACTGGTTATTTAATAACTACAACAATTGATTTACTAGGTGATAGATTAGTTTGTGGTCAAAATACTGTCTTATTTGGCGTATCTTCTGAGAATTGTCGTTTAAAAAGTACAGGATTAACAGGTACAGCTTTAATTACTTCTGTGTGGTCTTTACCAATGCGTAATATCACAATAGAGGCAGATGTCGCTTTTAATCTTGATGCTACTGGTAATTCAAATCAAGCTCTTGATTGGTATGCTGTCAATTTAACTAATTGCGAAAGTTGCGGAACTATTAAAACTTATACAAATTTTATTATGCAATCTTCGGCTTTTCTTGATAGCGGAGATTTAACTTTTGACGGAAGTATCGGAACTATAGCTTTTGAAACTTGCTTGTTTGAAAATAGAGCAGGAAAAACCTCAATAATATTACCAGCCACATTAACAGTAACGAGAAGGTTTAGAATTATTTATTCATCGTTTGTTACTTTGGGTTTTTTAGGAGAAACTGGAATAAATGCTTCTACCTCAATGACTATACCAAACGAAGGTTATATTTTAGATGCAATTAATTTCGCAGGTGGAGGAACTTATCTTGCAGGGATTTCAACAAGTGACAATAAATCAAGAATAACAGATTGTAGAGGAATAAATAACTCTGCTAATATTGCACAATATTATATGAATAATAATGCCACAGCAACCACTATTGCAGTTAGTGGTACTTTTTATAAAGCTTTAGGCACAACAACAACAGGAGAATTTGTTGAGAAATTTGATGTAACAACCACAAGCAATAAAGCAGTTTATAAAGGTTCTTTGACAGGTTTTTATAAAATAACTGCTTGTCTTACAGTTACAGGCTCTTCAAATAAAGAAGTTGCAATAAGGAGTGCTAAAAATGGGGTAACTAGTCCACAAAGCGAAATCACATCAACAACAAGCGCAGGTGGAAAGGCGGAAGGGATTACTTGTCAAGATATAGTTTCTTTAGCAACTGATGATTATTTGGAAATATTTATTACAAACAATACCGACACATCAAGTCTTACAGTAGAAGATTTAAATGTAATAATAGAAAGGTTAAACTAATATGGCACAACTAACACAAGAAAAATTACTAAAAAGAATACAAGTTGCTGAAGGTGTACAGATGCAATATAAATCACTTTTTGAAAGTGCTTATGAGTTAGCATTGCCACAACGCAACTTATTCACTACCTACTCACAAGGTAGTAATAAAATGGAAAAGGTTTATGATTCAGCGGGCATAAGTGCTTTAAATGGCTTTGTCAATCGTATGCAATCAGCTTTAACACCTACTTTTGTTAAATGGGCAGAGTTAAAAGCTGGTCCAGCTATACCACCTGATCAAAAAAAAGAAGTAGATAAAATACTAGAATTAGTAACTGATATATTATTTTCGGTAATTAATAGCTCAAACTTTAGTGTTGCAGTCGGCGAAATGTTTTATGACTTAGCTGTCGGAACTGGTGCTATGCTTATTTTGGAAGGTGAAAATGATGATAAACCAATTAGATTTATTTCAGTACCTACTGCAAATTTAGCTTTAGATGAAGGTTCAAACGGAGAAATAGCAGGTATATTTAGAAAACATTGCTTGCCAGCAAGGGGTATTTTTGACACTTGGAAAGATATAAAACCAACAAGCGATATATTAAAAATCATTAAAGATGAGCCTGAAAAAGAATTAGAGTTTAAAGAAGCTACTTATTATGACAGTAAATCTAAAGTGTGGTATTATGATGTTTTGTATAACAAAGACAGAGTAGTATCAAGAACTTTAAATAGAAACCCTTGGGTGATCGTTAGATGGTCAAAGGTTGTAGGTGAAGTATTTGGCAGAGGTCCATTATTGCAAGCCTTGCCAGACCTTAAAATGCTTAATAAAGGCAAAGAATTAGCAATAAGAGCGGCACAGCTTAATATCTTTGGAGTTTATACTGCAACAGATGACGGAATTACAAACTTTAATACAATTAAAATTCAACCAAATGGAGTAATACCAGTCGCAAGAAATGGTGGTCCATCTGGTCCTTCAATTGCACCATTACCAAGAACAGGTGATTTAAACGCACAAAACTTTATGTTTGAAGAGTTGAAACAACAAATCAATTCTTTAATGCTTAATAATAGATTACCACCTGATGCTGGACCAGTAAGAAGTGCAACTGAAATTGTAGAAAGAATGAAGCAGTTACAGGTAGATACTGGAGCCGCTTTTGGTAGATTAATCTTTGAATTTATCCAACCATTATTACAAAATGTAATAACTATTCTTGAGAAGAAAGGAATTATAACTTTTGGCGGTGGAATTAAGATTGATAATATAGCAGTTACAACACAAATATTGTCGCCAATTGCTAAATCAGAAGCTATTGAAGAAGTAAACGCCATTGTTCAAAGTGATCAAATATTGAAAGCTATTGATCCAACAGGTCAACTAACTCAATTAACCTTTGACACTGAAAAGCTTGCAGATATTATAGTTGCAAAATTAGGTGTTTCACCTTTAGCAATAAGAACTAATGAGGAAAGAGAGACTTTAAAACAACAAATAGCTGAGGGCTTGGCACAACAGCAACAAATTCAATAACAATACAAATTAATAATGACAGATATTAATACACCGTGGGGATTGGATTCTTTAGATAAAGAAGAAAAGCAATCGCAAAAAGAATTTGAGCAAGCACAACAAATATTGAATGAGCAATATATGGCTTGTTTTGGAACGACTGCAGGAAAAAAAGTATTAGAGCATTTAAAGAAAATCACAATTGAGCAACCTGCATGGGTTCCAAGTGGAGGAGTTGTAGATGGACAATCAGCAATTCATCACGCTTTTGCAAGAGAAGGACAAAACTCAGTTGTGCGTAGTATTATAGATCGTATTAATTCAATTAAAAAATAATGGCAAAGAAAAAAAATAAAACACAGGTTCAAAAACAAACTCAAGAAATTGAAGAGTTACCAACTAATTTACATAAAGGCGATACTCCTTTACAAATAGCTTGCAGAGCTGGTAACTTAGAAAAAGTTAAAGAAATATGCACCACTGAAAAACCATTTTTAAACTATAGAAATAATGTCGGCAATACCGCTTTGGATATTGCTACAAAAAAAGGACATACTAATATAGTTAATTTTTTATCAACTTTAAAATAAAATCAAATGACAGAAGAAAGTTTAATTGCAGGTATAGAGCCTGAACAACAAGAAAAAACAGTAGATCAAATCCAAGAGGAAGAGTATAACAAACAACAAGAAGAGATTGAAAATAAAACAGAATCTAAAGAAGCAATAAAGCCAGAAGGTTTAGATGATTCTTTTTGGGATGAAGAAAATAAATCTATTAAACAAAATGAATTGATTGAAGCTTACAAAAAAGAGCAAGAAAAAGCCTTAGGTTTAAGAAGAAAGCTTTCAGAAAAAGGAAGCGATAAAGCCCCTAAATCTATTGATGAATATGTTTTAGATGAGTCTTTAAATGAATTACTACCAAATGAGAGCCCTACAACTGCTTTGCTAAAAGAAAAGGCTTTGGAAGCAGGGTTGTCTAAAGATAAATTTAATGCTTTTATTTCATCAGTTATGCCAGCTTTAAAAGAAAATGGCTTGATTGTTGATGGACCTCTTAATGAAGAAGAAAGGCAAAGGCAATTTGAAGAATATAAAGCAAGCGAATTAAAAAAACTCGGAGACAATGGACCTAAGATTTTGCAAGGATTAGCTAATTGGGGACACGCTTTGGTTAATAATGGCGTATTATCTAAAGATGAATTGCCAGTATATAATAATCTTTTAACCGATGCTGCAAGTATAGCAGTAATTAGTAAGCTTAGAGCCTTGACTGGTGAGCAAGACATACCAGTTAAAACTGCTGTTCAAGATGGCTTGCCTTCTCGTGCAGAAATAGATCAATTAATCGCTTCCCCTGAATATGAAGCAGGCAATGCTGATGTTCATAAAAAAGTAGAAGATTATTTTAAAGCAGTTTCATAATTGTAAAAATAACAATTAAAAATTACTTGACATAGTTTTAAGTGGTTTCTAGCCTAAGTTTAGATAATTTTATCTATCTTAGGCTAATTGCTTTGCAACCCTAATGATACATAAAACGCTAGCAAGAGCGAATCTTGAAGTAACAATCCTGATGATCTGAGAGCCTAATACCTTGATGATTATTAGCTTAATTGTGCGAATAATACTCGTGTTTTTTTGTTAATAATTAAAGGTTTTAATAATGTCCGCAACTTTATCTACTGCTTTTATCGCTCAGTTTGATGCTGAAGTAAAGCAAGCTTACCAAGGTGCTGCTAAATTATTTGGCACTGTAAGAACTAAAACTGGTGTTGTTGGTTCAACTCACCGCTTCCCTAAATTAGGAAAGGGTCTAGCTCAACCTAGAATCCCGCAAACTGATGTTGTACCAATGAATGTACAGCATTCTAATGTAACTGCTACCTTAGAAGATTGGAATGCCCCTGAATATACTGATATATTCAATCAATCTAAAGGTAG
>Ga0209962_1000046_pt1 | contig 36161 bp, 20 predicted proteins | sample SalPonA_C_H2O_MG_FD_185722 | JGI IMG/M metagenome (GOLD analysis project Ga0209962, IMG submission 185722) | Water microbial communities from South San Francisco under conditions of wetland restoration - Salt Pond MetaG R2A_C_H2O_MG (SPAdes)... | ecosystem: Environmental > Aquatic > Non-marine... | reverse complement strand
GGGAAGTTACACCTGCTGAATATGCAAACGACGAATGGTATGTTGAAGGAGTAGGCGACAAAATTCGTCTTGTTAATGAAAACGATTTAACAATTCCTGCCGCTTACAGCAGTGATGTACTAGTACCATTTGACAGTGCAGGATTTGACAGACTTCCGTTTGGTAATGCAAACTCATTTGCTACTGTAAAAGATTACATTGTAATTAATAGAGCAAGTGCTGATAGAAACGCTTGGTCACGTTACAACAAATGGTTCCACAAAAGTGTAGTTGAAGCAAGCGCATCATATAATAATCAACTTCCTCTTGTAGATCAAAGTGCAAGAGCAAGTCGTCCTATTATTGAATTTGAAGCTGGACTTAAACTACACAATTTTGGTACACAAGCGAAGAAAGACATTGAGCTAATTGACACAATTACAACAGACGCATTTAGTATTATTGAAGGCGCTGAAGGTTACAACGTTGACGGCATTGACCTTGCAGAAGGTATGCGTATTATTTTTGCTGCTGAAACTGACATTTTAGTACGTGCAAAAGTATATGAAGTTAAGTTTATTAATTTTAACAACAATAGACAAATTAGCTTAATCGAAGCAGAAGATACATTACCACAAGAAAACGAAACTGTTATTGTTCGTAACGGTAACGACAATAGAGGTAAACTATTTTGGTACAATGGAGACACTTGGGTAGAAGCACAAGCTAAAACAAAAGTTAACCAAACACCTCTTTTTGATATGTTCGACGAAGAAGGTAACAGTTTTGGTGACAAGTCTGTATATGGCGTATCTACATTTGCTGGAAATAAAGTATTTGCTTACATTGAAAGCAACGTAGAAGCAGAAGATTCGGAATTAGGTTTTGGTTTAACTTATCGTTCAATTGAAAACTTAGGTGATATTAGTTTTGAATTTCCTTTGATTAGCGACACTTTCGAGTATCAAGTTAATGACACAGTACTAACAGTTAAAACAGAAACAGGTTATCTAAGAAAGTACCAAGATTTAACAAACTATGTTTCTCAAAATGGTTGGTCTAGAGCAAAGAGCCCAAGTAGACAAGCAGTTATTCGTCAATATGTTGTTGATGCGCAATTTAACGACTTTGCAGTTGATGTATTTGATAACAGCGGAGATCTAAATGATCTTCGTGTTAAGGTTATTCTTAACAACAATGTGAAAGTAGAAAACACAGATTACGTTATCAACAGAATAAACGGTGTAGCGTACATTACTTTTACAACTGACCTAGTAGCAAACGACAACGTTGTATTAAAGTGCTACAGTGCATCGGACAAAAACGAAAATGGCTACTACGAAATTGCGCACAACTTAGAGCGTAATCCGCTTAATGCTAATATGAGTATGTTTACGCTTGGCGAAGTGATCGATCACGTAGGTACTATTGTTGAAGATGCTCCTAACTATTTAGGTGCAGCATACCCTGGTACAAGCAATTTGCGTGATTTAGGTGACGTAGATGCATACGGCAAGCGATTTGTAAAACATACAGGTCCTATGAACCTAGCACTATACCACTTGGTAAACAAAGAAGCAAATATCGTTAAAGCACTAAAATTTGCTAGAGCAGAATATGCTAAATTTAAACGTCAATTCATTCAAACAGCAGAATCATTAGGTTTTGACGGATATCCTAAACAGCACGTTGATTTAATCATGCGTACTATTAATGCTCAAAAAACTGAGCGTATGCCGTTCTACTTTACAGACATGGTTCCAACAGGTGGCGCTAAACACATTCAGCACGAAGTAAAAGCTAGTGATGGAGATTACTTTGCATTAAGCGCACCATTTAGTTTAAGCAATCATACTGCAAAAGCAGTACTGGTCTACCTAAACAATGTACAACTTACACACGGTAAAGATTACACATTTAACGACGAAGGATTTATCCGTGTAACTGCTGAAAAACAATTCCGTGACATTATCGATATCTTTGAATATGATACTACTGACGGTAGCTTTGTTCCGAGCACTCCTACTAAACTAGGAATGTATCCTGCTTTTGAACCACAAATTTATGTTGACGATACTACGCTTGAGCCACGTACAGTAATACAAGGTCACGATGGTAGTATTACACTAGCATATGGCGACTTCCGTGATGACTTGTTGCTTGAGTTAGAACGCAGAATCTACAACAACATTAAACAAGCATACCGCACAGACATATTAGATATTCATGAGTTTGTAGGCGGTGAATACAGAAACACAGGATTTTCTAAAACTAATATTGACAGATCGATTGTATCTGACTTTGTACAATGGTTAGAAATTGCAGGTGATCCTGACTATACAACAAATGAAAATTATGTAACTGAAAACTCGTTTACATATAACTATAGCAGTATGACATCGCCTAACGGCACTGCACTACCTGGATGGTGGAGAGCTGTATACCGTCAAGCATACGATACTGATCGTCCACATACACATCCTTGGGAAATGCTAGGATTTAGCGTTAAACCGAGTTGGTGGGAAGATGAGTATGGACCAGCACCTTACACAAGTGCCAACCTTGTTCTTTGGGAAGATCTAGAACAAGGTGTTATTCGTGAGCCTGGTGTTCCTGTACGCAGAAACAAAAAGTATGCAAGACCTGGTATACTTAATCACATTCCTGTAAACGACCAAGGACAGCTACTTTCTCCGTTAGCAAGTAACTATGCACAAAATTTTGTTCAAAGTCTTACAAGAGAAGAATTTAAATACGGTGACGAAACTCCTGTAGAAACAGCATGGCGCAAAAGCTCAGAATATCCATTTGCATTAATTACTGCATGGGTACTAAACCAGCCTACTAAGATTATGGGCATAGGTTTTGACTTGAGCAGAATGACAAGAAACGCTGTAGGTAATCTTGTATACACAGAAGCAAACACAATACTAAGATTGCAAGATTTAGTATTTCCTAATACAATTAAAGACGATCAGCGTGTTATTACTAGTGGTCTTGTAAACTATGTTTACAACTACCTAGCAAGTAGCACAACTGCAAATTACGAAGCTTATCAGTCCAACGTTAAGAATATCAATAACCAACTTGCAATTAAAGTGGGAGGCTTTACAGAAAAGGCTAAATTTAAACTAATACTTGATTCTAGAACACCGTTAAATGAAGGTAACGTATTTGTTCCAGAAGAAAACTATAAAATATTCTTAAATACAAGTGCGCCTATTGAAACTGTTAGCTTCAGTGGTGTTATTATTGAAAAAGCAACTAATGGCTTTATTGTTAAAGGCTACGACAAACAAGTAAGCGAGTTTAACTACTTTGAGCCTGTAATCAAAGCAAATGATCCTGTTATTAACGTAGGCGGTGTTTCGGAGCAGTTTGTTGAATGGAACGAGCGCAAGCAATACGTTAAAGGTCAGAATGTAAGATATAACGGTGTATATTACAGAGTTACAAACAGTCATGTAAGTTCTACAGACTTTGCAGCAGAAAACTTTGCAAAATTAGCTAGCTTGCCGCAAGTAGGCGGCCGTGATGCAGTATTGCGTAGATCATTTACAAGTCGTATAAACAAACTTCCGTATGGTACATTAATACGTTCTGTACAAGATGTAGTTGACTTCTTGTTAGGGTACCAAGAGTACTTGAAGTCTACAGGAATTAAATTTGAATACTTTAACGAAGACACTGCTCTTGTTGAAGATTGGAATTTCTCAGTAAAAGAATTCTTGTTCTGGACTACACAAAACTGGGCAGCAGGAAGTGTTATTGCACTTAGCCCTGGTGCACAAGACTTGCGTTTTTCAAGAGACTACGCAGTAGTAGACAACATATTTGATGATTTCTATGATTACAGCCTATTAAAAGCAGACGGTAAAAAACTTGAACGATCGTTTAGTTCGATTGCTAGAGACAGTGAAAACGAGTTTGGCTTGAGATCTAAAAATACTGCTGACGGAATCTATTCTGTACGCTTGCCACTAGTACAAAAAGAACACGTTGTATTGCTTGACAACAAGACTGTGTTTAATGATTACATTTACGACCCAGAAGCAGGTTACCGTCAGGAGCGTATTCGTGTAACTGGTTACCGTTCAGACGGCTGGACAGGTGGACTACACATTCCTGGATTTGTATACGACAGTGCAGAAGTAACTGACTGGGAACAATGGAAGGATTACGGTATCGGCAGCCTTGTAAAATACAAAGAATTCTACTATGTGGCACTAGGCAACCTTGCAGGCGTAGAACGATTTAACGATTCAGACTGGGAACGTTTAGAAGATCGTCCAGAGTCTAAGATGTATCCAAACTTTGATTACAGAATCAATCAGTTTGCAGATTTCTATGATCTAGACAGCGACAACTTTGACGTAGAACAGCAAAAACATGCACAGCACTTAATTGGCTATCAGAAGCGTCAATACCTACAGAATATTATTAACGATGAAGTAAGTCAGTTTAAATTCTATCAAGGCATGATTCAAGACAAGGGCACAACTAATGCTCTTACTAAACTGTTTGATGCACTAAGTTCAGCAGACAAAGACAGTTTAGAGTTCTACGAAGAGTGGGCTATTAGACTAGGACGTTACGGTGCTACTGACAACTTTGAAGAAGTAGAATACATCATCGACGAAAAACAACTAAAACTAGATCCTCAACCAGTTGAGCTAGTAGACAGTATTCCGTTAAACGACACAGATTTAACTTACAAGCTTACTAGAGGAAATGTATACTCTGCTCCTAAGGACTACGATCATGCACCATTCCCTGTTACATTAACTCCTCAGAGCGAAACACGCTCTGCAGGTTATGTAATGGACCAAGATGTAAAATATCGTATTAATGACAAGTATGACTTGTTAGGTAAAGATATTACTGCTATTGGACCAGAAGATTATATTTGGGTAACTGGTCGAAATTCAGACTGGGATGTATTACAACTTGTTACTACAGAATATCGTGTAACTAAAATAGAAACTTTCCAAGACAGTGTTGACAGTATCACAGGAAGTCCAACACCAGGCGCTTTCTTCTACCTTGACAAAACTGCTAAAGGATTTAGCATTAACGATGTAATAGGTCTAAGTAACGTAGAATCAGAAAACCAAGGTTTTTACGAAATTGTTGACATTAGAAACAATGTGTTGGAAGTGCTTGTACCTGAAGAAGCACAACTTACATCAACACCAGATGATGAAGTAATAAACGGTTATATTGCACTTCTAAGAAGCGTAAGATCAAAAGCAGAACAGGGTCTAACACCAGTAGAGCGTGCCAATAGAGCATTAACTGGAAATTTACTAGACAATCAAAGAATTTGGCTAGACGGACGAGCAGAAACAGATTGGAAAGTACTACAAAAGTATAAAAGCTTTATTGATTATAATGAAATTACATCAAGTGGCAATAATGTACAGTACGGTTCTAGTATTGCAGTTAACAGAGCAAACACTCTACTAACTGTAGGCGATCCTAAAAATGAAAATGGTAAAGTTGTATCATACAGACGTTCGAACATTAGTACAGAGTTTTCACCGCTAGAAATTTTAGAACCGACACTTGACTTTGAAAGTTTTGGTACTAGCATAGCAATGAGTGAAGATGGCAATATACTTGTAGTTGGCTCGCCCGAAGCTACTGGCTTTGACACTAACTTTGTTGGACTTTACAATAAACAAGGACCTGACGGAAACGGAGCACCTTACGAAGAAGGTTCAGTAGTAAAACATGCAGAAAACTACTGGAGCGCAGTACGTGAAGTGCCTGCAGAGAACCAAGCAGTATCTTTCACTACATTTGACAGTTATGCGTTTATAGAAAAAGCAAATGATAGCAGTGCATTAAACTTGCTACTGCAAGGTAAGCCATACCTTCCAAATGAAATAACAGATCACTTGTTAGTTAAAGCACCTAGTGACCAATATCGTGCAACAAAAGCCGGCGATAAATTGGTATTAAAATGGAACGATTACACTAACTTTAACAGATTAGACGATGCTATTACAGCAGTTAAACCGTTCCCTGATAGAATTAATGTAGTTAACCAGTTTTCAACGCCTGCTTATTTAAGTAGCACATTACCTGAAAACAGACTTATTGTTCCTGATTCGGAATTTATCACTGGCGAACACGAAATTATTGCTAGAATAGATCAGGTAATTCTATTGATTGGTTACTCTAACCCACCGAGCGAGGGCGATGTTGTTAATACTAGCTCCGGCCAAGGTACTGTGTATAAAGTATACAAGAAAGACTTTAGTATGGTTCTGTATATTACTAATATCAACGGTGAATTTTTACAGTCAGACAAATTATACAGAAACGATCAACTAGTAGGTGATTACACAATTCCGCACTACAACACTGCATCTGGCGCAAACGGCTGGTGGATGATAAACACTGAGCACAACTACCAGACAAGCAATGAGTTTACTGATCCAGTTGACTATGCTTACCCTGGCTACGGGTTAGTATATCAAGACATAATTGTACTTGAAGACGATGGTGTAACTTACAGAAGGTCAGAGCCTAACTACTTCTACTCAAGTTTAGATGAAGTAGCAGCCGATGCTGAAAACAGGGAGATCGGAAGAGACAATGAACTAGCGTTTATTACGACACTAAGTCACAGAGGCGACCCGTATACTAGTGGAGTAAGAGACATACTTGACAGTAGATGGTTAGTGCGCCTACCTAAAGCATTAGAATCAGAAGTTGGTGTTGACGACTACGTTAATGTTTGGATCGACGACGATGCAGACCCAGTTGATGAAATTTTAACAGGTATCGATGCTAACAGAATTAACAACAAAGAACCTCTACCTGGAAATACAGGAGCTCATAGAATTAGAGATCTATGGGACGGTTACATTGACATTCGTTTGACTAATACCCAAACGTCTGATATTGACATACCTTCAGACCCTGACACTTCTATTGGCGACTTTTTTGAACCTGTAATCGGTGATATTGTAGAAGATGCACTAACAGGAGCAACAGCTGAAGTTATGTACTATATTAAACGCAAAGTTTCAGAGGCAAGGCTGTACCTTAAAGTTATTGACAGTGCAAGCGTTAATAATAGAAACAGAAACTTTACTATCCAAGACAACTTGCGTTTAAGAACATTTGAAAATGGAGCACCTAACAAGCGTACAATGGGCCAAATTGAAAAAATTAGCCTTGCAAACGTAGTTGATAATGTTGGTGTTCTTGCAGTATTTGATGAAACACCAACTGAAAATACAGACCAATTTGGATTCCCAGTTTACTCGCCTGGAGCATTTAGGTTCCCTGCTAACCCTGATTCTTACGGTGCTCTTCCACAGTATGAAGATCTAAATACTTTTGCGTATGTAAACAAAGAATACTGGGTTTACAAAGAAAACTTTGACGAAGCAGGTAAAGACTTGCCAGCAAGTGTTCCAAGTACATCTAACAGAGATTGGCAAATTGTTTACAATTTACCTGTCGTTGAAAGTGGCAAAACAACTTATGCAACAGCAAAAGGTGCGTATTCTGTCTATAGACGCTTAGGCGATACATGGCAACTTATTAACAACTACACATTGCCTACTGATGATGTTAACGTTGGTAAGACAGTTGACATAACACAAGACGGTAGCATGTACAGAATTTACATCGGTACTCAAAGCAGAGTACACTTTGTAAAAGCTGGCTTCGACGAAAACGATAACCAACTAAACTATGTGTTAGACATTGATCCTAATTACAGAGGCCCGTACAACTCAACTGCACTATATAGATTGAACGAAGTTGTATTATTTAATGGTGCTTTATATAGATCGTTAACATTTAATACAGGTGTGTCGCCTAGCAATAATCTAAAATGGTCACTAGTAGCAGAACAAGTTGCAAATAGTCACTATGTTCCAATTGATGCAAACATTTACAACAATGTTTTATTTGATTCTGTTGACAATCTAGAAGACTTCTCGTTAGATATCGCAGTAGCAGAACGTGGGCATGTATTTGCAACATCGGTTGAGACAGAATTTGCAGCAGTATTATCTATGTCAGCTGTGTTTGATTCTAGCTTGTCTGAAGGAACTAGAATAGAGCAACCATCAACTGGCGCAGCAGTTGTTATTAAACAAAATCCATTAGTTTCTAATAGCAATACTGCATTTGTGTATGCTGACAGAGAAAACGAGATTGAGTTTGCTTTAGATGGTTCTCCGTTAGTTATAGATAATAACATTTATACAACAATAACATTCCTTACAGAACCGTTTGCTATATCTGTAGGTGATGCTTTTGAACAAAAGTTATCTGATAGGTCTATTATTGGTGAAGTAGTAAGTAGAAGTCCTACAGTAATAACAGTTAAAACGACAGAACCTGTTGAACTAGAAGTTAATCCGCTCTTTATTATTAATACTACTCCTATTACAACATTAGTATCAAGTATCGAATATAGAAACTTACTTACTGATGTATCTTATACTGACGCAGATAATAAAGTAGTTGTATATAGATTAAATCAAGACGGTCGCTACACTTGGAGTCAAACTATTGTTGCTCCTACAAGCAACACAGGATGGGCATCTAGTATTGATATGTCTAAAGACGGTAACGTTCTAGTTGTAGGCGATCCTGGCAACGACACAGATGCAGAAGACAATGGTAGAGTATTTGTTTACAAGATGAACAATGCTGTTAATCCACAGTTTGAACTGTCACAAACTATTATTTCTCCTAGAAATGAAAAGTTTGAGAAATTTGGAACACAAGTTAGTCTCACTGACAACTGGCTAGCAGTATCGAGCTTTAATGGTGATATAAAAATTAAAACAACACTAGATGATGACGTTACTGTTTTTGACAGAGACTTTACTACATTTAGTAAACAAACTACAGATACCGGTAGCATTACGCTCTATCAAAACATCGATGACGAATATTTAATTGCAGAAGAACTAGAACATCCAAGTGTAATAGATGCAATGTTCGGTGATCTAGTAATTGTAAACGGCAACGAAGTTTATGTCGGAGCACCTAGACTAGTCAACGAGGACGGTGTTAAAGGTGCAGTTGTAAACTACGGAATGCCTAGAGGCAAATATAGTTGGGAAGTTTTACGTTCTAGTGTAGATGTTGTAGATCTTAAGAAGATTAAACAGGCATTCTTGTATAATGTTAAAACTAATAAACTAGTTGAATATCTTGATTATGTTGACGTACAGCAAGGTAAGATTCCTGGTCCTGCAGAACAAGAAATTACGTTCAAGAGCTACAACGATCTTGCACGTTACAATAACACAATAAATGCAAGACAGTTTAGCGAATACAACAACTGGGAAGAAGAACATGTTGGCAAACTATGGTGGGATTTAAGCACTACTAGGTTTAAAAATGCATACACAGGCGATGCAATAAATCAAACCAACCGTTGGAACAAGATTGTTCCTGGTTATAGTGTAGACGTTTACGAGTGGGTAGAAAGTAATTTGATTCCAAGCGAATGGGATGCAGTTGCAGATACTCCGGATGGTTATGCAAAAGGTATCAGCGGAACATCGAGATACGGTGACGATGCGTACTCGCAAAAACTAGTCTTTGATCCAGTAAGCCAGTCATTCAGTACAAAATACTACTTCTGGGTTAAGAACAAATTTACTATTCCTGACATGGACGGTCGCAGCATAAGTGCAGGCGACGTTGCTAGATTGATTCAAGATCCAGCGGGTCAAGGCTACAGATTTGCTGCACTACTAAGCAACCGCAGATTTGCACTGTTTAATTGCAGAAGTTTAATAGCAGACACAGATGTTGCTCTAAACGTTGCTTACTATACTCAAGATACACAAGAACAAAACGTCCACAGTGAGTACCAAATCGTAAGCGAAGGTCTAGAAACAAGTCAACCTAAAGAAGACATTCTTCGCAAGTGGATTGACAGTTTAACTGGATACGACAGTGCAGGTCGTCAAGTGCCTGATCCTGAATTGTCACCTAGACAAAAATATGGAGCACTTTCTAATCCACGTCAGGCTATGTTTGTAAACAGACAAGAAGCCCTAAAACAAACTGTTGAAAGAGCTAACCTCGTACTGTCAAGAAATATTATGGTTGACGAGTTTGACTTTGACAGATTAAACAGTAAAGAAGCAGAGCCTCGTTTAACTACATTTAGTTATGATATTGTTGTTGATACAATTGAAGATCTAAGTTTTGTTGGAACTGAGAGAGCAGAACCTGCACAACTTCGTTTAGAACTAAACAACGGCAGCGTGAGAAAAGTAACTATTACTAACAAAGGTCGTAGTTATGTTGACCCTACTTATGTTCTAGGCGAAAGCACAAGACGTAGAGGACCAAGCTACACTGTTATTGGCACAGGCGAAGGCTTAGAGCTAGATTTAACAATCAACAACATTGGGCAAGTAACAAATGTTGATATTCTAAATCCGGGAATAAACTACGAGTCAACTACACAAGTTGTTGTTCGTAGATTAAGTGTACTAGTTCGTAATGATAGCACCGTAGACGGTCGTTGGGCAATATACGAATGGAACGAAACAACTACATCTTGGGATAGGAAGCGTGTTCAAAGTTACAACACTTCTCTATACTGGGATTATGCAGATTGGTATGCAGAAGGTTACAACCAGTTTACAACAATTGATTATTCAGTTGACTTTAGTTATCAGCTACCGTCAACTAATGCAACAATTGGCGATATTGTTAAGATCCAGACAATCGGATCAGGCGGCTGGCTGTTACTCAGAAGAGTATCACTAACTGGTTCGAGGGATTATACTGAAGATTATGAAACTATTGGTAGACAGAATGGCACAATTCAGTTAAGCTCTAAATTGTATGATGTTGCAGTAAGTAACGTAGGCTTTGATGCATTTGCGTTTGACAGCAAGTTCTACGATTCAGAACCAGTAGTAGAAACTAGACAGATACTCGAAGCACTAAAAGAAGATTTGTTTGTTGACAATCTTGCAAAAGACTTTAACGAATTATTCTTTGCAAGTGTAAGATATGTATTGTCTGAGCAGTTTAACGTAGACTGGGTATTCAAGACAAGTTTTGTAAAAGCAAAACACAATGTAGGCGAACTAGAGCAGAAGATTACGTACCAAAACGACAACTTGCCTAGCTACAATGATTACATTGAAGAAGTTAAACCTTACAAGACAAATGTTCGTGAATACTTGAGTGCATACGAAAGAATAGAGAATACAAATACTCTAACTTCAGACTTCGACGTACCTCCATACTACGACACAACAACTGGTAAGATTACAACTAGCGAACTAAAAGTAATTGATAACAACCTAGTTGGTGCAGAACCAAGATTCGACGAGTACCCAGATAAAAACTGGATAGATACTGTTGGATTTGAAGTAACTGCTATTAACATATTTGATGGTGGTTCTAAGTACAAGAATCCTCCACAGGTGTTTATTGAAGGCGGTGGCGGCACCGGTGCAACTGCAAAAGCATACATTGGTCGAGGAAGTGTAGTAAAAGTTGAAGTTACTAATCCAGGCAGCGGTTATCTAAGTGCTCCTACAGTACGTCTAGTAGGCGATGCTCAAGACGGTGGAACAGAAGCACGCCTAAGTGCAGTTATTGGTAACAGTCTTGCTAAGAGCTTTAAAGTTATTACTAAGTTTGACCGCGTAAGTGGCGAATACTTTATCCTAAGCTTACCAGAAACACAAACGTTTACTGGCACTGCACAAACAGTTAAGTTTACGCTAAACTGGCCTATGGAGATTAAAACAAATCGCATAGCTGTATACATTGATGGCGAAAAACAACTTCGCAGTAAATTTACATACACTAACATCAAAGACACTACAGCATCTTATGAAAGATACTTAGGTCAAATTGAGTTTGTTGATCCTCCTGCACTAGATGCAAAAATTGTTGTAGAGTACAGTAAAGATCCTGCAATGCTACAGAGCGCAGACCGTATTAGAGAATTCTACAAACCAACTGCTGGCATGCCAGGCATTGACTTAGGTCAGCTAATGACAGGCATTGACTACGGCGGTGTTGAAGTACGCAGTTTCGACTTTGACGGTCCTGCAGGATGGGACACAGACGGATGGTATGCAGAGCCATGGGATACTTACGATAACACATACGAAGATATCCTGTTTATTGCAGATGGCACAACTGTAGTTATTGAGCTAGACGAGCCGCTAGAAGACGGTGTTGTTTATAACGTATATCGTAACGGTGTAAGAATAGATGATGCTAACTACAACACAACGCCTACTAATCCTAATGCTGTAATGAACAGCATTACAGGTGATGGCGTAACAACTGTAGTTAATCTAGTAGACGTTACAGCAGAAGATGGTGATAGATTTATTCTTCGCAAGATTACATCAGACGGTAGCTTCTTACCAGATGGTGATAGTTTTGATACAATACTTGAAGGCGGTAATCTAAACTATGGTAATGCTACTGGTGTAAATGCAGAAGATATTGTTGTAGATGGTGATTTGTTTGTTACTCCAATAACAAGCGGAGGCCCGGAAGAACTAGTCCCAGGACAAATTCTCGACACTGTAGATATTAAAGTTTACGAGCGTGTAGGCGCCGGACAAGGCGAAGTATACAATCAAAACTACATTACAGACGGTGTAACTAGCGAATACGGTTTAGGATTGTTCCCTAACAGTGACGATGCTGTTATTGTTAAACTTGGTACAACAGTATTAAGTGATGATCAATACGTTGTTGACAGAGTAGCACAAACACTAACCTTTAACACAACACCGGCATCAGGACAGCGTCTAACAATACTAAGTGTCGGTAAGAACGGCCAAAACATTCTTGACATTGACACTATTGTTGCAGATGGCACTTCGATTATACTAGAAACTAAAGTACAGTGGACTAAAGATCTACAGTTTGTTTACACAGTTAATGGTAAAGAACCAGAAGCAGGTACAGTAATTCCTACAAAAAATGATGCAGGATTTGTTGTATTTGAGTTTTCTCAAGGAAATCCTCCAGCAGGAACAGTACTTGATTATGAAATCTATGCAAATAACGATCAACAGAACTACAGTAAAGTAATGAAGGATACGTTTGTTGCAGACGGTAGCACAGTTAGTTTTGATCTAGCAGTAGCTCCGGCAGTAAAAGGTCCTGCTCAATTCTATACTATTGTAGAAGTTGACGGCAAGATACAAAGTCCAGGATATAATATCCAATTTGTTGTAACAGATTCTCTACAAGTTGAGTATGAACTAGAAAAATTCCAAGTACCAGATTCGACTATTAATACTGCATTCTTAGAAGTGTATGTAAATGGAGAAATTTTACAACAAAGTGTTGAGTATCTAGTAAGTGTTGGTAACTCTAGTATTATTCTTGATGCTGGTCTATTGCAAGTTGGCGATGAGCTAGAAATCTTCCTAAAAGATGTAGGCGATTACCAAATAGACGGTGCTACACTAACATTTAACACTGGTAAAGAACCCGCAGAAGGCGCAGTAATTAACGTCTACTCATTTACTAATCACGATGTAACTGGACTAGAGCGTTATACTTACGACATGGTTGCTAGAAGTAGCCTAACAAAAGGTTTAGACGAGTTTACAAGATTCCACTCAATCAAAGGTGGTAAGATCGAACTTGTTACTCCGGCAGTGGGCGTACAATATGTTTGGGTAATGGTAGACGGCGAATGGTTAATGCCGACTGTAGATTACGATCTAAGCCTAGACAAGCGCATAGTACACTTGAAAGATGCACCTGCAGACGGTGTAACTGTTGATGTACTACACTTTGCAGCACCATTAAGTACTCCAAGAATTGCATTTAGACAGTTTAAAGATATTCTTAACAGAACACACTACAAGCGTGTTGATAATGCACAAGGTATTGTTCTTGCTCAAGATTTACACGAATACGACTTGCGTATTGAAGTAGAAGATGCAACACTACTTCCAACCCCGGATCGTAGACAGAACAAGCCTGGCATTATTTTTGTTCAAGGCGAGCGTATAGAATACTTTATTAAAGACGGAAATACTTTACGTCAAATACGCCGTGGCACACTAGGTACAGGTGTAGGCTCAGTATATCCTGCAGGTACTACTATTGAAGCACAAGGATCAAATAAAAATATTCCTTATGCAGATGAGGTAATTACTACAAACATCGATGCAACAGAAGGCCAAACAAGAATAGCACTTGATTGGATACCAACAGCAGGTGTAAACGAGTTTGAATTGTTTGTGGCTGGACGTAGAATGCGTAAAACACCAATTGAGGTGTTTGATCCTACACTAGCTATTGACAGCCCGCAAGGTGACGTAACACAACCTGCAGAATTTACAGTTGAGCTTACATACACCGAAACTGGTGATGTTGCTCTTGCAGAAGTTGTACTTGCGGAACCAGTAAGCGAAGGTAATAGAATTACAATAGTTAGAAAACAAGGTAAACTTTGGACAGAACCTGGCGTACCGCTCAAAGATGCACAAAACGATATTGGTAATTTCTTACGTCAAAGTGTAAGTGAGCTACCTGAATAAATACAGTATAGGAATGGAACTGAAAACATGATTAACGAAAACAGTGGCGTATATGTACAAGGATACATCAAGATCCATAACCCGGAGACAGGTGAAATCTTTGTAGATAAGAAAAATGCTATACACTATGAAAATATGAGTATAGCATTAGCAGAGAGTCTTGGCAATGCAGGCCGAGGCCCTATTAGCGAAATGTGTTTTGGTAACGGCGGTACTAACGTAGACCCTACAGGTATTATTACATACTTAACACCAAACAGCACAGGAACTAATGCAGGTCTTTACAATCAAACATTTACTAAGATTGTAGACGATCGCAATGCAAATAACACAGATCCAACACGTAACAAGATCGAAACTAGACACATAAGTGGTACTAACTATACAGATATTCTTGTTACCTGTTTATTAGATTATGGCGAACCAAACGGCCAAGATGCGTTTGATACTGCTACTGATCAAGACGCACGTTATGTATTTGATGAAATTGGTCTTAGAGCTGCTGGCCCAGATGGCATAGGCACAGGACGTTTGATTACACACGTTATATTCCACCCTGTACAAAAATCACTTAACAGACTTATTCAAATTGACTACACTGTAAGAGTACAAAGTCTAAGTGGAGGTAATGCATAATGCCATATACTATACGTTTCACTGACGAAATTAACAAAGGTTCTCTATTAATCGAAGATAGAGAAATTAATACAACAGACACCAGTCTTCAGTTTCCTGGTAAACAAGCAACAGCATACGGCACAGCAATTGGTGAAAACTTTCTACACTTGTTAGAAAACTTTGCTGCTAATACTCCGCCGAGCAATCCTGTAGAAGGACAAACTTGGTACGATAATACTATTGGTGTTGACCAGCTTAAAGTATATGATGGTACTAACTGGGTTGCAGCAGGCGGCCTAAAACGTGGCGATACTGTTCCTGAAATTTCTAACTCTGTTAAAGGTGACCTTTGGGTTGATACAGATAATCAGCAGTTGTACTTGAATAACGGTGCTAATTGGATTCTTGTAGGACCAGAATTTAGTCAAGGGCTTGCGACAGGTGCAAGAGCAGAACAAATATTAGGCACAGACAACGTCCTATATACAATACTACGTATTGATATGGAAGATCAACCTGCTGCAATAATAACTACAAGACAATTTACACCAAAAGTTACAATCCGAGGTTTTACAACCCTTAAACCTGGATTTAACTTGAGTACATTTGCATTTGATACAGGATTACTACAATATAATGGTGTTGCAGAAGCAGCAACTTCGCTCGTAGTAAGCGGCGCAACTGCTCCAGTAAGTGCAAATAACTTTTTGAGAGGCGATGCTCCTACTACATCAAACAATGTAATCCGTGTAAAGTCTAACTCGGGTGTACAAGTTGGTCTAAACGGACAGCTAGGATTAGAAGCATCTGGTGAACGAGGTGTAATTAAGAGTAACTTTACAGGTGCAAGTTTAGACTTAAAGGTAAAAAACGAATCTGGATTCGCAACAGCCGTACGTATTAAGAGCGATGCAACTGTAGGTATTAACAAAGAAAATCCAGAAACAAGTTTAGATGTTAATGGTGTTGCTCAAATAAGCGAGCAAGTAGTAGTATTAGGCGTTGAAGAAGCTGATCAAACGTTCGATGACAATCTAACAGACGGCAGTTTAGTAACGTCAGGTGGTGCTAGTATTGCAAAACATGTAAAGATTGGCAACGGTGCAACTATCAAAGGCGGACTGCAACTTGATGGTAATATTACTACTAACCCAGAAGCACTTACTATTCCTAATATTAGTGGTTTTAATAAAATTACTGCAACAACGTTTGTAGGTAACTTAGAAGGATCTGTAAAAGGTACTATTGAAGGTGCAGCGTCTGAAGCTTCGAAACTTACAAATAAAACAAAATTTGTAATGGAAGGCGATGTAAGTGCAGACTCATTTACATTTGACGGTTCAGGTGAGCTAACTAAAACGTTTAAAACAACACTTTCGAATGAATTTATTGCTTCAAAGGATTCTGTAATAGATATTCAAAACGGTGATGAAATACTTATTAACAGAACAGTAGGCGATGAAGTTGGTTTATTTAGAATCACACAAGCAAATTTATTTAAGAAACTTCCAAAGAATCCAGTTGGTATGATAGCGCCATTTGCTGGAATTAATGTACCAACGGGTTGGTTCTTGTGTGACGGTAGTATTATACAAAAATCAGACGCATTTGATTTATGGTTAGCAATTGGACACCAATTCTTAGATCCTGTTCTCATAGAACAAAACGGCCCAGCTGGTGCAACAGCAGCTACACACTTTGCATTACCGGATTTAAGAGGTAGATTCCCATTAGGTGCAGATAATATGGGCGGGTCTTCGCACAACAAGGTTACAAATTCAAATGCAGACACTGTTGGTAAATCAGCTGGCTCAGAATTCAAGGACATTCTTAAATCAAACCTTCCGCAGCACGATCATACTTTAAAGTCGTCAGAAGGACAGCAGTTCTATGCAATGCTTGACACTCCTGACAGCGAGGACCTTGGCGGCGAAGTTGAAGGACTTCTTATTCCTCAAGGATCTCAAACTACGTCAGGACTACCTACTTCGGGAGGTATTAAAGAAGGCGGCATAGACGGTAACGACAATTATCGAATAGATACAGGAGATGCACTAGGAGCACCATTGGACATTATGCCTCCGTATCAAACTGTAACATACATAATATTTGCAGATAACGCATAAGGGACAAGGGCATATGGCATATAAATTAAACAAAACAGACGGATCGGTTTTAACAGATTTAATTGACGGTATATTAGATACTAGCACAACTGATCTTGCTCTTGTAGGCAGAAACTATACAGGGTACGGTGAGTTCTTAAATGAAAACTTTGTTAAGTTGCTAGAAAACTTTGCTAATCCAAACGAGCCAATTGCTCCTCTTAGAGGACAGTTATGGTACGACACATCGGAAAACAAATTAAAAATATTCGACGGTGATGATTTCCAAAGCGCCGCAGGATCGTTTATTAGTGAAAATCAACCAAGTGGTGCAATTTCGGGTGACACGTGGTTTAGTACATTAGATAAACAGTTTTATTTGTATGACGGGAACGAATGGACACTAATTGGTCCAGCATACAGTAGCTTGCAAGGAAAAAGCGGAATAGTAATAAGAACTGTATTTGACACATCTTTAAATAGTAAAACAGTACTTGAAGTATATGTAAGAGAATCGCTACAAGCGGTTATTTCAGGTGAAACGTTCACACCAAATCCTTTACCAACAAACCAAATTCTTAGTTTAGTAACAACAGAAAATCCTGCAGGGAGAATTTTTAAAGGTATTAACTTAGTAAGTCCTGAAACTTTTCAATTTTATGGAACAGCATCAAACGCACTAAGCCTAAAAAGCGCCACTGGGCAGATAGTTCCAGAAGCTCGTCTATTAAAAAATGACGAAAACGGTGTACTAAACGGTAGCTTAGATGTAAGAACTAGTTCGGGTATTACTATAGGTGTAAACAGTGATACACGTTTGCTCATTGATGACGGATTTACTATTCGTAACACTCGATCTGGAAGAAACTTCCATTTAGTTGTAAACTCTGCTACAAGCGAACTATCGCAAATTGATGCAATTACAGTCTTAGCAAACGAACAACGTGTAGGTATATTCCAAGATTCTCCAGCATATAACTTAGATGTTACAGGCAATGCAAGGATTACAGGCGATCTTATTGTTGAAGGTGACAGTTTTACTACAAATGTACAAACAGTACAAGTAGAAGATAAGAATATTGAACTCGGAGTAACAGCGTCACCGACTGAATTAACAGCAGACGGCGGCGGCATTACTCTTAAAGGCGCAACAGACAAGACATTTAACTGGAGTAACACTACTTCGAGCTGGACGTCGAGCGAAAACATTGACCTAGCTAACGGAAAAGTTATTAAACACAATGGCGCTAACTTATTAAGCAGCACAAGATTGTTTGATACTGTAACAACAGCAACTGGTATTACTAGAGTAGGTACACTATCTGAACTAACAGTAGATAGTATACGTTTAGACGGTAATACTATTTCAAGAATCAGCGGTACTGGCTTAACAATAAGTGCCGGTGCAGGCGATATCAACGTATCTAGCAGTAAGATTACACAACTAAATGAACCTACAGCAAATGATCACGCTACACCTAAGATTTATGTAGACAGAGAAATACAAAATGAACCTATTGTGTTTAGTTTTGATATTACTGGTTATATAAGTCCAAACGATAGAATTATTGATGTGCTAAATGCAACTTACCCACCGAGTACGTTTGCACAAGGTAAAGCTGCTCGAGTGATTTGTACAGATTATAATGCAACACAAACTACTGACCCGATTGATGTTGCATCATCGTCAAGCACTACAGAAGTTGAAGTTAATGCAGCAGCAGGTGGCACAGTAAGCGTTATTCAGGGTATTAATTTACCTAATAGTCTAATACCAGAATTTACGTTAGAAATAAACAGAGAAGTGCGTTTCTTTGTAATAAATGCATTAGGTGAGTGGATAGTAGACAGCACAGTAGCGCAAAATCCGCTAAATATAACATAATACAGACATCAGGGGTAATGCAAAAATGGCATATCAAATTAATAGATTTAACCGATCACTATTAACAACTGTCGAAGATGGAACGCTCGACGAAACAACAGATATTAAATTTGTAGGTAAAAACTACGCAGGCTACGGCGAAGCACACAACGAAAACTTTCTATTTCTATTAGAAAACTTTAGCGGTGCTAACGAGCCGCCGAAACCAATTAGCGGACAGCTTTGGTTTGACACCGCAGCACAGCGCATGAAATTCCGCGACAGTAATAACAAATGGCGCACAGTAGGCGGTGCTGAAGTTAGTGCAAGTCAACCAGCAGGTTTGGCAACTGGCGACTTTTGGTGGGATAGCGGAAACGAACAACTGTATGTGTTTAACGGAACAGAATTTATTCTAATCGGACCGCAAGACGCTGGCGACGGCATTACCCAAATGGTCAGCCAGACTGTAATTGATACAACAGACGTAAGTAGATCGGTTATTGTTGCTTACATTAATGATGTTCCTGTACATGTAATTTCTCCTAATGAATTTACTATTAAAAACTTATCAGGAAACAATATCGACGGATTTGGTACAATTCGACAAGGGATTACATTGCGTGACACCGATAACGAAAACGGTGAAACTACATCACAATATAGATTCCACGGCACTGCAACTAATGCTGTTAAACTAGGCGGATTAAATGCAAGCGAGTTTGCTAGGACAGGTGATCCGAGCTTTGACGTACAAATCGAAGCAGCCGCATCTGGTATTATTGCCGGCGGAGTATTTAGTTTTTCAGTAGAAGACGGTATTGCAGGTGATGAAGACTACGGTGTTCTTATTAACAACAGTGGTCCTGACAATGACATTAGATTTAGGACTCAAAATGCACAAGGTAGCTTAACTACAAGCATTAGAATTAAACACGACGGTGTTTTTCCTATAGTAGATAACACTATTGATTTGGGTGGTTCGAGTCTTAAGTTTAACGAAGTATATGCAACTAGCTTTAAAGGTATTGCAGACAAAGCACTAGAATTGCGCCACGGAACTTCAGGCGATGACTACCGTTATGCATCAGAAGCAAACGTTGCAGGTACCATTGCAGTACGTGACTCTGATAAAACTATTACAGCAGACATATTTAACGGTATTGCGTCTCAAGCACGTTTTGCTGACTTGGCAGAAAAATATACAGTTGAGCATATACATCCTGTAGGAACTGTAATGGCAGTTTGTGAGCACGAAGATCACGAAATTTGCCCATGCAAACTAAGTGGCTTTCCGGTTGGTGTTATATCAGCAGAACCTGCATTTTTGATGAATAAAGATCTAGAAGGCGGACAAGCAATTGCACTTGAAGGTCGTGTTCCTGTAAGAGTACTTGGTACTGTTAAGAAAGGTGATATCTTATACGTAGATGCACACGGTTGTGCAAGCACAACGTACACTGGAAATCCTACAGTAGGTGTAGCACTAGAGTCAAGCGACACTGAATCAGAAAAATTAGTAGAAGCTATTCTTAAACTATAAATACACGTAGTTAATTATTAGGAGTTAAAGAATGGCGATCGGTGTAGGTAACCTAGTAGGTGCAAGCGACTATAACGCTATACATAATAAAATCAAAAAAGTACTAGGAGATGACGGATCAGATCCACAAGTAGGTTACGGGAGAACGCTTGAAAGTTCTCCTGTATCCGTAGGCGATGTTATAGATGCATCTTTGATAGATTCGCTTTATAACGACTTAGTTAGAGCAAGAACACATCAACGAGGTACTAATTTTACCTGGGATACTCCAGATGACGGTATTAATGCTCCTGATGCAGGCGAATATATTGGTGCATTTGCTGCTGATTTAGGCACCGGCGGCACAAGTGCTGATGCTACAAGAGATGTAGCAGAAGGTTTCTTAGACTTTGCGCAAGCAGCACAAGATATTGACGATGACAAATATGCCGTAGGTGCAGATCAAACTAGCTATCAAGTCCTTAAAACTTCTACTAGAACTTCAGCATGGAATGGCACTATAACGCATATTGTTGATGTAGTATGGTCTAACAATGATGAAGGACGCTACTTCTTTAATTCCGGCGGATACATTCAGTTTGATGCTGTTTTAACTGGAGGCAATACAGTTTCGGGTAATCAAACTGCAACGTATCCTAGTTCTCCAGCATACCAAAAAGATGAAATTTGGCAAACTATGCTTAATACAATGGGTAGTATTCGATTTGGTAGAACAGGTACAACTACTACAGGGTCTGGATCTGCTAGAGCAGATATTGGCGCATACGATATAAATGAAACTGAAGATAGACAAATTTTTATCAAAGAAGGTTCGGGCGTATACTCAGAAAACTTTTACAAAATACAAGCACGACTACTACCTGCTGTAGCTCCTCAAACAGCGCCTAACAAAATTCGTTTCACTATTACATTTAGTGACTCGGATTTAGGCGACAATAGAGATGCTGATTTAGGATTCCCAGGTGAAGGTACTCCGGTAGACGAAAACGTAACCGGTACTATTACTAGCACAGTTTCGTGCAGAACCGCAACTGGTGCGCTAGGTCTTTCACATCCAGGATCACAATCTATAAGTGTTCTTGAAGGTTCTAATCCTGCAAGTTATACTCTAATTGCAACAGGTTCTGTCGACGAAGGATCTGATCTTAACATTACACTAAACACATCAAACGTGCCAAATGGCACAAATGTTCCTTACACAATTACAGGAATATCATCGGCTGATTTAGTTAGCGGTGATATTACAGGTAACTTTAACATACAGAATAATACTAGGACTTTAACCTTTAATATTAAAGCTGACTCACTAACAGAAGGTACTGAAACTTTGGTACTGGCATTGAACAATGGTGAAGCAGAAGTAAGTGTTGACATTTCGGATATTAGCAAAACACCTAAATACACTCTAACAAGTAGTCCAGCAACCGCCGACGAAGGTACAGTAGTATCATTCACATTAACAACAGAAAATGTCAACCCAGGATCGTTTGCATATACAATTACTGGTATTAATGCAGCTGATCTATCAGCGGGATTATTAACTGATGTAATTACAACATCAGGAACTTATGCAAATGCATCAGGCAGTGTATCTATTACACTTGCAAACGATCTTACAACTGAAGATGAGGAAACTATTACATTTACTGCTGCTGGAAAGACAACAACAGTAACAGTAAACGACACAAGTACCACTCCAGTGTTGATTAATAGCGCCATTATCCCATCCCGAGTAACTGGTTCGTCATCTGTTACATGTCCATCAGGAACAGGAATGTATGCTCTACTTGAGTTTGGAGGTGATGGCCAGTTAGAAAGGTTTAGATCAATACCTATGGGGTGTTCTAATGAAACTACTATACTAGGCGATTGGCTAGATTCAAGTGCTAGTGCAGATGATTATGATATAAAAGTAACTGTAACTGACGATAGTAACCCTGCACTCAATCCGTCAACAATTGTAGGACTGCGAGACTGGACAACATTCTCGCCAACTGGAATTATAACATTAGGTCTTTCTGATGTTAAGACGGGCAGCTACTATCCTTATGTAGATGTAGGGTTAAGAGTAGAAATTAGACGCAACTCTACAGGTGACGTGCTAGTTAACAAAATTGTTAGATTTGAATATGAAGCAACCTAAGGAATAAACAATGGCAGCAGAAGTAGATAAGTTAATTACAGCATCGACATATAATGCTATTAGGGCCAGAGTAAGCAAAGTTGTAGGCTTTGGCGATGGCGCTGAATTTGGCTACGGCCAAACACTAAGCAGCAGCCTAATGGCAGACAATGACGTTATTACTGCTCAAGACATGGAAAATTTATTTAACGATATTATGCTAGCTGCTAAACACCAGTCTGGCAATCCTCCAACTTGGACTACACCGGACGGATTAAATGCTCCTGACACCGGAGAAATTATAGGTGTTTATGCTGCTGACTTAGGTCCTGCTGACCCTGGTACTGGAAAAAGAACGTCTATTAATTCAGTAAACGATACAAATGAAGGGTTCTTAGACTTTGAACAAGCTGCGGTACAAATTGAACAAAACTATCTTTCAATTGGTCCTGGGGCTATTACTGCTGCATATGGTAACGAACGTACTAGAACAAGCCCATGGAGTACACAAATTACTCACATTGTTACAGTAAAGTGGGATAGTTACAATCACAGACGTGTTTGGGCAAATGCAGGCGGCAAAATTCGCTTTAATGCCAATTTAACTGGAGGTACAAGCCAGCCGGGCAACGAAACTGCAACTCCGCCGGGAACAAAAGACGAGATTTGGCAAACAATGCTAAACACTATGGGTACTATAAGCATAGGTGTCCAAGGTACAACAACTACTGGAACAGGAACTCCGAACACTAATTTAAGTATTATATACACTGACAGAACAATCAACAGAAGTTGGGCAACAACTAGTCCTACTAACAGAGCAACTGTTTTTACTAAAAGTGGTTCTGGTGTTTATTCAGAAAATAGTTATCTCATTGAAGCTGCCGAAGTAGATGATAACGCTATTAGATTTTATATTTCATTTAACGATGCTGACATAGGCGACAGTCAAGATCCGAACAACGAGTTTGGCGTATCTACTCCTATCGATGAAAATGTAACCGGAACAATTACAAGCACAATTAGCTTCATCAATCCAAATGGGTTCTTAGACATAAATTCTCCTGCAATTACAGTAGATTCATCTTTATAATCGCTTGACAAGATACAACTTATATACTATAATGTTTAGTAAATAAGGAGTATCTTGTGGACGAAAAATTATCTCAAGCATTAGAACGAAGCAATTACATGACAACGCTAGCAACACAAAAACGTTTGTTAGCAGAAAAATATCAAACAGATCTTATCTATTACAAAGATGGCTACGAAATAGAAGTTACAGAAACGCTAATATCATTTTGTAGCATGTTAATAGCACGTAAGCGTAACGAAGTTGTTTTAACAGATGCTAATAATATACCTTTTTTTGTTGAAAATTTAGAGACATTCCTTGATGAAATCCTAGATGTTTACTTCCAAGCATCGAACGAATACTATCAAAATTATACTGATCTTAAAAAATCAAGATCAGTGGAAGGTTTAGTTGATCTATGAGAAAAGGTATACTAGTTTTTGCTTACAACAACAGAGCAGTAGATTACATTGCACAAGCAGCATTTTTAGCTCAACGAGCTAAGAAATATCTGGACCTACCTGTAACTATTGTAACTGACGATGTAGAATATGCAGGAAGAGTTTACAGCGATTTTGACAATATTATATTTGAAAAAAGTTCTGCTATAACTGCTAAAAGTTATAATGACGGAACAATGGCAAGGCATAAGTTAGTATTTAAAAACGATACTAGACCTAAAGCTTATGACCTTTCTCCGTACGAGCAAACGTTGCTATTAGACACAGACTATATCATAGCAGATGACATGCTTAAACACTGTTTTGACAGCCCTAATTCTTTTATGATATACAAAGATGCATATGATCTTGCCGGCTTTAGAGATTACTGCGAGTTTGACAAAATAAGCGATGTTGGTGTAGATTTCTACTGGGCAACGTGTGTATACTTTACAAAGTGCAAATCTAATAAGACGTTCTTTGATTTATTGCAACACATACAAACTTACTGGACACACTATAGACAGATATACAGATTAGAAACTCCTGTATATCGAAACGATCATGTATTCAGTATTGCTATTCATATTATGAACGGATTTATGCAAGGAGAGTTTGCAAAAAAGCTTCCGGGCAAATTATTCTATACAACAGACAAAGATATATTGCACAACCTTAACGGCGATGAGTTTACATTTCTGTTAGAAAAAGAGAATTTCTTAGGGCAATATACACTAGCAAAGTTTAAAGGCAGAAGCATTCACGTTATGAACAAATTTAGTGTAGCGGAGCATATAAATGTATAATTTTATAATGCTAGCTCAAAATAACCTACAATCTGATTATGTGCTACAAGCGTCCTTGTGTGCAATGAGCATTAAGAAAACAATGCCTAACTCAAAGATTGCGTTAATCACTAATGATGTAGTCCCGGTAGCATACCAGCAATTCTTCGAACACATTGTTCCTATACCTTGGGGCGACAGTGCAGTTAATTCTGACTGGAAAATACACAACAGATGGAAAATAATACATGCATCACCGTTTGACGAAGCAGTTATACTAGATACTGATATGCTAGTTCTCACAGATATTAGTGAGCAATGTAAAGTAATGTCGCAGTACGATGTTTTCTATACTGATCAGGTTTTGGATTATAGGGGAAATGTAGTATCGGGAGACTTTTATAGAAAGAATTACACTAAAAATAATCTTCCAAGTTTGTATACTGCATTTAGTTATTTTCGTAAAAACACGTTTTCTTTTAAGTTCTATGAACTTTTAAGCCAAGTAACCGAAAATTGGGAAGAATTCTATAAGATAAACGGACGTCTTATTCAATCTCACCCTAGTATGGATACAACTGTTGGAATAGTAACCAATATGTTAGATTGTAAAGAACAGGTTACAGCAGGAAAACGCCTATATAATAGGCCTACATTTGTCCACATGAAGCCTAACATACAAGGTTGGAATAGATTAAGCGAACGCTGGCAGTCTAAAGTCGGTGCATATCTAAATAGAGATCTAGAATTGTATATTGGAAATTATAAACAGCAAGGACTATTTCATTACACAGAAAAAGACTTTGTTAGGCAGAGTGTTATAAAACAGTACTGTGATTATCATGGAGTAAGTTATGCTGTACAAAGTTAAATTTAAGATGCCTCAGGCAATTACAACGTATCGTGTATACTTTGTTAAAGATACAGGAAAAATATTTTCAATTACTAATAAAGCAATTGAGTGCGAACATGATTGGTTTGAAGTACCAGTACAAGAAGTAGAAGATTTTCTTGTAGGTACACGTAATATGACTAAACATAAAGTAGTGTTCAACGTTAAAGAACAAAGATATGAAATTATCAGTGATGAAGAATCTATTCATGTATTTGTTGACGATCACATATTTCAAATTAATAACTCGTCGTATCCGCAAATTATTGTAGAGCAAGATATTAAAAGGTCTAAATGGGTTATACGTGCAAGCGATGAAATCAAAAGGTCTATGTCAAATGTCGGTCCTCGTATGGAAGAAGTTATGTTCTTTAGTGTAACACAATACGGAAACCCTAACATATTATACAATCACTTTTATGTAAGTATTAACGATGTTGTATCTAACGATAGTGTTGAGTTTGACTTTGTAACTCAAGATGAGTACACAACTGGAAAAATTAGTGTATATACTAATAGAAAGTTTGACATTTACAGCCACGAGATAAAAAATGACTAAGAAATTAAAGATACTTGATTGCGACATAATATATTTGTCGTATGATGAACCTAACGCAGAAAAGAATTATGCAGATTTGTGTAGTAAAATTCCTTGGGCCAAACGTGTACACGGTGTAAAAGGATCAGACGCAGCACATAAAGAGTGTGCCCGCATATCAGAAACAGAACGTTTTATTACAGTTGATGCTGACAATATTGTAAATGAAAAGTTCTTCGACCAAGAATTAAACTTCGAAGAACACACTGACTTGTCACACAGCGTAATTAGCTGGTGCGGGAAGAATGTTATCAATGGCCTTATGTACGGAAACGGTGGATTAAAGTGCTGGCCTAAAGATTATGTGCTAAAAATGCGTACACACGAAAACGCAGACCCTGATAACGTTCATGCACAAGTAGATTTTTGCTGGGATTTAAACTATATCCAGCAAAATAGTTGGTACAGCACAGTGCATAATAACGCAACCCCGCAACAAGCATGGCGAGCAGGTTTTCGTGAAGGTGTTAAAATGGCACTAGATCGCGGAGTTAAACCTACTAAAGAAGAATTTTTACGTGGACACTGGAAAAATTTACATAGACTATGGATATGGCTAATGACAGGTTCTGATGTAGAAAACGGACTATGGGCAATTTACGGTGCTCGAGAAGGCTTGTATAAAACTATGCTAACAGATTGGGATTATGTTCAAGTTCGAGACTTCGAATATCTCAACGATCTTTGGAATAATGAATACAGTAAAATTTCCGACAATATGCTCCCTCATGAAATTGAAGGTTTAGGACTAACTCTAATGCATGATTTGGAAATTCCTATTGCAGAACATCCACTAAATGCACAACAGAGTAAGTTTTTTAAAACAGTGTACCAAAATCCTAGTAGAAACCCTAATCAACAATTTATAATAGATCCAGAATGAATATAAATGATGCAAATTTAAAGCACGACGACAACAATAAAGTTGTAACTAGTGTTGACAACTTTAAACCTATGAAAGAACTGCTTGATAATACAGGCTGCGGGTTCTGTTTAGCAAAATGGTCGCAAGTAACTACGCACTTAGGCAGCGGAATTACGCATAGTTGTCATCACGTAGGCGCACACAAGATTCCGCTAGAAGAACTAGCAGAAAATCCAAGTGCTTTACACAATACAAAGGAAAAGAAGCAGCGTAGAAAAGAAATGCTCAACGGAGAACGTCCTGACGAGTGTGACTATTGCTGGCGTATTGAAGATAATACTAATAGTTATAGTGATCGTGTTCAGAAAAGCTTGCAAGATTGGAGTTTGATTGATCATGATAAAATTATTGCAAGCACTGGAGACGAAAATATAAATCCACGTTATATGGAAATTAGCTTTTCGAATGTATGCAACTTTAAGTGTTCTTATTGCGGTCCGCCGTTTAGTAGTAAGTGGGCTGAGGAAATACGCACAGAGGGCCCGTACAAGCTGCATATGACGCACTACAACGGCATTAAGGAACACGAAGTTCAAATACCTAACAGAGAATATAATCCTTATGTAGAAGCATTTTGGAAATGGTGGCCTGATCTAGTTAAGGATCTAATGGTATTTCGAATCACTGGCGGCGAACCGCTATTGAGTAAAGATACTTGGAAAGTTTTAGATTTCTTAGAAGAAAATCCTCAACCTCATTTACAGTTGTCTATTAATACAAATAGTTGTGTTGAAGAAAAGATTTATCAAAAGTTTGTGCATCAACTTAACAGACTGACAGAAAAAAACTGTGTTAGACTAATAGAAATACATACTAGTGCAGAGAGTTCAGGAATTCAGGCAGAGTATTCTAGAGACGGAATGGATTGGAATCTGTTTACAACTAATGTTGCGTATCTATTAGATAATGCAGAACACGTAAAACTTAACTTTATGAGCGCATTTAATATACTAAGCTTACCTACATTCGGTAGTTACATATACTACCTTAAGTCTCTTAAAGAAAAGTATTCTAACAATCGAGTAAAATGTGACTTTGCATTTGTAAGGCATCCCCATTTTCTAGATATTAAAATTGCTACAAAGGAACTAGTATTAAAATACCTCAAACCTGCACTAGAATTTGTGCAACAGCAAAAGTCTTTTAGTGATTGGGAAAAACAAAAGCTACTTAGAATTTATGAAGATTGCGAAAGTAGATTTGAAAAAGAACATGAAAATGTAAAACGCTTTAGATACCAGTTTTACCAGTTTATAACACAATATGATCAACGTAGAGGGAAAGACTTTCTTAAAACATTCCCTCAATATAAAACTTTTTTAAGGATGTGCAAAAACTCATATGTATGATATTATATTCATAAGTTACAACGAACCAAATGCAGATGAAAATTGGAAAAACTTAAAAACAAGATTTCCGAGAGCTCAACGAGTGCATGGAGTCAAAGGGATACATCAGGCGCACATTGCAGCAGCAGAAAAGTGTTTAACTAAAATGATGTGGGTAGTTGACGGAGATGCAGTTATTAAAGACGACTTTGATTTCTCTTATACAGTCACTAAATGGGACCTAGACACCGTACACGTATGGAGAAGTGAAAATCCTATTAATGGACTTGTTTACGGGTATGGAGGTGTAAAGTTATTTCCTAAAAACCTAACACTAAACATGGACACTAGTAAACCAGATATGACTACTAGCATAAGTGACAAATTTAAAGCTATGCCCGATGTTAGTAATATTACAGCATTTAATACAGATCCTTTTAATACGTGGAAAAGTGCATTTCGTGAATGTTGTAAATTAGGTTCTAAAGTTATTGACAGACAAAAAGACGACGAAACAAATAATCGTTTACACACTTGGTGTACTGTAGGCGGAAGTAAGCCCTTTGGCAAATATGCAATATCTGGAGCAAAATCAGGTTCTGCATACGGTGCTAGAAATCAAAAGGATGTAGAAGCGCTTAAAAAGATCAACGATTTTGACTGGTTAAAGGAACAATTTGATGGAAATACATGAAATACTAGATCGACTTGAAATCATTAATCCGGCAGATCAATTTTTTACAGATTTACGTAAAACTATACTTAATAATGACAAGTATGCATTATTTAGGCTAATACAATCTATTACAGATAGTCAATTGATAGAAGGCTTGCGAAAATATAAAGATGACACTAAATTCAATAGCGATTGTTTTAGTAGAGGACAATTACAGAGCAAACTTTGGTTAATTGAAGAACTGCAAAATCTTAATATAGATCTAGGAACGGTTTTTTTATGTGCAGGTTGGTACGGAACTCTTGCAACTATGCTTTTTGAAAGTAATATACCTGTGGATAAAATTAGAAGTTTTGACATCGACGATAGTTGCATCGATATTGCCAAAACTTTTAATAGACCGTGGGTTATAGACGAATGGAGATTTCAAGCATCTACTGAAGACATCCACAACATAAACTTTACCGAACATACTTATACTGTAACTAGAGCTGACGGAACGTCTGCAGAACTATTAGACAGGCCCGATACTATTATCAATACTAGTTGCGAGCATATTAAAAATTTTAAAGAATGGTATAATAAAATACCAAAAGGAAAACTAGTTGTATTGCAGAGCAATAACTATTATAGTATCGAAGATCACGTTAACTGCTCTGAAGATCTTGAAGAGTTTAGCAATTCAGTACCTATGAGTCTTATACTTTATGAAGGCGAGCTAGAATTAAACAAATACACAAGGTTTATGAAAATTGGACTTAGATAATTTAGACTTGCGACAGATGCAAAAAGAAAGTGCTAGGGCATTAAGTACAATGCAAGCAACTAATAATAACATATGGCAGTTTAATAGGCAAGCACATCATAACAGTCAAAACTGGTATAAAGCTGTAATAAACTGGTACGTTGAACAATACGGTGATTTGCCTAGTCGTACTGGACCTGGAAAAGATATAAAATTGGTAATGGATGACTAAATGGATTGGAATCAGATTCTCAAAAATAGAAAACAAACATTTGTATGGAAAGAAACAATTCCTGACAGAAGTACCATTGAAGCTATTATAAAAGAAGTACATGATTATTGTCCTAGCAAACAAAAACGTGTTCCTTATAAAATAGAACTATTAGATTGGTCCGATACCGAACGAAGGAATAATATATTTGCTCTTACTTGGTGTGCTGAAAACACAGTTTCTGATCGTCGAAATCCACAAGTGCTTGCACCGTATTTAATTACACTTTCGTTTAGAGACACAGGAAGTAACGAACACAATTTAAATTATCAACTTGAATTAGGTATGGTAGCGATGTTTATTACTTTAGCTGCTGCTAATTATGGATTAGATACTGGGTACTGCGGCTGCTACCACGGTGAAGATTTTGAATTAGCTATAGGAATAGGTTATGCTGCTGAGGATAGAAGCAAATACTATAATCCTATTTTAAAAAAATATGTTAATGCTCCTGGGGTGCCTTTACCTTCAGACGAAAGTAAGCCTAGAATTGAAGAGTATACAAATGTACAAATATGAAAATATAAAAACAGTTCACTTAGAAAATACACAGAACTGTCAAGCAAGTTGTCCGATGTGCGATCGTAATATGAATGGTGAAGGCGTAAACCCTCACATTGATTTAAGTGAGCTTACACTAGAAGATGCTAAAAGAATATTCGAGCCAGAGTTTATTGCACAGTTAGAAACTATGTACATGTGTGGTAACTTAGGTGATCCTATTGTAGCACGAGATACACTAGAAATATTCAAGTACTTCCGTGAACACAATCCTAACATGTGGCTGAGTATGAATACTAATGCAGGAGCAAGAGACGAAACATGGTGGACAGAGCTTGCACAAACATTCGGAAGAATGGGCGCTGTTATCTTTAGTGTAGATGGACTCAGCGATACTAATCATATCTATCGTCAAGGTGTAAACTGGGATAACGTTTATCGATCAATGAAAGCATTTATTGCAGCAGGCGGCAGAGCTCGTTGGGACTTTCTTGTATTTGAGCATAATCAGCATCAAGTAGAAGAGGCAGAAGAACTTGCAACTACAATGGGTTTTGAAAAGTTCGTTGCTAAAAAGACAGGGCGTTTTGTAACAGCAAAAACAGATAAAAAAGAATCACATCAAGCAGTAGATCGCAAAGGTAACGAAACTACTGAACTCAAGAAGCCTGATGCAAAGTATCAAAACAAAGCACTTTCTAAACAAGACATGCTTATTGAAAAATACGGCAGTATGGATGCATACTATGATGTAGTGCCTATTAACTGTAAAGTAAAAGATGCAGGCAACTTGTTTATTACAGCAGAAGGTTTAGCAATGCCATGCTGTTGGACTGCCGGGCGTATGTACAAATGGTGGCATAAGAATCCTAAAGTAGAACAAGTATGGGACTTTATCGATCGTGCTGGCGGCAAAGATGCTGTTAACGCTAAAAAGAACGGGCTACGTGCTGTATTCGAAACAGGCATATTTGACGACATTGAAGCAAGCTGGCAAACCAAAGGATGTTCAAACGGTAAACTTAAAGTATGCTCAATGAAATGCGGAGTCGAGTTTGATCCGTTCGGCGAGCAATTCAAATAAGTACTTGACAAACAACTAAAGCTATATTATAATTAAAACTATGAGCAAATACGATAAAATCTCCCCCACATTCTGTGCATTACCTTGGTTACATCTTTCAAGTCGTCCAGACGGCAAGATGCGTACATGTTGCACATCTAATGCAAGTAGTGTACAAGACCCTAACAGCACAATTAAACAAGGCGGCGGCGAAGTCGGCGTTATTAAGAATGATAAAGGCGAAAGTGTAAATTTCAATAATACTTCGTTAGAAGAAGCATGGAACAGTAGTTACATGCGCAATGTACGTAATATGATGCTACGGGGCGAGCAACCTGCAAGCTGTATCAAGTGTTACAAAGAAGAAGCAGCAGGACACTTATCTAAACGTAACTGGGAAACTGATTACTGGGGAAATAGATATAATCTAGAAGAACTAGTTGCAGAAACAGCAGAAGACGGAACTATTCCGCCTAAAATACGATACATCGACTTGCGAATGGGAAGTAAATGCCAGCTAGCATGTGTAATGTGTTCACCGCATGATAGTTCAGGTTGGATCAAAGAATGGCAACAAATTCATCCCAAGATTCAAAATGAACGATTAAAATCTAGTGCTAACTGGGATAACAAAGGATTAAGCAACGGAAGTTCTTACAACTGGCACAAAAACAATCCTCGCTTCTGGAACGATTTAATGGAGCAGATACCTCATATGTATCAGCTATATTTTGCAGGTGGCGAAGCACTTATTATTGACGAACATTACGAATTGCTCGAAGAATGTATTAAGCGTGGACATGCAAGTAAGATTGAATTGCGCTATAACTCTAATGCTGTAGAGTGGCGTGATGATTTATTCGAACTATGGTCACACTTCAAGCGTGTGCGTTTCCATTATTCGATAGATGCAGATAACGAACGCAACGATTATATTCGTTACCCTACTAAATGGGAACATCAAGAACGTGTTTTTCATATACTAGATAATACGCCTGATAATGTAGAAGTGACTACAGCTACTACTATTATGGCACTTAACATTGCATACATTCCAGAGTTTATCAAGTGGAAAGTACAGCAGAACTTTAAGAAAATTAACAAATGGCCGTTAGGAGCCGGCGGCATTAATATGCACTTTGCATACTGGCCACCGCAGTTAAATGTTAAAGTATTGCCTAAAGATACAAAAGAACAGATTGCTCAAAAGTATGAAGAGTTTTACGAATGGGTTGAAGAAAACTGGCAATTGTTTACAGGTGTAAAGGAAGCAGGCATTACAAAGGAAGAATTTTTAAATGCGTCTTACGGTATTAAACGCTATAAAGGTATCATTAATTTTATGAATGCAGAAGACTGGAGTGAGCGATTACCAGAAACTCGCGAATGGATACAACGTGTAAACGAACAACGTGGCTGGGAAGATCGGTTCTTTGAAGCATTTCCGATATTTAAGGATATTATGTAATGTATTGTAGCGCACCGTGGACAACTGTACAAATTAAGAATGACGGCCAGTTTAGTTATTGTTGTATGAGTCGAGACCCTATGGGTAAAAGCTTAAACGACGAAGCGTTAGTTGCCGGCAGAGAAAAAATGATTAACGGTGAAATTTTACCGGTATGTCAGACTAAGTGCTTTGATAACGAAAAATTATTTAGTAGCCAACGACAAGACCTCAATAGACGTTATCCGCTCAAACATAATATTTCGCCAGAAGCAAATCCTGAACATATAGAATACATTGATTTACGTATGGGAAATATCTGTAACTACATGTGCTTAATGTGTGGAGATAGAGACAGTCATCTTTGGGGTAAAGCAAATAAAAAAGAAAATCCGTATATTAGTTGGGCTAAAGATCCAGATCAATACAACCGTATCATGGATTTTATTGCAAGCTGTAAAAACTTGAAATGCATTAGTCTTGCTGGCGGAGAACCTTTCTATAATAAAACTCAGCTGTTTGATGTGATTGACAGACTTGACAGGAATATTGAATTAAAATTTATTACAAACATGAGTTTTTGTGATGATGAAATTATTAGTAAGTTAAATGAATTTAAAAGTGGCAGACTTCATTGCAGTATAGACGGTGTAGGACGATTTGCAGAGACGCAAAGATTAAGAAGCGACTGGAACATAGTTAATGAAAACACACTTAAATTTGCCCGAGAGCTACATAAGGGATGGACTATGATGTTAGTTCCTACATTTACTGTATTAAACACATACGGTCTTGAAGAATTTGTTGATTGGATTTTTAACAGTTATCGTCAAACAAGATCTTCAGCTCATTTTAGTTACACTATATGTACTCAACCAGAGCATATGACCCTTTATAACATTCCTCTCGCAACTCGCAAACAAATTGTTGAAAATATAAGGAATAAAGGATACGAACATCCTACGCTTCCGAGGTTGTTAGCAGCTATTGAAAAAGACATAACGCCCAAAGACGAAACATTAAAAAAACTAGACAATTATTTAAGTTACGTAAAACACTCAACTGAGCTCGATGTCTTACAACATATACCTGAAGTAGGAGAAGTAATTGGAAAATCAGAACTCCAAAAATGGACAAAGTAACATATTATGTGCGTTACCTTTTGTTCATCCGTTTTTTGATGTTAGAGGATACTATTTTCCATGCTGTAACGCAGTAAATCTGACTGACCAAACAAAACACGTAAGTGAACTAACTGCTGAGGAATGGTTTTACAGCGATACTATGAATACATTACGTGCTGATATGATTAACGGTGTTCGAAATGAACTGTGTACTCACTGTTGGAAAAAAGATGATATAGGAATTTCTAGTCCAAGAATAGCTGCAAACGAATACTGGAAAAACAAATACGATCATAACAATCCGGTACCAAAGTTTTTTGATTTAAAACCTAGCAATCACTGCAACTTAGCGTGTATATTTTGTACAGCAAGTAGTAGCGATAAAATAGTTAAGATAACAGAATCTTTGGCTCCAGACGATAAACCAAGCCGTTGGGAAGGGGCTGTCAAAACTTTAAAACAACGTGAAAAAGATTTCGGGATAAGTTTTGATCCTACAGTTGTTGATTATATTAAACGAAATATAAAAGATTTAGAGCTACTTAAATTTACTGGTGGCGAGCCCTTCCTTAGTAAAGACGTATTAGAGATATTGACACTTGTAAGTGATTTAAAGCCAGAAGTTGAAATTAAAATTACAACTAACGGAACTGTAATTACTAAAGAATTTTATCCTATACTTAAAAAAATGAAAAAGACCAGCATTAAGTTTAGCATAGACGCAGTTGACGATTTGTATTCTTATATTAGATTTCCTAGTAAATGGCCTCAATTTCAAAAACGAATTGAAAACAATATGAAACATTTACCAGATGTTAATTTTAACGTTAATTGTCTAATTACTAATATGAATCTTGAACAGATTCCGAAGATAAGAGACTGGTATAAAGATTTAGAAAGCAAATATAGTAATCTGAAATTTATTATTATAGATCCAAATTTAAATCCTATAGATAATGAAAGTAGTTTGTATATGATGGACCCAGAAGTTCTTTTACAAATTAAAGAAAAGTTAAAAGAAGAAACCCAAGATTGGGATATGTCTTGTCATACAGATTCTCAAATTTCTAACGTATACAAAAAAATAGACGATGCTGTGAAAAATAATTTATTTGCTATAAAGGAAAAACATTATTCTAAGATTTGTCGTCTTGAATTCATACGTCAGAATAAAATTAGAAATACGAATATATCTAGTGTTGTAGAACCTATTACAAAGACATTCTTTGAACAACTAGAATTAGGAAAATACGATTAATGAAAACAATTGCAGTATTTGGGTGTAGTTTTACAGCAGGACATGGCGGAACAAAAAGGCGTTGGGTGAACTGGCCTGCAGAAATGGCTCTGCATACGAACGATGAATATAAGATTGTAAACTGTGCTCGAGGTGGCACGAGTATGCTATATTCTTTACATATGCTAGACACATATCTTAAAAATTTCCCAAAGCCTGATTTAGTACTATTTCAGTTTACTACTGATGCTAGAGTTTCTTGGATTTCTGATCATTACGG
>Ga0209962_1000045_pt1 | contig 36571 bp, 29 predicted proteins | sample SalPonA_C_H2O_MG_FD_185722 | JGI IMG/M metagenome (GOLD analysis project Ga0209962, IMG submission 185722) | Water microbial communities from South San Francisco under conditions of wetland restoration - Salt Pond MetaG R2A_C_H2O_MG (SPAdes)... | ecosystem: Environmental > Aquatic > Non-marine... | reverse complement strand
CGCACTGCAATATTTATTTATTTGTCGGGTAGAGCGGCTGTAGGGAGGAGACTTGTTGGCGCTTGCCCTTGTTATGCAAGTGTTTGATGCGGGTTTCAATGGTGGCGATGGCGGTTGCAATGTCACCTTTATCTGCAGGTTTGAACAGAGCACGTTGAAGAGTGTCGACTTGTTGCTTGAGAATTTCATCACCCACAACAGCGATAGCTTTATCCAAATCTTTAAGACCTGTGGTAAAAACAGCCCATTCCCTTAATGCACTCAAAATAAGCGCTGGATCTTTTGTCTGACAAGCCTTTTGCACCGATTTTACTGGGTTTGAAGGTGCCTCATTAATATAGGGTCGCACCGCTGTAGTGGATTCTTTTGTGCGTCGCCAAAAATGCCATGCCACTATGCTGCTTAGAAACCATAGGCTGGCTAAAATGGCTATGGCAATCCACCAAAGCGAATCGTTTTCAGCGCTTGTCTGATTGACTGAAGCGTCTATTTCAGAATTGTTCGGCTCAAACCTCTCCTCAGCGCTGGGAAGTATTGCTGTGGTTTGTGCATTAGGTTCAGTGACGGGAACTTTACCACTTGTATTCACCGTAAGGGTTTTCGCGGGGAGAGTAGCTATTTTGGTCTTTTGTTGCTGACTATCCCACCATGTCAGCTGCTGTTCGGGTAGAGTAAATTGCCCTTCTTTAGTGGCGATAATGGCGTAGCTTTGGGTGTATGACCCCACAATTTTATCGCCTTCACCATCACTCACTACGGGTTGGTCGGGATAGAACTTAAGTCCCTCTATTGCTGGTATGGCGAGCGGTGGAATCTGAGCGCCCAATAGGCCATCAGCAATCACGGTGATCGTTCTCGTGAGTGAGTCGCCCACGTTTAACGTTAAGCTGCCGCCGTTTAGATCGTCAAGAATCCTCAAATCTTTTGCTGGCAGCCAATGCTCGCCGCGGTATCGACTATCTTGAGGTAGCACTTCTAAGCTTAAAGGCTCTGACATCAGTCTAATCATCTGCCCATTGTTGGCGAACGGATCTAGTAATAAGCGTCCGTTACGACGGGTTGGAATGGTGGCATTGAGTAAGCTTGGGGGAATGTCTAATGTGCCGCTTCGTTGAGGGAAAATAGCAAACTTTTGTTCAAAAACACGATACTCTCGACCGTCTATTCTCGTTTGGTATTCACTATCATTAAGCTTCTTGATAATGGCATCGGGGATACTAGGTTCGCTGAGACTTGCGCCACGTCCGAGTGCCACAGAATGAAAAACACGTAGGGTTAAGATCGCCTGTTGCTGAACATAGACCTTTTGAGTGTCTAATTCTGAGGTGAGAAATACTGCCGAATCGGTGCTCCCCTGACTTGCAGGGCCAACATTGATCGAAATAGGCTGGGTAAATTGGCCTGCTAATTCAATAGCAGGAATCGTTACATTACCCTCTTTTTTAGGCGTAATGGTATACAGCCACTCACTCGAAAATTCGCGCCGTCCGTTGATAATGGATTGTCGAGTACTTTGACTGGTGGACAAAATGTCAAAGTCTTGGCTAAGAAGGCTTGTCTCAGGGCTTGCAGAGGTTACCCGTTGGTCGCTGCGAATAATTAATTGTAGCGTTTCACCAAACCCAATACTGCGGCGATCAACTTCAGCGATAACCGCTGAATAGACCTGCGCTGATAATGAAAAAAGCAGAAATGCAGAAATGTAGGTAAAAAACCGGCGAGCTAATACCACGTTTCAGGTACCTCATCTTGGCCGTTCAGTCGGCGTTGTTCATATTGATAGCGGAATTTGCGACGAAGAAGTCCACCTGGGTCGTCAGGGATCTGGCGCAACCATTGCTCCATAGTTTGCCTTTCTTCGTCACTTAGGTCTTCAAACGCGTCTTTTGTTGAAGCGTTTAGTGGCTCTTTTGCAGCTTGTTGATCATCGCCACTCAAGGGTTCTTGTGAGCTCTGCTGTTGCTCTTCTGACTCCATAGGTTGGTCGTTTTCGCTATTGGCTGCTGGATCATTTTGTTGTCGATCACTATGGTTTTCACTGCTGTTTTCTGGGTTTTGATCAGAATTCTGCTCTGGTGTCGGCTCTTGATTATTAGGGTCTTGAGTTGTGCTATCTGACTGATTTTGAGAATCAGTGTTCTGCTGGTCTTGTGAATCAGAGTCCTGGCTATCTTGTTGTTGCTCATTCTGGCTATCTGATTGTTGTTGCTCATTCTGGTTTTCTGATTGTTGTTGCTTCAGTTGTTCTACCAGCGACTTGTTAAATGCAGCATCTTCATTGTCAGGGTTTATGGCAAGCGCTTGCTCATAGGCTTTTATAGCGTCATCAAGTTGTCCTGCCTTGGCTAGAGCATTACCTCGGTTATAAAAGGCACGTTCAGAACGGATAGCAGCGAGCTGTTTTTCTGCTTCGTCAAACTGTCCCGCCTTGTAATGGGCGATGGCTTGCCACTCTGGATCGTCAAAGGCTTCTGCAGCAGCGTTGTAGTCCTCTTGTTGCAGTAACTTTGCACCTTGTTGATCTGGCCGCTGCCATAAGTTGTCCCATAAACCGCCTGCCCAACTGCTTGGGCTATGCACCATTGGCATTGCAAATACCATGGCAAAAATAATGCCGCGGCGAAATAGCGGTAACATACCCATCATAATAACCAGTGACAGCAGTGCGCCGCGGTCAATCCACTGATCAAACTGTCTTTCATCTGCCTTTTGGGATTGCTCTTCCCCTCGATGTTTTAACAGCGCTTGCCAATCCTGGTCATCGAGTGAGAGATCTCTATAAATTCCATTGGCTGCTTCAGCAAGTGTCGTCAAAGTGTTGCGGCTTAATTTAGGTACCGCAATACTTCCATCGCGATTTCTTAAAAGGCCTTGGTCACCGGGCAATGGCACAGGTCCTCCGGCTTCAGTTCCAATACCCAAAATGCCTAGCACGGCATCACTAGAGGAAAGAATATCTCGTATTTTTGTAACATCATCCTCAGTTATTCCATCACTTAGCAATAAAATCGATGGTGCATTAGTACCCGCGTGATCAGCAAGTTGGAGGGCTTTTTCTACAGCAAGATCAACGCGGCTACCCAGTGCAGGCATGATATCCGGAGACAGTGCGGGCACCATCGCCGCTATCGTGTCGCTATCGTCGCTTAATGGTGTCACTACGTGAGCATCACCCGCATAAACCACCAGTGCAGTAGTCCCTTCTTGTCTAGCCTTAAGAATGTCTAACAGTTTCATTTTGACACGACTTATTCGACTCGGTGAGACGTCCTCTGCAAACATAGATAAAGAGAGGTCGACCACTAAAATGAGGGCGTCGCCACGTTGTTCAACGGGTACTGGCTTTTTCTCCCACGCTGGTCCCGCTAATGCGAGTACTGTTAGGACCAATAAGGATGTGATGCCAATAATAGCCGAGGATTTATTGCTCTTTTGGCTTGAACTGGCTTGCAGGTAGGGTAAAAAGTCTCGTTCTATATGTCGTTGCCAGCCATGCTGTCCTAATCCTGCTCGATATAGAGCGAGTGGTAATAAGATGGCAGGAACCAGTGCCCACAGCCAGTCCGGACGAAGAAAATGAAAATCTATCATCAGTTAGACCTCCGGCGGATACTCGACAGTATAAGCATCATAGCGAGCCCCGCGGCAATTGCTAATGGCCAATAAAAATAAGCCTGTTGAGGTCTGAAGGTTGCTTCGTCGTCGGGTGTTGGCTCAAGTGCGTCTACTTCGATATAAATTTGTTGAAGTTCTTCAATATTGCGAGCTCGATAGTATCTACCCCCCGTTTGCTGCGCGATACTTTGCAGCGTGGCTTCGTCAAGATCTCTAGAGGGGTTTACTGTTCGGGCACCAAAGCTACTTCCAAAAATACCCGGAACCACCATTCGGTCAGCACCCATGCCAATGGTGTAGATTTTGACATCTAGTTCAGCGGCTAACTTTGCCGCCTGCAGCGGCTGCACTTCGCCGGCGGTATTCGCACCGTCAGTCAATAAAATCATCACTCTTTCATCGGCTGGGCGCGCTTGCAAGCGCTTCACTGCGAGCCCAATAGCATCACCAATGGCCGTTTGCTTGCCGGCAAACCCCAGTTCGGCTTCGTTTAATAGTTGTTGAATGGTCTGCCTGTCGTAGGATAGAGGGGCTTGTAAGTAGGCCTCTGAGCCAAATAAAACCAGACCGAGTCGATCACCTACACGGCGATCGATGAATTCTTTTAAAACAACTTTAACGGCATCGATACGGCGCACATTTCGATCATTGATCACCATATCTTGCTCTTCCATACTGCCAGAAATATCCACCGCTAAGAGTAGATCTCGACCACTACTTTGAAGAGTGACAGGCTCGCCAATCCAGACGGGTTGGCTTGCGGAAACACACACTAGCAACCAGATCGCCGCCAGCAGCGTTTTATTGAATTTTCCCTGGCTTTGGTGGGTTTTACTTTTACCCAGAGCTCGGTCCACACTGGCGAAAAAGGGAACGTAAATCGCATCGACTTGCTGCGGGCGCTGGCGACTTAAACGCCATATTAGCCAGGGTGTTGGTAGCAGTAAGAGTACTTCGGGAAGATGTAGCTCAAACATAGGACTTCCCAATACGTTGTTGGCGAAGCCACTGCTCTGATCGTTGGATGAAATCATCGCATAGGGTGATAGATACATCCTGCTTGTACCACATTGAAAGCCAGTCATCGATGTTTTCAAAGAGGGGCTTTCGGCTGTGAGTATTTAAAAAATGTAACCATTGCTCACCGCTTAATGTCGCTACGTTGTCTGAAGGATAAAGCTCAATGGCGCAGCGTTTAAGCACGTCATTGCAGTGGTGTAATTTTTGCGATGGAGTAAGTCCCTTTTTAAGGGGCATTGCCTGAAGAATGATTATGGACTCACGTAAAAAAGCCCTGCGCTGGTAGGCTGCCCATACATAGCGAACAATTATCGACAGAAGTATGACGATGGCTGTAGCCAATAACCACCAGCCATAAGCTGGAGGCCAGGCAGATACTGCTTCTGGGAGATGAACATCTCGCAGTTGTTGCAACGGATCGATATTGTTCACGTTGCCCGTCCTTGTCTCTGGGTAGGGCGGCGCAGCCATGAGTGTATGTCGCTCATGATATCCCCATCACATGAAAATAAGCTGTGTTGGCAATTGCTCGCACGGCAGATATTAGCCACCTCTTGTTGTTGTTGCAGTAGCTGTTTTTCTACTGCCTGTCTTTGTGAGGTATTGCCTAGATGGATTTGACGTCTATGTGAGCCGTCACCAATGCCTACGATACCACCTGTGGGGAGCTGCTGTTCCATGGGGTCAAGAATTTGCACTAGATCCACCCTGGCATGTTGCCGCATTTTCCACAGTAGGCTCTTACATTCTTCATCCAAGTCTACCCCGTCACTAATAATCACAACCTGACTGCCGGGCTTGCTAAGTGCGGCCAAGTTTTTCAGACCATCGACGAGTGAGGGAGATGGTTCGGTGTGGTTATGAAATGGATTTTGCAGTTGGCTATTTTGATCGGCAATAGCTCCAAGAAGGCGCAAGGCGTTGTGTTTTCCACGGGCTGGTTTAATGGTATTAAAGCCTTGAGAACCTATGACAACGCCGCCGACACGATCTCCTTGAAGAATACTTTGCCAGCAGATTATTCCTGCCAGTTTGGCCGCATAGACGGATTTGAATTGACCTCGACTTGCAAAAAACATGGACTGCCTCTGATCGACCAGAAGCAAAACAGGACGCTCTTTTTCTTCACGAAATAACTTTGTATGGGCTTTGCCTGATCGCGCCGTCACTCTCCAGTCAATGGCGCGCACATCATCACCAGCTTGATAGTGGCGAACTTCCTCAAACTCAATGCCGCGACCCCGTGCGTTTGCGCGATGACCACCCATGCTGGCTGTTGGGCTTGCATGTCCGCTGCGCAGCTGAAGACTTTGAGCTTGGCTGCGTAGCTTGATGAGACTTGCAAGCTCGATATGTACCCGTGGGTCTGACATCATTGCGCTATGGGGACGATATTCAGCAGTTGTGCGATGATGTGGTCGCTGCTAATACCTGCGGCTTCTGCCTCAAAGCTTCTCACTATGCGATGTCGTAAAACGTCATAAGCGACAGAGCGAACATCGTCAGGCGTGACAAAATCCCTCCCCTGAAGCCAAGCATGTGCTCGGGCGCAACGATCAAGTGAGATGGTAGCGCGGGGGCTGGCGCCGAAGGCAATATACTTGGACAACTGGTCGTTATAGGTCTCCGCTCGTCTTGTCGCAACCACTAATTGCACGATGTAATCTTCAACACTGGCGACCATTTCTAAGCCAAGAATTTCTTGCCTTGCCGATAGTAACATGGCCTCACTCAAAGCTGCTGGTGCGGTATTGGGTGCTTGGTTTTGATCTTCATTACGCACCAAGCGTAGAATTTCACGTTCGGCGTCTGCGTCGGGGTAATCGACATGCACGTGCATGATAAAACGATCAAGTTGAGCTTCTGGTAATGGATAAGTACCTTCTTGCTCGATGGGGTTTTGGGTGGCCATGACCATGAAAATTTCTGGCAGGGGATAGGTTTCTTGGCCAACGCTAATTTGCCGTTCAGCCATGGCCTCTAAGAGTGCCGATTGTACCTTGGCTGGCGCGCGATTGATCTCGTCAGCTAACACTAGGTTGTGGAATATCGGTCCTTTTTGAAATCTAAAACTGCCATCTTCTTGATGAAAAATTTCGGTCCCTGTGACGTCGCCAGGTAATAAGTCAGGAGTAAATTGAATGCGGTGAAAATCACCTTCAATGGTGCGAGACAAGTCTTTAATTGCCCGGGTTTTGGCTAACCCCGGAGCGCCCTCGACAAGTAAATGTCCGTCGGCTAATAATGCAATAATTAGACGTTCTACCAGTGCTTGTTGGCCAATTATCTGACTGTTTAGCCACTGTTGTACGTCTCTTACGTGTTGGATAAGACTCATTGAGGTTTCCTTATTTGAGTATTCGACGCGTGCTGCTTTACTTGTGTGATATATGTGGGTCTTTTCATGCTTTTCAAGCATTTAAATCTGAAAATTTGCAAGTATAGACTAAGCTTACAATGATTAGTTCATGTGCGAAGGATACCTTTATGAGTTTACCTGCTTCGGTGGAAAAGTTCTTTTTACAACTTCGGGCTGAGATTGATAAGCACCTCGATAAAAATGAAGCGGATAGGCTGGAAGAATTCTCCCATATCCTCTATCAACGATTTCCTTTTGCAGAAGCTAGCAACAGAAACCTGCTCGACTTTTTCGGCAACGCCTATGGTAGTTGGCGATTTGTGCAAAAGCTTGACCGCAATAGACCCAAAATAAGAATTTTCAATCCTGATTATGAACAACACGGATGGGTGTCCAATAGCACTATTGTGGCGGTGCTTAGTAAGGACATGCCCTTTATTCGTGACTCCATCCGGGCAGAGTTTCACCGCCGGGGTATCGCAATTCACCAAATTTATGCTGCACTGTATAGTGCCGAGCGTACCAAAGAGGGTTCTCTAAAATCACTCATGGCGAGAGAATCTGACGACTCTGATGAGCATGTCGATGAAGTTTTGATGTACTTAGAAGTGGCCCGGCATAGTGATCCGTCGACCCTGGCCAATTTGGTATCGACGCTTGAAGACATCATGTCAGAAGTTCGATTGGTGGTAGATGATTTTAACGATATGTCAGCTCGTGTCCACGAAACGATCGAAACGATTAGTTCCACAGATGCTGAGTTGTGTAGTGATTCTGTAAAAGAAAACTTAGCGTTTTTACAATGGACTCAACAAAATAATTTTACCTTTTTAGGTTTTGAGCGATTAGCGGTATCAGGCAAAGGTAAGCATAGAAAGGTTGAACGAGTTAAGGGCTCAGAACTTGGGCTAATGAAACTTAGAAATAGCCGTGGTGCCGAAAACTTACAGCGTGAATTGGTGGGAGACCTAAGCACTAATCCTGTCGCGAACCAACAAATAACGTTCGCAAAATCTATTTATCGCTCCCGAGTGCACCGCGATACCTATCCACAATACTTCACCGTCAAAATCTTTGATGACCACGGTGATGTGTCAGAGCAAATGCGCTTTTTAGGACTGTTTACATCCCCTGTATATACCCAAAGTACGCTTGGAATTCCGATTGTTCGAAGTAAAGTGCGTGACGTGATCAAGCATACTGGCTTCAAAGCACACAGCCACGATAGCAAAGAAATCATGCGCATTATGGAAGTCCATCCGCGCGACGAATTATTTCAAAGCACCACTGATCAGTTGTTGTTTGCTGCGATGGAAATTAATCGCTTGCAGGAACGGCGAAAAATTAAATTATTGGTGCGCCGAGGCACTTATGGGCGTTTCGTTTCATGCTTAGTATTTACGCCCCGCGATATTTACCACACCGAATTGCGATCAAAAATTCAGCAGCTGCTCAGCGATGCGTTTGGCGCAGAAGAGTCAGAGTTCACAACATTTTTCTCTGAATCCATCCTAACGCGAACTCACTTCTTCTTTAAATTGAGTGACGACGCGCCGCAGGACATTAGCGTTGAGTCTCTTGAGAAAGAGCTGATCGCAGCCTGTTACTCTTGGGAAGAGCATTTTTACGATGCCTTGATTGAAGAGTTCGGTGAAGAGCAAGGGACGCAATTAGCCGAGCAATACCGCCAAGCTTTTCAGGCGGGTTATCGAGAGGACTTTGCTCCAAGAGTGGCTATTAATGATTTGCGACGCATTGCCAAGCTCGAACAAGGTGCGCCTATAGCGATGTCGTTTTATAGGATGATGGGTGAGAGTGATGAGCAATTGCGTTTCCGTCTATTTCAAGCCGATCAGCCTCTGCCATTGTCCGACGTTATACCTGTACTTGAAAACCTTGGCTTAAGGGTTATTGGTGAGAATCCATACGATATTCTTCGCAGAGATGGTCGAGTTTTTTGGGTCCACGACTTTAGCCTCAATTACGGTTTTAGCCAGCATGTCAATGTTCAGGCCGTATCTGAGGATTTTCAACAAGCCTTTGCCGCGGTTTGGCGGGGGGATGCAGAGAGTGATAGCTTTAATAAACTAGTGCTTGGTACAGCGCTCAACTGGCGACAAATTTCGCTATTGCGTGCTTATGCCAAATATATGAAGCAAATTCGTTTTAATCTCAGCGGGCGCTACATTGCTGAAGCTCTTTTGAGATATCCCCAAATTGCTGAAATATTAATCAAGCTGTTTGAGCTAAGATTTGACCCTAATCATACTGTTGAAGATAGAAGTGTCGCCAGCCAGGACATCGAAAATGACATCCTGAATGCCTTGGAAGGCGTTTCAAATTTGAATGATGACATTATCTTCAGGCTTTATGTTGAGCTGATTAATGCCACCATTAGGGTTAATTTTTATAAGACCGATAGCAAGGGCAATTACCTACCAACGTTAGCCTTCAAAATGATGCCGGCTAAGGTGTCTCTGGTACCGAAACCCAGGCCAATGTTTGAAATTTTTGTTTACTCACCTCGTGTTGAAGGTGTTCATCTTCGTGGTGGCAAAGTTGCTCGAGGAGGTTTGCGCTGGTCCGATCGGCATGAAGATTTCAGAACCGAAGTACTTGGTTTGGTGAAAGCTCAGCAAGTGAAGAACTCAGTGATCGTTCCTGTGGGGGCTAAAGGAGGTTTTGTATGCAAGAAACCTCCTGTTGAGGGGGGGCGTGATGCTCTCATGCAAGAGGGTATTGCGTGTTATCAATTATTCATTCAGTCCCTACTCGATATTACCGACAATTTGGTGGAGGGTCGTGTTCAACCTCCGATGCAGGTAGTGCGCTGGGACGATGATGATCCTTACTTAGTGGTGGCTGCTGATAAAGGAACGGCAACATTTTCCGACATTGCCAATGCAATAGCAGAAGCAAATAACTTTTGGCTCGGCGATGCCTTCGCCTCTGGTGGTAGCTTCGGATTTGATCACAAGAAAATGGGAATCACCGCTCGCGGCGCATGGGTCTCGGTTCAGCGACACTTTTTGCAATTAGGCGTGGATATTCAAAACGAAGATTTCACCGTTTTGGGTGTGGGTGATATGGCCGGCGATGTTTTTGGCAATGGTATGTTGTTGTCTGAACATATTTGTCTTGTGGCAGCGTTCAACCACTTGCATATTTTTATCGATCCAAACCCAGAGGCTGCCTCAAGTTACGCTGAACGCAAACGATTATTTGCTTTGCCCAGATCCAGCTGGGAAGACTATAACAAGGAGCTTATTTCTGCTGGGGGTGGGGTTTTTTCTCGCGCTGCAAAGTCTATTGCGATTACCCCAGAAATGAAACGTCGGTTTGATATAGAGGAAGATAAACTCACACCTAACGAATTGATAAGCGCTCTTCTTAAGTCGCCGGTGGACCTGTTGTGGAACGGCGGTATTGGCACCTATGTTAAAGCCAGCCGAGAAAGTCATGCAGATGTTGGCGATAAGGCTAACGATAGTGTGCGGGTTGATGGTGCTGAGTTGCGCTGCAAAGTCGTTGGTGAAGGTGGCAACTTGGGTATGACACAGCGTGGCCGGATCGATTACTCGCTCAATGGTGGCTTGTGCAATACAGACTTTATTGATAACTCTGCAGGTGTTGACTGTTCGGATCATGAGGTCAATATCAAAATTTTGCTCAACGAATTAGTGGCTGCGGGCGACATGACGGGCAAGCAGCGCAATAACTTACTTGAGAAATTAATTGAACCTGTGGCTGACCTCGTTTTGGTGAATAATTTTCGGCAAGCTCAGGCGCTGTCAGTCGCTCAATTCGATGCTGACAAACGTATCGCTGAGCACCAAACCGTTATTCAATCTTTGGAGTCTGCTAAGCTTCTCGATCGGCGTTTGGAATTTTTACCAAGCGACGATGAAATTGCCGAGCGGCGAGGTCAGGGCTTAGGGCTGACAAGACCAGAATTTGCCATTGTTATGTCATATCTTAAAGGGATGCTTAAACAGCAATTGGTCGATGAGGATCTGTGTACTGACCCATACATAGTGGCCAGTGTTGAGCATGCATTTCCAGAAATGCTTCGCAAAAAGTATCACAGTCAAATTTACCAGCACAAACTCCTGGGTGAAATTGTGGCGACCCAGATGGCCAATAATGTTGTTAATTACATGGGCTTAAGTTTTATCCATCGGTTGCGAGAATCTACGGGTGGTAGTGCTAGTGAGGTCCTACGTGCCTATGTATTTGCCAGAGATGTATTTGATATCATTCCTCATTGGCAAGCGATCGAGCAACTCAAGGAGCTCCCCGCGGCAATGCAGATGGTTATGCTGCGCGATTTGATGCGTTTGGGAAGGCGAGCTACGCGCTGGGCAGTTCGCAACCGCCGTCAGCAATTGGATATAGCTTCTGAATTATCGATATTTAAACCCCAGATAAAAGAGATATCGGACAGTTTGTTGGCCTTATTGCGAGGTAGAGCCATCGAACGTTGGCGCGACCGCTTTGACCGACTTCGCAGTTCAGGTGTTCCAGAGCCATTAGCTCACTATAGTTCCTCCAGTTTTGTTATGTACTCCTACTTGGCAATTATTGATGCTGCTCAGCAGGTAGAGGCTCCTTTATTAGAGGTGGCAGATGTTTATTTTGATGTCAGCCAACAATTGGACTTAGATTGGTTTGCGACTCAGCTAATCGAAATGAAAATTGATAATCAATGGCAAGCCATGGCCCGTGAAACCTTTATGGATGATTTGGATTGGCAACACAGGGCGCTAACGGTCAATGTTATTCATTGCATGCGCGATATGAAATGCGATCTAGAGGGCTGCAAACAGGCTTGGCAGGAACAGAATGCCCCTTATATTGACCGTTGGCGCAGAGTGTTAGCTCAGTTGCAAAATAGTGATAGTGTAGATTTTGCTATGTATTCGGTGGCTATTCGCGAATTGTTTGATCTGGCTCAGGCCAGTACGTATCGTTAGTCTATGCCTGCAGTGGTTGTGGCGTTAAACATTCCGCGTGAGGAATACCTACGAGTCTATCAAGGGGCTGCTAGATCGGTCTTAGCTCTAGACAGCTTGGGCCGAAAGATATCTTTTCCTGTAAAGGTCCTGCAGCCCTTCGTGTGTCACGAAGGCGTGCAGGGAAAGTTCAGGTTGGAGTTTGATGATCAAAACCGTTTTGTGTCAATTTCGCGAATCACTTAGGATTCAATTTGACCCAAATTGGCGTGGAGAACGGCACCATTGATCACTGGGCTATTATGAGCCCAAGTGATGGTTGCAGCGATTTCTTCGGGTTCTATCATTCGGCCAAAGGTATTCATTGCAGCAATAGCTTGTAAAACTTCTTCGCTGTTACCTACGTGGGTTCTCAGCATTTCGGTATCTGTAAAGCCTGGGCAAATGCAGCAAGTGTGAAGACCTTTACCTTGTAGGTCTTGGCAAGCAGCTTTCATCATGCCGATGGCAGCATGTTTGCTGGTAACATAACTATAGGCATTGGCTACGGCTTTTTCAGATAGAGTTGATCCCACGAAGATCACTGAAGAACCTTGTGGCATGAGCGGAATCAACCATTGATTAAGCTCTGTCGGTGCAACAATGTTAATGGCGAGAGTGGTTTCTAAGTCTTGGGAATCGCATTCGTAAGCAGTATCTTTCGCCATCCTACATGCATTGTGCACAAGACATATTTGGCTGGCATTTCGTGCCGCTTCAATCAGGTCATTGGCGATACTTTGGCGTGATGAGCGGCTTGCTAAATCGCATAATAAGTCTCTAATTCCTTCATGATGCGCCGAACGTCTTGAAATATTGATGACTTCAAAGCCTGCTTCAATAAAACGAAGCGCAGTAGCGCGACCTATGCCGGCACTAGCGCCGGTTATAATAGCTAGTTTCATGCTGAACTCATTGTCTATTGTGAGCGTACTAGCATACATTAGCTCTAAAGCCCTTGCACCGAGTGTCTATGTTTTTGGCACTGATTAACTACGAGAGAATCGCATGCATCGATTGACCACCATTGAACTTTTTAAAGAATACCTAAATTTTTCTGCAGCCCACTTTACGGTATTCTCAGCCACCGAGCGTGAGCGACTGCATGGGCATAATTTTTCGGTCTACGCCGCAATAACTGCTCCAGTGACTGATAACGGTATGACGGCAGATTATGGATTGTTTAAAAATAAGTTAAAGCAACTTTGCGAGGACTTGGACGAGTACACATTGATAGCAGGTGATTCGCCTTATTTAAACATTGAACGCAAGCAAGGGGAGGTGATGGTTCATTTCGGAGAGGACCTACTTCGCTTCCCAGAGACTGATTGTTTAGTGTTGCCAATTCGCAACACAACAGTAGAAGAATTTTCACATTATTTGCTGCAAAAATTAGTTGCGGATGTGGATATTGTCGAGGATTATTTTGTTTCTTCTATTGTAGTTAAAGTGTCCTCAGGTGCGGGTCAGTACGGAAGCGCCGAGTGGCGTCGTGATGGTCATTAAGGAGTTTTTATGAGTATCGAATTTTTACTCAGTCGCAACTCAGCCCCCGTGCTAATTGAGCCCGCTCCATCTGGCGAGGCTCTTCAGCGTATGTTTCAAGCCGCCATGCGTGCTCCTGATCACGGTAACTTGAAGCCGTGGCGATTTATTACCATTACTGGTGATCGAAGAAGTGATCTAGGTGAGCTTTTTGCCGTGGCTGCAGCTCAGCGTAATGGTGATTTAACCACTGAGCAGCTTGAAAGGTTTGTCGCTCAGCCCATGAGAGCACCACTGATCATTGTGGTGGTCGCAAGTCCGGTTGATCATCCAAAAGTACCTCAAATCGAGCAGGAATACGCAGCAGCATGTGCTGCCCATACTCTGTTGTTGGCGGCAGAAGCAGAGGGTTTTGCTGGCATTTGGCGTACGGGTGATAACGCGTTTGATGACACGGTGGCAGGAGGCTTAGGTTTAACCAAAGACGAGCAAATTATAGGTTTTCTCTATATGGGGACACGCCGAGGCGAGCCGAAAGTGCTGGCTGAAATTGACTCTGCTAGTTTTGTCAGTGCTTGGTAGTGTTCGTGCTTTATTTCCAGGCGAACGCTGACCATGGCTAAACAAACGACGGTTTTTTCTACTCCTATTATTACGCCCATACTGCGTTTCATTGCCAGGGTAATACTGAAGATCATTGGTTGGAAGGTGAACTTTCACAATGATCAATTGCCTTATAAACAATATGTCCTTATTGGCGCTCCCCACACGAGTAACTGGGATTTTGCAATGATGCTACTTGTGGTATTGGATGCAGAAGTTAAACTCAACTGGATGGGCAAGCACACCATATTTCCGCGACCATTTGCATGGTTTATGCGTTGGCTAGGTGGTATTCCTGTAGACAGGACTCGCTCTACCAATATGACGAGTGCCATTGCGGGTATCTTTGCAGAGCGAGATGACCTCAAGATACTTCTCGCTCCAGAGGGGACTCGCTCGGTCAATGGTTCAAAATTTAAAAGTGGTTTTTACTATATTGCCCATCAAGCAGGTGTGCCGATCGCGATGTCATATATTGATGCCGAGCGTAAAATCATTGGCCTTGAAAAAGTGATGGAAACTTCCGGCGATTACGAAAAAGACCTTGCAGAAATCATGGCCTATTATGCCCCCTATAAAGGCATAAAAGGGGTTTAGTCAGGTGTTTTGCCACTAAGTATATAGGCAAAGGCAATAATTTCGGCTATGACAAAATAGAGCTGCCTAGGTATTTCTGTGCCCACGGGCATTTTACTCAAGTAATCGGCAATGGCGGGGTGTTCGTAAAGAGGTACACCGTATTCTTCTGCAAGTGCTATGATTTCTTCCGCGGTTAGTCCTTCTCCTGCGGCTGTAATCGTTGGGGCATTTTTCTTATCGTAGTGTAATGCGGCCGCTCTGGTGACTTTTTTCTCCGTCATGATGTGGTCTCCACTTCAAAGGCTTTTTTGCCTTTCAAGGGGGGAACTTCCCCTTGGCGACAAGGTATTTGTTCGACATGCAGACCAGCATTTCTGAGTCGAGTTAACAGTTCTTCTATATGCCCCTCAACACGTTGCTGCATTTCACCATCGCTGGTCCACATTGTCGCGTCTAGGCGGCGACCGCTCAAGGATGCATCGACAGTTAGCTGGCCATAGGGTTCTAGATCAAAACACAGTCTCATTCCCCATCGCACTTCACCGTCAACTTCAGCACTTTTTTCTTGGTTTTTTTCTTCGTCTTTATAAATATTAATCATCGCCGAGTTCCAGCGGTCTCCCATGGGCAGAGGAATTTCCAATTGCCAATGGGATCCAGGTGAAAGGCTTCCTGAACCCTCTCTTGCTTGAGTTAGTGCGTCCATCTGTAAATTTTGTATTCTGACAATTCCTCCAAGGACATGCCTCAGAAGCCGATCGATACCACTTTCTACCGGCTTATCCTGGCTTCTTGCCATCATAATCATTGGTAGCCAAACCCCTGCAATGTCGTGTATTTGCATAGGTAACAAATCGCTAACTGCCGGTGAAATTTGTGAGGGTATGCTGCTATTAAAAAGCAGCTGAGCCGTAACGATGGGGAGAAAAGTTTGGCTTGGAATGTTGCGGATATTAGCGCTTAAGCCGATTGCATTATCTTTCAATAACTTGGCGGTTAACACATGTTCTACTGCAGCGCTGGGCCATGACTTCACCGTGAGTGGTTTGATAACCGTGTGGCTATCGAGCAATTGGAATAATGGTTGATCATGCGTTGACGTATTTATTGTGAATGGTTTGAACGCTATGTTGGTAGCCATGTTGGCAAGTTCTGTTGTTATAACACCTTTGGTGAGCCGATTAGGTATGAGCATGTTGCTAAGATCGACTGTCATGGGTTTTGAAAATGACGGCTGTTTCATTGGTAAAACATCTGCCACAACGGTGTCGGACGTTGATTTGTAGGTCTGTCCCGTGATGGTGGATGGCAACATAGTGCTTGCATTGCTTTTGGATGGCGTCAGTTCGTTGGTTGCGTTAGTGCGGCTCAGCATGAGCCCTAACAGGCTTTGATTTTGTTGGGATGGGTTCGATGAGGTAGTAACCGTTGCGGATATGGCTTTTGCGCTCTCTGTGAGTGATGAAGAGTGCACTGCTTCACTAGGTTGAAAGCTCAGCTGTGCTTTTAATTCTATCAATGAATGTAGTTGCCTAGCTGAGTTGATTGGAAGTGCTGCATATTCGCGGAGGTAGGAATGACTCCTCTGGGGCTTAGCATACCCAGTAGCTTGGTGATCAAATATCGCCGCACTTATTTTAGCGTTATTAAGCCCAGTAAAAAGTTGTGAGCTTGGTTTGCCTAATGTGCCGCTCTTGTTATTGAGGGTGCTTGGTAGCGTTATCCATGACATCGAACTCAATGAATGGTTTGTTTTGTTGGAGGTTGGGGGTGGTGAATTGGGTAATAGTGGTATTGCACTTTGCACCTGCTTAAATAATCTCATGAGTAAAAACTTTTGATCATTTAGCTTAGCGTCAATAGCTTGCCCATTGGCCAATTTAGCTTCAAAAAAAGCACCGCTGTTTAAGACTCTGTGTTGTAGTTCGGCTGCCGCTTGCAGTGGCGAGTGTGCTGGTTTTGGGATAGGCGATGTCAGGAGCTGATTCAGCAAGGCTAATTGCTGCTTTAAGGGGCGAGACAAGTTGCTTTGCGCTTGCAATTGTTGTTGCCATTTTGATAGCTCGTGCATGGTGTCAGGCAAGGCTGTTTGTTTGTTAGCTAGTAGTGATTGTTGAAGCTGAAAGATTGCCTTGAGCTGATCGGTTTGTGAAGGCGTATTCCAGTGTAATTCGCCATTTTGTCGATGTATGGTCAACATCTGCCCCTTTGGTATGGGTGTGTCACTTTCGACCTTGATGGTTTGCCCGCTATCTGTAAGCATGAGAGATATTATGAAGCGTTTGCTATTCAGGGCTTTAAGGATGGCAATGTCTATGACTTCCGCGTTGATTTTTGCAGGAATAGACTCAATGGATCGATCCAGTGCGACTAGTTTGATGTCTTGCTGAGATAGCGAGCGATTCAGGATATTTGTCAGATCAAGTTTCATAGCAAAAACGCCACATTTATTTGGGAAAAGTTCGCTCAGGCTTTACACTAATGCCCTTTGTGGAAATAGATCATAGTTATATCGGCGAGAGTCGCGGGTAATTGAGCACTATGATGAAATGAGTTGAAGGCCTAAAAAGGACCTAGCCCCTTGAGTGACAGCTTATTAAATGTCGAACAATTCTTTTGCGAACGCGATGATCGAGTACTCTTTCGGGATGTCAGCTTTTCGCTAGCGGCGGGAGAAATATTGCAGGTTGTTGGTCACAATGGCTGTGGTAAAACGACGTTGCTAAGATCCTTAAGTGGCCTTAGCTCTTATGCAGTGGGTGATATTTTTTGGCGCGGCAAGCCATACACAGATGTCATGCCAGACTATCGGAGAGAAGTTCTGTTTCACGGCCACTTGGCTGCGGTTAAGCATCTGCTCAGTCCGAGAGAGAATTTACGTTGGTTTGTGGACATTTTTTGTGCCGGTGAAGGCGATATTGAGTCTGCTTTATGTGAAGTTGGCTTAAGAGGTTATGAAGATGTTCCTTGCGGGAATTTGTCGGCTGGACAGTTGCGCCGTGTTGCCTTAGCGAGGCTGCTTCTTTCTCCTGCGGTGCTCTGGGTGTTGGATGAGCCGTTTACTGCCATTGATGTTCATGGGATTTCTATGTTGCAGGGTATGTTGCAACGACATCTAGCCGGGGGTGGTGCCATTCTTCTTACCTCGCACCAGCAGATTGATATTGCAGATGTTCGAAGCCTCAATCTGGAGCTCTATAAATGATGGTGCGCGATAGTTTGTGGCTAGGTATGTTGGCGACCCTTCGTAGAGAGATGACACTACTGTGGCGCCGCAAAAGCGATAGTTTGAATCCCCTGTTATTCTTGCTGATGGTCAGTTCCCTATTTCCGCTAGGGGTGAGTCCAGCGCCTGATGTATTGGCATTGCTTTCCCCTGGCATTATCTGGGTGGTGGCTCTGCTCTCGTGCTTGCTTTCAACCGAGTCAATGTTTAGAAGCGATTTTGATGACGGTGCTCTGGAACTGATGCTCCTCAATCCTCAGCCATTGTACTTTCATGTGATGGTGAAAGTATTGGCGCACTGGTGCCTGACAGGGATCCCGTTAGCTATTATGGCCCCGGTTGTTGCTTTAATGCTTAATCTTCCTCCCGCTGCCATTCCAGTATTAATGATCAGTTTGTTGTTAGGTACTCTGCCGCTGGTGTTTATCGGAGCGATTGGCGCGGCCCTAACAGTGGGTTTGCGTCGTGGAGGAGTGCTTTTGTCGTTGATTGTTTTGCCCTTATATGTACCTGTGCTAATATTCGGCGCCGATGCGGTTAAACGAGCAGCTGAAGGTTCGTTTGCACCGGGTCAACTCGCTATTTTAGCGGCATTTTTTATGCTTTCTTTTGCGCTCGCTCCCCTTGCTGTAGCCGGTGCACTTAAGATCAGTGTCGATAGTTAGATACGTCGATCAAAACACGAGGTCTCTGCGACAATGTGGACTTTTTTTCACAAGTTAGGCTCGCCTAAATGGTTCTATGATATCAGTGGCAAGATTCTGTTGTGGCTCGCCCCGATCACCGCTTTATTACTCATTGTTGGTGCTGTTTGGGGGCTTTTTTATGCCCCGCCAGACTTCAAGCAAGGCAATAGCTATCGCATTATTTATATTCATGTGCCGGTGGCGGTTCTTTCTCTATCGGGTTATTACTTAATGGCTATTGCCGGGGCGATACACCTCATTTGGCGAATGAAGTTGGCCGATGTTGCCATGCGCTGTGCCGCAAGGATGGGTGCCGGTCTGACTTTTTTGGCCTTATTTACCGGTGCTGTATGGGGCAAACCTACGTGGGGTACCTATTGGGTTTGGGATGCTCGCATTACGTCCGAACTAGTTTTGCTGTTCCTTTACATGGGGATTATTGCTCTCTACGAAGCCTATGACAATAAAGTCGCGGCAAGTCGTGCCTGTGCGGTGTTGGCACTTGTTGGCACCGTAAATATTCCCATCATCTACAAGTCTGTAGATTGGTGGTACAGCCTTCATCAGCCAGCGACCATCAAATTTACAGAGAAATCCACCATTGATCCATCGATGTTCTATCCGCTATTAATCATGATTATTGCCTTTTACTGCTTTTATGCGGTGGCTTTGATGATGCACATGCGAAGCGAAGTACTCGTGAGTGAACGTAAAACTCGTTGGGTGCAGGAGATATTGGAGAAGCAATCATAATGTACTTTACAACTTTGTCTGATGCTCTTCATATGGCGGGGCATGGGCCCTATGTTTGGGTAAGTTATGCAGCCACATTGTTGGTGATGTTTGTACTGATTTGGTGGCCTATTAAACAACGTCGTCAATTAATTGAACAACAGCAACGAATACAGCGTATAAATGCCAGCTCACAAGGCAACTCTTCACTCAAAGACCAGGAGGATTAAGGTGCACCCGGTCCGCAAACAAAGACTTACTGTTGTTTTATTTATCGTCATCGCTACTAGTATTGCTGCAGCACTGGTGTTTTTTGCGCTGCGCGAGAACATGAATTTGTTCTATCCCCCTGCAGATATTGCGGAAGGTAAGGCACCCATTGGTACCAATATTCGCGCGGGTGGAATGGTCAAAGAAGGTAGTGTTGTCAAAGCGGGTGATAGCTTAAAAGTTGATTTTGTTGTCACGGATTACGCAGCCGATCTTGCTGTAACTTACACGGGCATCTTGCCTGATTTATTCGAAGAGGGTCAGGGTGTGGTGGTGGCTGGCAAGCTAGATGCAACAGGTTTATTTGTTGCCCATGAAGTGTTAGCTAAGCATGACGAAAATTATATGCCGCCAGAGGTGGCTGATGCCATTAAACAGAGTGAGGCCAAACAATGATTGTTGAAGTAGGCCATCTCTCACAAATCATCGCGCTAGCCTTGGCTGTCATGTTGACAGCACTTCCAACTATTGGTGTTTGGCAGGGTAATCTTGCACTAATGCGCACTGCACCAAGTATTGCCAATGGCATGTTTTTCTTCTTGATGATTGCCTTTATCTGTCTGTCTTATGCCTTTGCCACGGACGATTTTAGTGTTCTGCTAGTGGCAAATCATTCGAACCTTTCGCTACCCATGATATTCAAATTGTGCGCGGTATTTGGTAACCACGAAGGTTCATTGTTAATGTGGGTCTGGTTTTTGGCTCTCTGGGCTATGTTGGTGGCTAATTTTAGTAAAGCGCTCAGTGACGATATGCGAGCTCGTGTATTAGCGGTATTAGGTTTTATTGCCATTGGTTTGCTTTTATTTAGTTTGCTCACTTCAAACCCCTTCGAGCGATCTTTCCCCATAGTGCCTAGCGATGGAAAAGACCTAAATCCTCTTTTACAAGACTTTGGCATGATTGTGCATCCACCTATGTTGTATATGGGGTATGTCGGTTTTTCAGTAGCGTTTGCCTTTGCTATAGCTGCGCTTAGTAGTGGTAAGCTCGATGCAAGTTGGGCGCGCTGGTCACGTCCTTGGACCAACATTGCTTGGTGTTTTTTGACGGTAGGTATTGCTCTGGGAAGTTGGTGGGCCTACTACGAGCTTGGCTGGGGTGGCTGGTGGTTTTGGGATCCGGTAGAGAATGCTTCATTTATGCCATGGCTAGTGGGTACTGCATTAATGCATTCACTCTCGGTGACAGAAAAGCGCGGTTTGTTTAAGAGCTGGACTGTTCTGCTAGCGATTTTTGCTTTCTCATTAAGCTTGCTAGGCACCTTCTTAGTGAGATCAGGGGTTTTAACCTCGGTTCACTCTTTTGCGGCTGATCCAGAGCGAGGGGTATTTATTCTTGGTTTTATCGGTATTGTGATTGGTGCATCTCTGGCTCTATATGCCTTCAAAGCGCCTGCAGTCTCGGCTAAATCCAGATTTGATTACCTATCCCGTGAATCCTTCCTACTAGTCAATAACGTGGTACTGCTTGTTTCTACCATAACCGTATTAGCAGGGACGATTTTTCCGCTAATTACTGATGCTTTGCAATTGGGTAAGTACTCCGTGGGGCCGCCATACTTTAATGCTGTATTTGTGCCACTGATGGCATTTTTGATTGCGTTTATGGGTGTCGGGCCATTGTTGCATTGGAAATCTACTCGTTGGGAAGTTCTTCGAAGCCATTTATTAGCAGTCGTTATTGGTACTCTAATAAGTACAGTGATTTTGGCTTTTGCTGCACTAAAACGCATCGATGTATGGTCGATTCTGGCATTACTGTTTTCTCTCTGGTTGGTTGTGGGTGTGCTGATTGATTTACGTAACAAGTTGCGTAATGCACCTTCCATTAGCAAGGGTTTGAAGCGGTTAACGGCCTCTTATTATGGCATGCAGCTAGGTCACATTGGCTTTGCAGTGACTGTCATTGGTGTCTGTATTGTTAGTCAGTTTAGCGTCGAAAAAGATATGCGTATGGCTCCGGGTGAGTCTGAATCGATTGGTGCATATCGTTTTCAATTTGAAGGCAGTCGCCCGATGGTGGGACCTAACTTCAGTGGCTCAGAGGGCATTATCCGAGTCTTCAAAGACGAGCGTGAAATTGCTGAATTGCATCCTCAGAAGCGCCGCTATAATGCCTCGGGACAAGTCATGACCGAGGCGGCCATTGATCCAGGTCTGTGGAGAGATATTTATGTTGCCATGGGTGACGAGCTCGACAATGGTGCTTGGGCAGTGCGTTTGCACTACAAGCCAATGGTGCGCTTTATCTGGTTGGGGTCGCTGATTATGGCGCTTGGCGGTTTCCTTGCCATTATCGATAAACGCTACAAACTGAAAGTGAGGGTTCGTCAGAGTAAATCGACAGATTCATTGAATCCTGTATCAGCGATGGGGGCGTAATGGGACGTATTAAATTGTTTCTTCCCCTTGCCCTGTTTGCAGTGTTAGCTGGCTTTTTTATCAAGGGTCTCGAGCTCGACCCTCGAGCGCTCCCTTCGGCTCTAGTTGACAGGCAGATCCCGCATTTTAAGCTGCCGGATCTTGATAATCCTGGTCGCACCATTGATAAGCAAGCGGTGCTAGGCAGTCCAATGTTGGTTAATGTTTGGGCGACATGGTGCCCTTCATGTGCTGTAGAACATGCATTTTTAAATTATTTACGCGAGCGTGAAGGCGTTAATATTCTTGGGGTGAACTACAAAGACAATGTAGATAAAGCCCGTGTTTGGCTGTCTGAAAAGGGTAACCCGTACCGATTTAACGTGGTGGATCTAGACGGCCGTTTTGGTATTGATTTGGGTATTACTGGCGCACCTGAAACTTATCTTGTTGGTGCTGACGGTATTGTTCATATGAGATATCAAGGACCATTGGATAGAAATGTGTGGGAACAAAAAATCAAACCACGTTATCTTGAGCTTCTAATGGGAACGAAATAATGAGGCGTATTCTTTTGACCCTGTGCCTTTTTTGGGCCACTAGCGCATATGCAGTGATAGAAACCTACCAGTTTGACTCTGCTGAAATGCGCGAGCGCTATCATGTTTTTGTCAAAGAACTGCGTTGCCCAAAGTGTCAAAATCAGAACCTAGAAGATTCCAATGCTGGTGTCGCAGCCGATTTGCGTCGCGAGGTACATCGTCTTTTGCATGAAGGTTACACTGACGATGAAATTTATGACTACATGGTAGCGCGGTATGGTGAGTTTGTACTTTATCGGCCTCGGACCTCAGGGGTGACTCTGTATCTTTGGTTGGCGCCAGCAATGCTGTTGGCCTTAGCTATCGCTGTGGTTGCCCTGATCGTTAAACGTAGTCGTAAACAGATAGACGATACCGTTGTGGCTAGCGATGATCAGGAGCGCTTGAATCAAGTCCTTAGTCGTGTTCAACAAGAGAGTGACAAATCTTAATGCAATTAGAATTTTATTTGATAGCAGTAGTTTTAGTGTTGTTGGCGCTCCTTTTTGTTGTTCTGCCTCTACTTCGCCATCACGAAACGCTCGATGACAATCAGCAGCAAGCTCGACAGCTGGCCAATGTCGCAAACTACCACTCTGAGAAGCGAGATTTAGAAACGCAATTAGCCAATGGTGATATTACCGAGCAAGAGGCAAACTCGTTGCTAGCTGAATTAGATAGAACGCTACTTGATGACAGTGAGGGCAGTGAGTTACACGTTGAATCCCGCCGGGGTTTATGGTGGGTCGTGCCGCTGGTGAGTTTGCCGTTGATTATCTTTTTTACCTACCATCGCTTGGGTGGATTGGATGAGATTCTATTGCAAGATCGATTAGTCAACTTGACTATGCCTGAGTCTATTGAAGAGCAGCGTGCCGAAGTATTGGACCTTCATAGTAATATTCAGGCTGTAGCGGCAAAGCATGGGGAATATAAGCCTGACTATTGGGTTATTGCTGCACAGACCGCTATGAATGTGCAGGACTTTAAGGCTGCAGCAAGCAACTATGCTGAATTAGCTAGACTTTACCCTGATGATTCAGAGGTGGTAGGTTATTGGGCGCAAGCCGAGTTTATGGCCAATGAACGACGTATGACGCCGAAGATTGAAGGTTTAATTCAACGAGTGCTTGCCTTGGATCCAAACCAAACCACCGTGCTGGGGTTAGTTGGTATTGCTGCCTTTGAAGCAGGTGACTATGTGAAAGCCGTCGATTCGTGGCGTAAAATCATTGCAAAGCTACCTGAAAACTCGCCAGATATCGACGTCATTAGGCAGGGTATTGAAAATGCCGTTGCGTTGGCTGCTGACGAGGGTATTGTTATTCCTGAGGAAGCTGAGGCTGCATTAGTGTCAGTGGCAGTAGAAGTAGATTTATCTGACGAATTGACGGCTAAAGGCCTCATGCTCAGTGACAGTGCTGTCTTATTTGTCTTTGCACAAGCGGTCGAGGGACCACGCATGCCTTTGGCGGTAGCGAGATTGCCAGCGGACAGCCAATTTCCTTTGACCCTGACTCTCGATGACAAGATGGCAATGACTCCGGCCATGCGATTGTCGCAGTTCCCTGAAGTCCAGCTTTCTGCGCGGTTGTCACAAAGTGGCACCGTTAGCGCGGGCAGTGGTGACTATCAAGTATCCACCCCCGTATTGGTGAAACCTAGCGTGGAACCAGAAGTTATAAAAATCGTTATCGATCAACAACTCCCTTAAAGTTTTCTAGCCATCGCCGACATATTACCTAACTTAGAAGAGTGTTGAGCGATGGCAGAAGAACAAGAAGAAGCAACTGAAGGTTCGCCTGAAGAAGGCTTTATCAAACGTATCAATATCAATCGTTGGATGATGATAGTCGCGATTATTATCAGTCTTGGCGTAGCTATTATTTCCTCTGTTGCGGTTTATCTTTTGTACAGCAATGTGCCAGATTTTGATGACGCCGCTAACAGCGAAGCCGTTCTTTTAAAACGCATTGAAGAGTTAGAGGAGACCGTGGCCAGATTATCTTCCTTCAAGGGAGAAGAAATGGCCAAGTTGCAATCTATCGCGGATAAAAGCCAAGCGCTCGAACAGCAATGTTCAGGTGGTCTCAGTGGTGAATTGTTAGTGGCGATGCAGCAACGTGAAAAAGATTTTCAGTTATTGGTTGATTCAGTGGCGATGAGTGCGCGAGAGTTGGCTGGTATGACAAGAGGCTCGCGGGATTGGTTAGTTTCCCATGAAGCGGCATTACAAGCTTTGCGCGATAAGAGCGTGGTCCGTGAGGTGAATCTTCAGTACGTGGGTGACAAAGAGTGACTGCTGACGACACGGCCAGTCTGAAGCCGCCCAAGCACCCTTTGGCAGTCGGTTATTGGTCGCATATCACCGCCGCGATATTGCTTATTGTGCTCAACTTAATTTTTATGGTGGGTTTGTTCAAGGCCTCTTACAGTGTGTATTTAGAGGCTAATGCAGTGGCAGCTGTCACTCCTGCAAAGCGTTTAGATGCAATACAAATCACCGCCGAGAATGGCAGAGCAGAGCTTCTCCGTAGTATTACCAACCTGGGCATTGATCAAACTCTCGGCAATGTGGCGAGTCATTTACAGATTTATAGGAATTTTTATGAGCGCTTGCTGAGAAGCGATGAAGACTTCAGTAAATTAATGCACTTACAGCAAAATGGAGTGACCCATTTTGCGGGTATCATCGGACAATCTTCCGTGTGGCAAAAGCGTTATACCCAAACACTCCTGCCACTGCCGGTAAATTCAGCGAGGCGGCAGCTAGTGGTTCGTCAGACGATAGATTCTCTTCAAGAGCTGCCAACACTCGCCAATTAGTTGTGTCGTTTTAAGCCTGTTTTAAGAAGTATTTGGGTCGAGATTTCTTCGACAGAGGCGTCTGTGGTATCGATAAACGGAATGCTCGCTTTCCTCAGCATGGCCTCGACATTGCGAACTTCATCTTCACAGCGGGTGATGGAGGAATAGCGGCTATTGGCTCGGCGAGCATTTCTTATAGCAGACAATCGCTCTGCATCAATAGTGAGTCCAAATAATTTATGCTTATAAGGCTGTAAAATTTTTGGCAGTACCCGATCCTCCATATCCTCTTCAGTAATAGGGTAGTTGGCAGCCTTAATACCAAATTGCAATGCAAGATAAAGACTGGAAGGTGTTTTGCCACTGCGTGAGACACCTACTAGGATGATTTCAGCCTCATCGTAATTTTTAATACTGTGTCCATCATCGTTTTCTAAGGCGTAGTTCACGGCGTCGATTCGGTTTAAGTATTGATCGCTACTAGAGCCCGAATGCGATTTACCTACACTGTGCGAAGAGGCAACGCCAAGTGCATTCTCTAGAGGCTTCAAAAAACTTGAGAAAAAGTTGAGAACCACGCCATTGGAGTTTTGGATGATTTCTTCGAGGTCATCATTAACTAAGGTGGAAAATACGATCGGAGGGTGGCCATCTCGATCGGCCGCTAAATTAATCTCATCCACCGCATGACGAGCTCTATCTTGGTCTTTGACAAATGGAGTTAGGACGCGATGGAACTCGACATCTTCAAATTGAGTAAGCAGCGATTTACCCATCATTTCAGCGGTGATCCCGGTACCATCGGAAATAAAGAACACCGTTCGTTTCGCTTCACTCATGTTTACCTCAAAGTTTGTAATTTTACACCATGACATTGTAAGGAATTTACAGGTTTTATCCATTATGATCATGGAATCAATTATTTATAAAGCCAAAAATAAGGCTTCACGGAGACAAGCTAATGACTGATTACGTCCTTTGGTTCAAGGATTTAGGTATGCACGATGTAGACCGGGTGGGTGGTAAGAACGCTTCGCTCGGTGAAATGATTAGTCATTTAAGCTCGGCGGGAGTGAGTGTTCCCAACGGCTTTGCTACTACTGCTGAAGCTTTTCGTGAGTTTTTATCTCAATCTGGACTCGCTGAAGAAATCAACAATGCGTTAACTCAGTTAAACGTTGATGACGTGAATACCTTGGCCGCCGAAGGTAAACGTATACGCCAGTTGGTGTCAGATACGCCTTTCCCGCCGGCGCTTGATAAGGCTATTGAAGACGCTTACCGCCAACTGACCGCGAATAATCCAGACATGGCGGTCGCCGTTCGTTCGTCGGCGACGGCGGAAGATCTCCCCGACGCCTCCTTTGCTGGACAGCAAGAAAGCTACCTCAATGTACTCGGTCTAGAGTCAGTTAAGCACCACATTCGTGAAGTTTTCGCCTCGCTTTATAACGATCGCGCCATCGCCTACCGTGTTCACCAAGGTTTCGAGCATGCCGATGTTGCGCTATCTGCTGGAGTACAGCAAATGGTTCGCAGTGAGAATGGCAGTAGTGGTGTTATGTTCTCACTCGATACTGAATCTGGTTTTGATGGTGTCGTCTTTTTAACGTCCTCCTATGGTCTCGGTGAAATGGTGGTCCAAGGCGCGGTGAACCCTGACGAATTTTACGTGTACAAACAAGGCTTAGCAGAAGGTAAGAAAGCGATTCTGCGCCGCAATCTTGGCTCTAAGGCCATTAAAATGGTCTACAGTGATGATCCTGCAGAGCGGGTGGCCATTGTCGATGTTGATAAGGAGGAGAGTCAGCGCTTCTCTCTTACCGACGAAGAGGTTGAATCACTTGCGCGCCAAGCGGTTACCATTGAACAGCACTACGGCCGACCCATGGATATTGAATGGGGTAAAGATGGTGATGATGGCCAGCTATATATTTTGCAAGCTCGCCCCGAAACAGTGAAAAGTCGTGATTCAAGTACAGTTATTGAACGATTCATGTTGCGTGAGCGCAGCGTAGTACTTTGCGAGGGACGTAGCATTGGGCAGCGTATTGGCTCGGGGACAGTGCGAGTCGTCAGTGACTTATCGCAAATGGACAAGGTTAGACCAGGAGACGTGCTCGTTTCTGATATGACCGACCCCGACTGGGAACCGGTGATGAAGCGTGCCTCGGCCATTGTCACTAACCGTGGTGGTCGTACCTGTCACGCCGCTATTATTGCCCGTGAGCTCGGTATCCCCGCAGTGGTAGGTTGCGGTAATGCCACTGAGCTTTTAAAAGATGGCCAGCAGGTCACCGTATCTTGTGCTGAGGGTGACACTGGCCATATTTATGATGGTGAACTCAGTTTTGAGATTGTATCTAACTCGGTGGAAGACTTACCTGACCTGCCTTTCAAAGTGATGATGAATGTGGGAAACCCCGATCGAGCCTTTTCTTTCCAATCATTGCCCAATGATGGCGTGGGCTTGGCGCGTTTAGAATTTATCATTAATCGTATGATTGGCGTTCACCCACGCGCGCTGCTGGATTTCGATACGCTTCCCGCTGATGTTCGCCGCAGCGTAGAGCGTCGCATTGCGGGCTACGCTTCCCCCCGTGATTATTATGTCGATAAATTAGTCGAGGGTATCAGTAGCATTGCCGCAGCGTTTGCACCCAAGAAAGTCATCGTAAGAATGTCTGATTTTAAATCCAATGAATACGCGTATTTGGTGGGTGGGCATAACTACGAACCCGAAGAAGAGAACCCAATGTTAGGTTTTCGCGGTGCTTCCAGATATGTGTCTGAAAATTTCCGTGAATGTTTTGATATGGAATGCGAGGCCTTAAAGCGCGTTCGCGATGAAATGGGGCTCGACAATGTTGAAATTATGATTCCTTTCGTGCGCACGGTGGATGAAGCCGCCAATGTTATCGAACTGTTGGGCGAAAACGGCTTGCGTCGTGGTGAAAATGGCCTGCGGGTAATTATGATGTGCGAGCTTCCGGCTAATGCCGTATTGGCTGAAGAATTTTTGCAGCACTTTGATGGCTTCTCTATAGGTTCAAATGATCTTACCCAGTTAACGCTTGGTCTGGATCGCGATTCTGGCTTAGTGGCGCACCTTTTTGACGAGCGCAATGCGGCCGTTAAAAAGTTGTTAGAAATGGCCATTACAGCCTGTCGTAAAGAGGGTAAATATATCGGCATCTGTGGTCAGGGACCTTCAGACCACCCCGATTTTGCAAAATGGTTAGTTGATCAGGGTATTGAATCAGTGTCGTTGAGTCCAGACTCTGTGATGGACACCCGCATGTACTTTCAACGCAATAAGTAATCTTTGCAAATGACGGCGGGGCGCCGCCGTCATATCTTCCTTAGCTACACCTCTTTAGCTTCTTCCTTTTATGATTGTCACCTTTGCACCCAGGGCGAATCACTTCTTTTTTTGTTGTGGGGCTGTACACTGTAGTGATCAATAATTACAGAGGTGTGGCGATGCGCCTACGTTTTATAACGCTAATACTTTGTTTGATTAGTCAGCTGTCTCATGCTGCGACTATATTAGACGAAAACAATGAGCCTCTTGCGCAAGTCATGGTGACTCGTTTAGCGGTCCCCCAAAATATTGTCGCCGACGAAATGGGTTACTTGGCTGCCGGTCAGGTAGCTCACGCAGCGACCACCGTAACTATTTTTAGTGATCACCAAGGTTTTGCCGTGCTCCCCGAGGGGGCTTTAAGGTTGCGCAAGCCGGGTTACCAAGATGTCTTACTTAGCCATGATGAACGCCCTGATATCGTAACTATGGCAAGAGCAAGTGAACAGCAGCGAGTTGATAGCGCTACGTCAAATTTGTGGTTGTCTCAAGTGGATTTTGGCAGCGAGGAATTAAAAGCGGCCTTTCAATTAAACTGCGCTTTTTGTCACCAACAGGCCTCAGCGTTTATGCGCGTAGAACGTAGTCAGCAGCAATGGATCGACGTGTTTGCTCGCATGAATAGTTATGGGGCAAGGTTATCCGAAAGCTACTTTACTCCCTTGGCTATGGTGCTCAGGCAGGAGTATGCTCGTCTGCGTAGTAATCCACAATTAATCCCCCATGCTGAGCCATGGTCTGCTGAATTAACTGGCTGGCAGCAGCGTGAATGGCTTATTGGCGATGGCTTTTCGCAAATGCACGACTTATTACATCACCCTAATGGTTTTATCTATGTGGGTGATAATCTATTTGATCGAATATATGAAATAAATCCAAAAGATGGGCAATACCGCGTCTACAAAGTACCTCGTGTAAATAAAGAGCGACCTGGTGGCTTTTTAGGGAATCGTTTCAAGCGTTTTCCTAAAATTGACAATGCACTTGGGGTTCACTCTTTTGCACTATCTCCCATCGATGGAAATATTTTTATTACACCATCCATGCAGCAATCATTGCTTGAGTTTGATGTGGTCACCAAACAGTTTACTGTGCATGAAATGCCTGGCGGGTTTTATCCTCATACGATTCGCGTCGACCAGCGAGACCGAGTTTGGTTTACCCTTGCCGTCAGTTCGCAAGTGGCTATGTTTGATCGTTCCACACAACAGTTTCATTTAATTGACTTGCCTGCGCGCAATGTAAAAGAGGCACTCATTATTGCAAGCTTGCCAGCAATTTTTTCGATGCCTCCTGCATGGCGACCACAACCGGCACCCGATGAAGAGGGAACGGGCCTACCTATGCCCTATGGTATAGATATAACACCTGATGGTGCAGTATGGGTAGCTAGACTGTATGCCAATGACATTGCGCGTATCGATCCAGAGACTCTACAGGTCGAGATGATTGATTTCCCTTATCGAGGACCGCGCCGGTTGCGAAGTGACGCGGAAGGCAAATTGTGGATAGTGGCATTTCAAGATGGACTTTTGGTGAGTTTCGACCCCGAAACACGGCAATTTGAAAAGTATAACTTGCCAGTTAATAATGAGATTCCCTATGCGCTGAATGTCGATCGAGCGCGAGGTCAAGTATGGGTAAATGGCAATCAATCGGATAGTTTGTTGCGCTTTGATATCGCCAGCAAGCAGTGGCTGCGTCTTCCGCTTCCTAGAGCAAGGTTTTTCGGTCGTGATGTCGAAATCGATCCCATTACCGGAGAGGTGTACACCACTAACTCTCATTTTCCCACATGGCAGAGCGAGGGGGGGACACCTAGCTTGTTGAGACTAACGCCCCCGAGTGCCAACCCATGAAAACTGCTTTAGCGTTACTATCTGTTTGTTTATTCGTGGCCTGTAGTGCTGAACCATTAAGGCCTTCCTTTGAATATCCCATTACTAGCACCCAGCGGCATTCAGACTGGATACACTATGGCGGTGATAGTGGCGGTCAGCATTTTTCACCGCTCAGCCAGATAGACCGAAATAATGTCAGCCGCTTGGTTGAAGTGTGGCGTTACAGCTACGGGATTCCCAACAGTAAACAAATGATGTCGGCCCAGGCAACGCCTCTTAAATTGCCGGATGGTGCGGGAGGTAGTTTGGTCTTTTGTACGCCCGATAATCGTGTCATTGCTCTCAATCCTCAAAGCGGCCAGGAAAAGTGGATTTTTGAGGGCAATGTGGATGATCGAGGCGAACGGCCAATGCGTTGTCGCGGGGTGAGTTATGTTGAAACTCCGGATACCGTTTGTCCTGCAAGGCTTTTACTGGCTAGTCACGATAGACGCCTTTTCGCCATCAATGCGTTATCTGGTCTGCCATGTGATGATTTTGGCGATGGTGGGCAAGTTCAACTCAGTGGATACAACCCCCAAGATCCCGCGGCGGTGAGCAATGCTTCACCGCCAGCAATTGCTGGTAATTTAGCTATCGTTGGTTCTACTGTCGTCGATTTCGCAAGGTCAAAGGCGCCGCGAGGCACGGTGCAGGCTATTGATGTTATCAGTGGCGACGAGCGCTGGAGATTTGATCCTCTTCAAGACCACCTTCACAGTGGTGGGGCCAATGTGTGGGCCCCAATTTCGGTGGATAACAACTTGGCCATGGTTTATCTGCCGACGTCTGCGCCATCGCCTGATTTTTACGGCGCCATGCGTCCGGGCAACAATGATTATGCCAATGCTGTTGTTGCCTTAGATTCGAGCACGGGTGAGGTTGTGTGGTACTTCCAGCATGTGCACCACGATTTATGGGATTTTGATTCCCCCGCACAGCCTATTCTTTTTGATTTAGAGAGGAACGGTAAGTCGATTCCTGCTCTAGCTCAGTTAACGAAGCAAGGTTATGTCTTTGTTTTTGATCGTCGTGACGGCACGCCGATGTTCCCTGTGTTGGAGCAGCCTGTACCTAGTTCATCGATAGCTGGGGAGCAAACATCACCCACCCAGCCGCGTCCCATGGCGCCAGAGCAGTTAATCGACCCATTCTTGCCACCTGAAAATGCCTTTGGCTTGACGCCCTTTGACCGTTATCACTGTCAGCAGCAGTTAGAGGATATCGTCGATTTAGGGTTATTTACTCCGTTAAGCGAACAGCCGACGCTGATGTTTCCCGGTAGTTTGGGTGGGGCTAATTGGGGAGGAGGAGCCCTATTAGAGTCGCAGGATATTCTTATTACTAATTTGAACAATGTTCCTTTTGTGGGGAGATTAATCCCCCAGTCTAACTTGGCCGATACAGCAATTGAACAACCTGTCGCTGGCCGCGGCATGACGGTTTCAATGCAAGGAACGCCTTATGCAGTAGAGATAAAACCACTGCAGTCTTTTTTGGGTGTGCCATGTAACGAACCGCCGTGGGGGCAATTGGTTGCCGTCGACCTGCGAGAAGGACAGATTCTTTGGCGGCAGCCCTTGGGTTCAGTGCACGATATGACGCCGGTGCTACTGCCTTTTACCGTCAATTGGGGGACGCCGAATCTTGGTGGTGGAATAGCGACGGCAGGAGGGCTGTTTTTTATCGCAGCCACCATGGATAAAACCTTGCGAGGATTTGATGTACGAAGCGGTGAGTTACTTTGGAAAGCGCAGCTGCCAGCCGATGGAACGGCAACGCCCATGACCTACACCGACCAAGGGCGACAATACCTTGTGATCAATGCTGGCGGCCACCACATGTTTGGACGTTCTCAGAGTGACGTCATTGTGGCTTATGCACTCGAGGAACAACCTTGAAAAAACTTATTGTTGGTATTGGCTTAGTCGTGCTTGTGGGCATTTGGCTGTTGGGCGCAAACGCTATCAGTATCGGCAATTTGCAATTATGGGCCTTAAAGCATCGTCAGTGGTTGCCTATTGAGACTGTTGGTGAGTGGTTGTATGAACGAGAATGTGCCGCCTGCCACAATAGCGAAGGGAGCAAAGCACCTAGCCGACAATCGTTGGCGATGATGAGTCAAGAATCCATCATGAAAACTCTCACGCTGGGTAAGATGCAGTCGTTAACTAGCCACTTAAGCAAGACTGAAAAGGGTTTAATTACCTGGTATTTGGCAGGTGATGAACCTGATGATCAGGCTTGGTTTAGCGCTAATAGTTGCCAGCGAGAGGTAGATAAACCCTCGCTAATTCCTACCTCGGCGAACTGGGGGCTTGGTCTGGATAACGCCCGTTTTGTTAGTCGTACCCAAATCGAAGCCAACAATGTTGATCGATTGGAACTACTATGGACATTAGCTTTTCCCCGAGTGGCTTCGCTGAGATCCCAGCCTGTGGTATGGGGCGATAGGTTATACGTTGCTGACCAAGTCGGTCGTGTTTTGATGCTAGATAGACATCACGGCTGTATTTTGAACGCGGTAAAGGTCGATACCGCTGTTCGATCGGCGCTCTCCCTTGTGGAGTCTAATGGTAGGCCATTACTCATCTTTGCCGACTCTTTGGCCTCTATTTATGCCTTAGATGCTCATACCTTGGAAGAGGTATGGCATCGTTCTGTGTCAATGTTTGAAACCTCTATAGTGAGTGGTTCGCCGACAGCCTTCGAAGATTCGCTGTTTGTCCCTGTCTCGACCTACGAAGTCGCCCTAGCTAGCTTAGATAGCTACCCTTGCTGCAAAAGTCACGGCGGATTGGTGGCGCTTGATTTAGCCACTGGGCGAGAAAAATGGCGCTGGCACTCGACAGCTAGTGCAAGCAAGCAAGGGGTTAATTCGGCGCAAACACCCATATATGGTCCTTCGGGAGCATCGGTGTGGACCACGCCTACGGTAGATACACAACGAAGACGCTTGTATTTTGGAACGGGGCAAAATAATAGTCTTCCTGCGACCGACGGTAGTGACTCAGTAGTGGCATTGAATCTCGATAGCGGAGAAATGGTGTGGCGTTTTCAAGCTACAGCTAATGACGTTTGGAATGCAGGCTGCCTTAATCAAGGTGCCAATTGCCCGCCCGAGCCGGGGGGAGATTTTGATTTTGGGGCATCCATGATTATTTCGAGGGATGGTGCAGGTGATGTTTTACTCGCCGGGCAGAAGTCGGGTGAGGTTTTTGCGCTTAGCCTAGATCCTGCGACCACAAAAGGCGAAGTAATATGGCGAAGGCGTTTAAGTGACGGAACAAGCAACGGTGGTGTGCATTGGGGAATGTCACTATCAGGGAATACATTGTTTGTTCCCGTGGCTGATCCCGAGCACAATTTACCCAATTACACGCCTCGACCAGGGATAACCGCTCTTAATTGGCGTACGGGTGAAATATTGTGGCAGCAGAGGGTTGCGCGGGAGTGTGAATATCAAGGAGAAAAGCGTGCGGTTGGCTTGAGTAATATGCAGCAGTCCTTGGCTCAGGATTATGAATGTGAGTATTTTTATGGCTTGTCAGCTGCCAGTACGGCAACGCCAAGTCTCGTGTTTTCTGGTGCGCTTAATGGTTTGTTGCGAGCCTTTGATGTCGAAACAGGCCATGAGTTATGGCGCTTCAATACCGCGGTAGCTGTCGATGGCGGCCACGGGGGCGCGCTGGATGTTGCTGGTCCCATTATGGCTGATGATATGCTGTATGTTGCGTCCGGTTATGCAATGTTTGGTCAGTTGCCAGGCAATGTTTTATTTGCTTTTAAATTAGCCCTAGAGACTGAGGAAGAGGGGCGTCAACAGTAATAGCCATTTATAAGCGTCAAATGAGCCTCCATTGACGGGTAAATGCTAGTATTTAAGATAATTTAATTTACCTACAAAAACGCCGGCATATGCCGGCGTTTTTATTACACTGTCGCTATCTAATGTCGTTTATTCAACGACATCAGTGTTTGTGACAGAGAGCACAGTACCTTTGCTTGCGATGAAGGCACCAATTTGTGATTGCATTTCAACCGTCGCAGCAGCTGATGCTGTCGGATCGAGCATTGATCCGTGGCTGCCCTCAGTAAAGCGTACAATGTTGTGAATGCCCGTAGCCTCCATAGCGCTCTCACTGGCGGTGGTTAAGCCCATGGCTTTAACCAATGGCTCCGTTCCACCTAATACCCCATATTTTGACGTTTGATTGGGAATGACAGCATCGCCATAAACCATATGCATCAAGACGGGGGTGCCATTGCTAGCCAATACTGGCGCATGATTGGATGGATCCGCACCATCAAGGACTGATTGGGTGGCAAAACCAAAGCTCGCTAGGTTGTTGAAGGTCGTTTCTTTCTGGTAAGGCGTCAAAGCAGCACTAAACTGAGTATAGAACCCCACCAGTTTTTCTTCGTAATCCGCATCGCTAGGTTTGGCATCCGGGAAGGCTGTAGCAAAGGCCGCTGCGGTGTCCGCTGAAGCTGCTGTCACTAGCAGTGCCTCGATCAATGGACCAAAGCTATCCGACTCCAATAACAAACTGGCGATACCGCCACCAGGTACTGAAAGAGCTGCTGATTCAATCGCGAATACATCATTCAGTTTGTCCACTTGCCAAGCTCCTGCGAGAGCTGCTTGGCTGGCCTCTGGCAATAATGATGGGCCATTAGCGAGTGCCACCGCAGAAGTACCTGTGATGGCGCCTAGGGACTGACCAGCAAAACTCACGCTATTGGCGTCAATCGGCATCATGCCACCATTACTAGCACTGAGGCTATGCAATGCTACGCGAACCGCTAAGATATCGGCGATAGACTGACGAACGTTATCGCGACCGGTGAGCAAACTTGCGAGGTTCATGTAGTGGGTCGCTGAAATCTCCGACGCATTGATGTCGTCTTTGCCATCCATGTCTACATCAAAGCCGCGTTCGCCGTGTAGAGGGTGATCGATAAAGACTGTGGCTTGACCCATCAGCGACATGGCACCAGAGATAGCCAACATTGTCTCTTTGGTAGCGGTAATGCCGTGCATCATGATGGTGACTGGCCAGCCATTCTCTGGTTTGGATATAGAAGGGATTTCATCTAAACCATTAGTAACTCTTTCAACATTCAAGGAAGCAATTATGGCATTAACTACATCGGTATTGGGGACTGTCATCCAACCCGGCACATCAAGCATGGCATTGGCTTGAGGAATCGGGTTGTATTTGGTGACGTGGCGCAGAGTATCTAACACTTTATCGCCATTGGCATCTCGAAGATCACGTAGGCCAAATTGTTGGCAAGTGGCATCATTGCTGCCTGCTGCTAGCGTCGCCGCGGCTTCACCTGCACCAGCCAGGGTAGCACCACTATCGCATAGTGCATTCCAGCGTCCAGTGGTGGGTGCCTTCGGGTTGGCTGCACTAGGTAATGGTAAGTAATAAGGCATATTACTAAAGCTAGCTTTATATAACATGGTAGCCTTAAACAGTGCATTTGGTGCAGTATCTTCTAGGCCTAAGGCATTTAATGCTGTTTCTTTCCCTGAGACCACTTCAGTAGTGATTTTAGGCGGTGTAGTTTGTATAGAGGAAGACAATAAGGCTTTAACAGCCAACATTGGTGTAACTGTGTCTTGGGTCTGGAAGGCCATGGCGTATTTAATATCGGCCTCGGTCAGATCACTCGCCGCAGCAACCGCATTTTCATAACTGTTGATGATGCTTTGCATCTGTAGCATTTCAGCGTCGGCCAAGGGAGCTGATGCGATGTCAGCTTCCAGTGCAGCGTAGTCGCTTGAACTGCCGATGGTATTACCTGCCGTGTCTTTCAACATGCTGGTCGTTGCTACGATATAAGATGTCGCAGATTCAAGTGGCTTGAGAAGCACTACTGAAACACTGCTGGCACCAGCTTTAACGGCGAAATCCACGCCAAAGGTTAGCTCAGATACCGCTTCACAGGCGTGCAGCTGTGGGCAGGTAGTATTGGTAGGATCGGTGTAATTGACAG
>Ga0209962_1000044_pt1 | contig 36850 bp, 75 predicted proteins | sample SalPonA_C_H2O_MG_FD_185722 | JGI IMG/M metagenome (GOLD analysis project Ga0209962, IMG submission 185722) | Water microbial communities from South San Francisco under conditions of wetland restoration - Salt Pond MetaG R2A_C_H2O_MG (SPAdes)... | ecosystem: Environmental > Aquatic > Non-marine... | reverse complement strand
GCAACTGATGATCTACCAGCAGGCTGTACTTTCTTGAATCTACAAGACGGTGCTATGGAATGGGATGAGTCTACAAACTCTTGGTACACAAGCTCAGACGCACAAATCCGTGTTAAGACTCGTGATATCCTAGGCCTATCTGTTGCAACTGACAAAGCACTTTATGACGCTATTGGTGCAGTAGATGATGTTGTAGAAGTAGACTACTCAGCTTCAACTGCTCAAGGTGAAAATACTCGTAAGAACGTTTCTGTCTCAACAGATGAAAACTTGCTAGTAATTACTACTGATGCTGGTGGTAACGTTCTTAACATTGGTGTTGACCACGGTGTTCTAGCTTCAGACAGCTTTGTTGCTGAAGACAACACTTCTTATTGGATGATCAACACTGCTACGTGTACGCAGTAAGGGGAGAAAAGATGCGATCAATTAAACTTATGATTGCGTCTTTGATGATTATGGCTTGGGCTCCTTTCGGGGCTCAAGCACATTCAATGACGCCGGGATACGAGAAAAAATTTGCGCCTGGGGACGTAGTAAACTTAGCTTACACTATTAAGAATGAATACGAGTTTCCAGCGATATATAGATTAGAAGTATATGACAAAGAAGGTCATAACTTAGAGGAAGGTTGGAGAGTAGATAAAGAAACAGTTAAACTATTCTCTGGCAACTATAAGAAAGTTCGTTTAAAAATTAAGATGGATGAAGATGTAAAAGAAAGAAAGGTACTAGTGTGTTCAGTGTTACACAAGGTTGGTTACGATGAAAAAGATCCTACTACCATTAGCCGTGTTTGTAGCCGTTTATGGCTCTGGCGTTAATGCTGGAGTAACTGACAAGTACCGATCTGAATCGGGTGCAGAATGTACCGCTTCATACGAAGATAACCAAAGATTTGAATTTGGATTTGAAGGTGATCCAAATAGTAAAGAAGAAGGCGGCCTTAAAGTAATTGGGAAATATGTCTATACGTTTGGTGGAGACAAAAATAGATCAAGATTGAATTGTTACACAACCCAGATACTAGAAGAAGAACGTATGAAAATAGAAAACGAACGATTACGTTTAGAACTAGAAATGCTAAGAATTGAAATCGAAACACAAAAGAATGCAAGTAAATCTGTTACAGTCACAGATACTGGTAGCGATGACGATGACTGGTAAAAATCCGGGAGAGAAAAATGTTAGAGTTAGAAGAAAAAAATGAGATATCAGAGATGATAAATCAAAAAGACAATAATAATAAAGTGCAGCGAAGAAGGAGCGACTTTTCTATGCAGCCAGCAACTGTATTAAGTTTAGCGTTTGCGTTTTTTAGTATTATATGGGCAGGCGGTACCGCTTATCAAAGATTAGTATATCTTGAAAGTTGGAAGCATTCGCATGAATCAGAGGTGCTATCTAGGGCAAGTAAGTCTGATTTAAGCGAGTTAACTGCTAGAATGGAAGCTGAAATGCAAATGATAAATCAGCATCTAGAAGCCGAGCTAGCGATGGAACGTGCTTTCAGCAGATCATTATGCGTGGCTCTATCGCATACTCAAACAGCGACAGGTGTTCCTGTTACTAATGATTGCGCTAGACCATAAGGAGAGATTATGGAAGGTAAATTAGCAATAGCAGGTTTGGTACTTGCAATAGTAACTTCTATTGTTGGGTTTCTTTGGAATGCTATCGGCGATATACAAAAAGAAAATCTAGTACTACAAGGGGAAATACAAACCCTTAATGCTAAGATTCTACCCGTTGATCAAGCGATTACTAGAACTGAATATGAACTATCACGAGAACGTTCAAGAGAAGATCTTGAACAACTAAAACAATGGCAACTTGAAGAAGCTCAAAGAGTTGCTAAAATTGAAGCACTGGTGGAGAGCAAATATGCAACAGGTGTTCCTGTTACTAACGATTGCGCTAGACCATAAGGAGTACGCCCTCCCCCGGCGAAGTGTAGGTTGAGGTGGTTACACTATAAATTGGGTACCTTATAAGTAAGTAGAAAGAGGACAGACATATGCCGATAAAGGAACTACTAGGTGGGTTTCTATTAGCGCTTGTCACATTAAACGGACTAATCATGTTAGTAGAATATCTAGGAGCATAATATGCCAGCTTCAGTAGAAAACTTCAAAGTAAGTATAGGTGTACTATTCGTAGTGCTTCTACAAGGGGGTGCGTTTGTTTGGTGGACAGCACAGCAGGCAAGCACACTAGAGCAACTAGCTTCAACTGTCGGTAAACTTGAAGAAAAGGTGCTTGATGGTCAACTGATCACTATTGATCGTGATATAAGCGATCTACGTAAAGACATGGAAGACCTAGAGAATGATTTAAAATCTATGCAACAGCAACATATAAACGATATGCGATCCGCTTATGCAAAGTTTAACGAGCATCAAGATATGATTAATTATAGTGCTACATACGATGAGCTAAGAGAAGTGATTCTTGATATGGAAGAACTTGAAGCTAAACTAGAAGATATAGGTATCAACTAACCATTGACAAACATTCGCTACTTGTGTATAGTTAGACAGTAAACTAGATAGGTGAAATATGACGTACATATATATGATTATAGCCTTGGCTTCAATTGCTTTGGCTTCTTACTTTAGAATAGTAGATGGTGCAGCACCATGGTATCTTGTGATACTTTCAATTGCTGCCGTAATTTACATAGCAATAGGCATTGCTACAGTGGTGTCTAACAAACACAGGTAAAAGAATGAAGAATGTGTCAGTGAGTCAATTGGTTGAGCTAGCAAGGGAAGTAGAAGTTGGTGATCCGATTGATTGGGGAATGCTTAGTATGCGTGAGGAAGATGCATATTGGCTCATGGCGAATCAAGTACTAGAAATGTTCGCTAACATCGAAGATCCAGATGAAAGATATCTAAGCGCTCTTGCAGTCTCGACTAAGCTTATTGTTGAGAATTTTGTATTGAACACTAGGATGCTTGAAATGGTCAAAACAAAGTAGAGGTCAATATGTTCTCAGCAGTAGTATTAGTTTGCGTTATGAATGCAAACGAAGAAGTATTATCTTGCGGCCCATCTGCAAGCAAATCATTTTTTGAAACTTACAATGAATGTAGATTCACAGTAGAAGAAGCGATAGAGACTGGCGTGTTTACTGAGGTTGACTATGATAGACAACTCATAGCACTACCAGTCAAATATCGCTGTATCGATTGGGAAGCTCAAGAGACTTAGCTACTTTCCTTTCGTGTAAGCTTCTTTACCATAGAATGCAGCCACAATGGCGGCAACTGAAACAAAGTAGGTTGGCGCCATATCACCTAACACTTCTGTTGCTTTGTCTAATCCAATGAAGCTTGAGATTATAGCCGCAAATGGGTAAAGTAACATACCACCAAGTGCAAACCATGCCATCTTACGTTGAGCGTTTTCCTTCTTTCGCTCGTTCTCTATCTCTTGTCTCTTTTCAACTCGTTTTATTTCTGCTTCTGTCACAATACCATCACCATCTAAGTCTAAATTAATTTCTGACATTTTGCACCTCTGCTATCTTAAGATTGCGTTTTCTGTGACCATTCCAAGCAACGAATCCAGCTAAGCGAAGCGCATAGTAAGCTAGATAGTTTAGTGCAACAAACCCATTGTTTTCGATATTGATATCACGAAAGATTTTATCTGCTTTCTTTTGAGATATCGGACCAAGTGTACTTTTCTTATCTTTCTTAAGAAGAGTGCCGTACATATATGCATAGTCGTGTACTAGACCACCCATTAGTAGTACACCCACAGGCGATAAGAACGTAGCAAGAAACTTGGGTACTGATGCACCATCAAACTCAAAGCCAGCAGGTACTACAAACCACTCTCCGTCAATCTTGTAATAGAAGTCTTTAGTGATACGCCACTTTCGCACACCCAATAGCCATAAGAATATTGCACCCCAGAACCCCTTTTCTTTAGTTCTAATTGGGATAGGTTGCATTTCTGGCATTGCTTGATATTCAAAGCCTACCCTTATCTTGCGCCTACTCTTTTTATCAAGTACGTCAAAGATGACGCCAAGAAGAATGATAGCAGCTAAAAGAATGTACTGCCAATAGGAAATTAACTCTTGATATGATATATCCATATCTTTCTCCAGTAATATGTGTTATTCTTATCATTATGAAGTACTAGTATTTATCCACAAACCACCCTTGACAGAAATAGTAAATAGAGTTATAATATCTTTAAGGCAGTAAGAATAAAAGGATTCATTATGAAGATTAATATAAACGTTGAGATTGACACTGAGGTAGAGTCTGACGCTGAGCTTATGCAACTATTGTTAGAATTGATAGAGCAAACAAAGAACAAAAACAACGAGGATTAGTTATGTGCAATATGACAGGATTTGAAGTTGTTATGTATCCAAGAGATAGAGCAACGATTCAACCACACACTTGTCGAGAACCAAATTGTGCTGGTGGACTATCTTATGATGAAGCTTGTCAGATAGTTGCAGAACACTACGAGCAAGTAGCTAAAGAATGGCGACTTAAAACACACCCAGAGGCAGACTTTTACAATGAAGACTAATACACAACACGTTTACGTAAGGCTATTTGATGGTCAAACTTTTTATGGTCGAGTGTTTCTTAAAGTTGGAGCCAGACTTCAAGATTTGATGAACGATGAGCGAAAGTTTATTCCTATCGAACGGCAGATCCAAAATCCTAGACGAGGAGAAGAAGACGTATGGCAACTGAACGTAATCAACAAAGAAGCAATTATCCTACTAGAAGAACGCAAATGACACCTTGGGTTGACGGGCAATGGACTTTAGGTGTACCGATCTATCAGCATATGGGTGAGTGGCAGTTTGATGACACAAAAGGCTTGATTGACATTAGTGAATTTATCATATATGAGCAAGAGTTGTTCTTTAAGCCCGATGTTGATCCTCAAGTTAAGAAGCTACTTAATGATGTTATCAGAGCATATATGATTTCGTCTAAAGCAATTAACCGTATGATTTATCAAGATAACCATTGACAAGTCTGTTCACAATGGCATACAATACATTCGTATTTTGATTTGATGAGAGAGTAATTGTGAACAGAAAAGATATTGTCTACTACATCATTAACAACGACTTAGAAGAAGATCGAATCGATTACATGCGCCCCTTCGCTAATCGTGAAGATGCAGAAGCAGCCGCTATAGAAGAAAACATTGAAAACTACGACATTCTAGAATTTGACGTCCACTGAGGTTATCATGGAAAAAGAAGAGTACGAAATCACGAACAATGCAATGATAGACAGTCACATCGGTACAGTGATGTACGTCAAAGGTTCTAGCTGGTGCGAAGCGCTTGATACTATGATCCCAGAAGATGAAGGCGTAGTTGAGTGGCTTTTGCGTAGGGGTATAGAAGAAGAACTTGCCAAGTCAATTGGTAAAGAATACTACGAAGCAAAGAAAGACGAATACTTTTTATAGGATTACTATGGACAATCGAATAAAAGAAATTCTAGCTAAAGAAGAGAATCGACAATATAGCACAATTGAACTTATTGCAAGTGAGAACTTTGCTAGCGATGCAGTGATGGAACTTGCAGGTTCTATCTTTACTAACAAATATGCAGAAGGATATCCTGGCAAGCGTTACTATAACGGCTGTGAGCATATGGATGAGATTGAGCAACTTGCTATTGATCAGCTAAAAGAACTTTACGGTTGTAACTTTGCTAACGTACAACCTCATTGTGGTGCTAACGCTAACACTGCTGTATATCTTGCTTTTCTAGAGTCAGGTGATCGCATTCTAGGCATGGATCTAGCAAGTGGTGGTCACTTGAGTCATGGTGCGCCTGTAAACATTTCAGGTAAAATTTATGAAGCTTACAACTACGGAGTTGACAAAGACGGCTATCTAGACTACGATGCTATACGTGAGCAAGCTTTAGAAGTTAAGCCTCATATGATTGTAGCGGGTGCTAGTGCGTATCCACGTGGCATCGACTTTAAACGATTTAGAGATATTGCAGAAGAAGTAGATGCATATCTTCTAGTTGATATGGCACACTATGCTGGCTTGATTGCTGGTGGCGTTTACCCTAACCCAATGCCATATGCAGATGTAGTAACGTCTACAACTCATAAGACTTTGCGTGGCCCTAGAGGCGGTATCATTCTTTGGAACGATGAAAGCTACACACGTAAGATCAACAGTGCAGTATTTCCGGGTTCACAAGGCGGCCCATTGATGCATATCATTGCCGCTAAAGCACAGTCATTTATCGAAGCGAATACACCAGAGTTTAAGCAGTACGCTAAGAACGTTGTGCAGAATGCCCGTGCTATGTCAGAAGTGTTTAGAGCAAGAGGGTTCAGAGTACAGACAAATGGCACTGATTCACACATCATTCTTATGGACTTGAGTGAAAGCAAATACTCTGGTCGTCAAGCCGCTGATCTACTTGAAGAGAATGGTATTACTGTGAATAAGAATGGCATACCTAACGATCCACGATCTTTCGTAGAGACTTCTGGTATTCGTATTGGTACTGCCGCAGAGACTACACGTGGTCATGACCAAGAATGGTTCGAGACACTAGCAAACAAAATATGTGATATATTGGAGTGATAAAAATGTTCGGAGCTATTCCAGCAGGCGTAATTATGGATTTGGCTTATGCAAGTGGGTATCGTGAGCAACTAAGACTTGATCAAGACTTTCCACCATGTATTTACATTTCTAAAGATAAGCTAACTAGCGTACCTATGGGTTACAACTGGGATGGCTTCGGGTTGATATCCACAAAAGATCATCCTGCATTCACAGACCTACGTGATCGACTTGAGCGAGAAGGATTCATCAAGACTGAACGCTGGCATAATGGCGACAGAGTATCGAAGCCTTTCTATCTCAATAATATGTTCTTTGATGTTGGTGAGCAATTTAGTTGTGCGCCAGCATTAGGTGTGACTTACAAGATCAGACTCAAAAAAGACGAATATCCAGGTGTGTCTGATAGTCCTATGAGATATGAAGAACGAGAAGAAGTAACATTTGAACGTTGTCCCTTCACTTACGAAATGGAGTTTTAACATGAATCTAATGGGTGCTTTTCTATCATATGTTGAACTACAGAGAGACGCAGAAGAGTGTAAGAGCACTCGTGGTTCTGAGTCAGACATAACGATTATGGCTTTTATCAAAGCTAACGAAGCTAAGCGTGAAGTAATCAAACTAATAGAGGCTGTAGACCATGATTGAAGAAAATATAAGTATTCTTGGAGCTATTGATGATTTACGTGCTAAACTCGATACGCTAGAGAGACTTACCTCGCAGGTTGATTTGAGTGTTGACGAACACGACTTTGTAGTGTATCATGTAGAAAATGCAATCAATAGTATTGAGAACGCTATTCAATATTAAGAGGATCGCATGAAGCCTAAGACCGAAGAAGCTTCTGATGAAGTTTTTACTGCATTAAAAAACCTAACTGCTGTTTGTACCCTAATGGGCTATGGTGATATAGCCGAAGTTAAAAAAGCTGAAAAATTAATCTACGATATGAGAATGAAATATAATGAAAAAGAAGAGTGATTTTGTTGATCTACTTTTACCTTCAGGTGGCAAGAAAGACTACTTTACTGGTCGACCTGTAGCAAGCGTACATGACTATTATCTTTCTGGTCACGTTGAATCTGCCGATAAGTACATCGATTGGTTTGACAACATTCGCAACTGCGGTGAGAATGATATCATCCGCATTCACATTAATTCCTACGGTGGTGATCTATTCACTGCAATACAAATGATGAGGGTTCTATCTGAGACTTCTGCAACGGTTGTTATCTCTGTAGAAGGTGCTTGTATGAGTGCCGCAACTATGATCTTTATGTGTGCTGATATGTACGAGATTTCACCTCACTCTATGTTCATGTTCCACAACTACTCTGGTGGTGCATTTGGTAAAGGTGGCGAAATGTTTGAACAGCTACAGCATGAACGTGCATGGTCAGAGAAACTTCTACGTGAAGTATACAGTGACTTCTTAACAGACAAAGAGATAACTGCTATGCTTGACAACAAAGACCTTTGGATGGACGGTGACGAAGTTGTTAAACGTCTTGAGAAGAAAGCTAAGAAGGTCAGTCGAAATCGAAAGAAAACTGAAAAAAATGTTGAAGAAGACGAAGAATAGTATTGACAATGACACGGTGCGCCACTTATAATAGTGGCGTATCACTTTATTATAGGAGTACATTATGACTGATGTAAATGAACTAGACTATGTAATCGTAACAACCGTATCGCAACATCGTATGCGTTATGCTGTACCTGCCTCAGCACTAAAGAATGAAGACGGTGAAATCGATCCTACTAAAGCAGTAGAACTTGTCAAGACTGATAAAGTAAACGAATTTTCACAGAGCTACATGGGCGAAGCTGTAGTAGATGCCGCCGCTGTAAGTGAAGCTGGCATACTGCATATGTTCGATGTAGATAACGACTATCTATCTGAATTGGAAACTGAAGAAAAGCTTGACTGGATCAATCGATGGGAGTATACTGGTGGTATAGATAGAATGTCACACTCGGAGTAAAATCTATGAAAGACTACTTAAAGAACGTTGCATTTTCAACCTCACGACTTGTTAACACCATCTTTGGAGGCAATCCAGACTACACGTTTGCTGTTGAGCAGTACATGAGAAAGCGTCAAGGCGACTTCAACGTAGTCTTTCTAATCGATCTACCATTTACTATTGCAGAGGTTTTGACAAATTTTGTCTTGACAAAGCTTCTGAAAAAACGTACAATGGTGACATATTCAGATCACTGCCTACATGCGTGGTCAGATTACACTACACGAAATGCGAAAAAATAGGAGATTCGTTATGTTAAGAAGTGAAGCTATCAATCGTCTACTATCTGATGAAGTTGTTGTAGAGTTTACTAAAACTAACGGTGAGTATCGCAGAATGCGTTGTACTCTGCGAGAAGAAGCTATTTCTCAGTATCAGCCAAAAGGTGAAGTTAAAACAAAAGAAGAAAAACCTAAAGCTAATCAGTCTGTATGGGACGTAGATGCTAACGGTTGGCGTTCTTTCCTATGGTCTAATGTTAAAACATTTGATGGAGTAGATACCCCTAATGGAATTAAATGAGTTAAACAAAAACGCACGTGGCGGCACTGAGCTAATGGCCGCCCGTATTGAATCTGCACTTGACAAAGATTTGCTTGATCAGGTGCAGATCATCCATTCTCGTGTGCGAGAGATTGATGAATCTAAGAAACAGATTCTAGTACTACATGATCTACCTCAAGATCCAGAAGTACAGCATCTAAAAGATGGTGGTTGGAAAAAGTATCACAAACTGATCTTTGTTTCTAACTGGCAACAAGCAATGTACAAAGCGTATCTTGGTGTACCATATAGCGCAGGCTTTGTTATTCCAAATGCTGTTGAAGCTTTTGAAGAGCATGAAAAACCAAATCCAAATGATACTTTGCGCCTGATGTATTTCTCTACTCCTCATCGTGGACTAGACGTTCTGTATCACGTATTCAATCAGCTATCGCAAGAGCATGAGAATCTAGAGCTAAATGTATTCTCTTCTTTTGATTTGTATGGTTGGGGCGAACGTGATTCTGAGTACAAATCATTGTTTGAAGCACTAGAAGCACATCCAAAGATCAATTATAGTAAGTCTGTATCTAATGAGCAGATTCGTGAAGAAATCAAACGCTCACATATACTGGCGTATCCTTCAACTTGGGCAGAAACATCTTGTCTTGTACTGATTGAGTCTATGATGGGTGGGTTGATACCTGTACACTCTTCATGTGGCGCTCTACCAGAGACTTCTTTGGGATTGACTGAAATGTATGATTTTACAGAAAACCCAAATGAACACGCCATTAGACTATATAGTATGTTGACTAATGTTATCAATGCGTATCGTCACCCAGAAGGTATCAAGTTAATTAATCAGGCTAAAGAGCGAATGGTATCACTTGCTACTCGCAAATACTCCTGGGAGCTCCGAGCAAATGATTGGAACAGAATGATACGTGCTATATTGACAGAGCCCGTAGTGCCTGATACAGTACAGCATTAATAGTTAACATTTGGAGATATCATGGCTAAACAAGCTACTAAAAAGAAAACAGTAACACGTATTCCACGTAACACTGCCGCCGCTCGACTCATGGAAGAGAAGCATGTGGGTCTTGAAACAGTAGATTGGGCTAACGTAAAACCAGAAAGCTATGAGACAGCCGTACGTGACACTCTACGTCACTACGGCTATTTCTACGATAGCAAAGATGGTGTCAAATGGGTAATCGATTGGATGAAAGCAAACGGTTACACTAAAGCAGAGATTGACACTTATAAAAATGCAGAAGCTTGGCGTACATCTATGACCGTATGTGGTGTCTGTAAAATGATGCTAAACGGTGCAGAGTTTGATGTTAAGCGTTTGCATTGGGTAAGGCAAAATATTGCTGATGTAATTAACGCTGGCTTAGAGCGTAAAGTAGACGTAGATGAAGATGCACCACAAGCTCCAAGACGTAAAACTCCTGCTGAGTTAGTAGATGAAAAAGCTAGCGATTTCATAGGAGAACTAGATGGTCACATTGACGACTGGGGTCGTGGGGAGTTTGATCTTACTTCATATTCTCTTTACGATACGCTACGTGCTAATGATGCGCCAGCACAAATCGCAAAAGCCGTTATCACATACTATAAAGGGCAACACCAAGAAATCGAGGAACTGGTCAAGAAAAAGACGCCAGAACTAGTCGAAGGTTATAGTCACATGACTATTAAGAAGCGCAAAGAGTTTCTAAAATTCTTTGAGACTCTTATGGCTGATGCTGACAAGTATCTCGCTTCTAAGAAAGCACAACGTAAACCACGTGCTGTTAAGAAGCCTTCTCTTGGTCAACAGATTGCTAAAGTTAAGTACATGAAAGAGTCTGCTGAATACAAGATTACTAGTATCGATCCAACAAACATTATCGGTGCTACAGAATTGTGGCTATTCAACACTAAGACACGTGTGCTAACTTATCTTGTAGCTGACAACCCTAACACTGGGTTCAGCGTAAAAGGTACAACTGTTCAAGGTATAAACGAGAAAGCATCTTCTAAGAAGAAGATCCGTAAACCTGAAGAGCTACTAGCTGACTTTGTGAAAGGTACTAAGACTCGACTCAAAAAGAACTTCAATGAAGTAAAGACTAAGGCGAGTGATGCAAATGGTCGAATCAACGAAGATACTGTGATTCTTAAGGCATTCAAATGACAGATAAGAAAGTCGTAGACTTCACAGCGGCACGATCAAAACAACAAAAGCAAGAGATCGATGCCGCTAAAGCTGAGGTTGACGAAACTAAGCAATTCATAGACGATTTTTCATACACCATCATAGTGGACATTGTTACTACTATGATGGAGTTTGGATATGATCCAATGGAGGACGAGCGCACTATGGCTGACATTGTTACATGCAACGAAGCCATACGTGGGCTATTGTCACGAACTAAACATATTAAATTCCCAATGCACAAGATATCAGAAGATATCTACTTTCAGGTATTTGGTGACTCTGACAAGAAAGAAGCACTCGAAAACTTCCTTGAAAATCTCGACCAATACACTTGACAATGACTACATATCTATGATAAAGTTAAGACTGAATTATAGATAGGAGATAAATTATGATACTGGTTGATCTAAACCAAGTGATGATTTCAAGCATGATGGCTCAGATTGGTAATCATCAAAACGCACAAGTTGACGAAAATATGCTAAGACATATGGTACTCAACACAATCCGCTCAAATAGAATGAAGTTTCACGCTGAGTTCGGTGAACTTATTATTTGCGCTGACGATAAGAACTACTGGCGCCGTCAGATGTTCCCATACTACAAAGCAAATCGTAAGAAGAATCGTGAAGAGTCAGAACTAGATTGGAATGCAATCTTTACTGCACTAAACAACATTCGTGAAGAAATCAAAACATTCTTCCCATACAAAGTTATTCAGATTGAAACGGCAGAAGCTGATGATATCATCGGTACTATCACACACGAATGTGGTACACCGTTGAATACAGGTGAACCAATTCTTATTCTTTCTGGCGATAAAGACTACATTCAATTGCATAAGTACGCAAACGTTCAACAGTACGATCCTACACGTAAGCGCTGGATCAAGCACTCTGATCCTGAGCAGTACTTGAGTGAACATATTATGAAAGGCGATTCTGGCGATGGTGTGCCAAATATTCTTTCTGCTGATAACTCGCTAGTTGTTGGTATACGTCAACGTCCAGTCACTAAAAAGCGCATAGCAGAGTGGCAAGATATAAATAATATGGACAATGAAGTAAAGCGTAACTACTTGCGTAACAAATCACTGATCGATTTGTCGGAAGTACCAGATCGCATTAAAGAACAGATTCTTGAAGAGTTTCATGCTGAGAATAAGAATGACCGTTCTCAGTTGTTCAACTACTTTATCAAGAACAAACTTAAACACCTTATGGAAGTTATCAGTGATTTCTGATACAGATAAACAATTGGAGTTATAAATGAGTACATTATCTCTCGCTGAGATTGTGAATGAAACGTGTAAACTAAAGAGTAAACAGGATAAGGTCGAGCATCTTAAAAAGCATAACTCTAGACCTCTACGTGATATTTTGAAGATCATGTACGATACTAATCTTGAGCTATTGTTACCTAAGACTGCGCCACCGTACACACCATCTGAGATCCCAGAGTCTCATGGTCTGCTGTATCGTGAAGTACGTAAGCTACCTTACTTTGTCAAAGGGTTTAAGGGTGATGGATTGAATCCATACCGTCGTGAGGCGCTATTCATTCAGATGCTTGAAGCAATCGACAAAGAAGATGCTGAGCTAATGTGTAAAGTGATTGCACAGAAGCCATTGAAAGGTTTACCTGTATCTGTTATAAATGAAGCATTCCCTGGTTTGATCCCAGAGAATGTAAAAGAAGTTGCTGAGGCTAAAGAAGAAAAGCCTAAGCGTAAACGTGGTCGTCCCCGTAAGGTTAAGGAAGAGCAAAGCTAATGTCTAAACGCAAGAACTTTCGTGAATGGTATGAAGACGAAGATTTTCAGGCTGAGTCTAAAGAGAAGTTCCGAAAGAAGAAAGACGAAAAACGTTACGATGATAAGAAGTCTGCTATTCAGAAAGCAAGACGGCAAAAAGAAAAACAAAAGAATTCTTTTTACAGATAGTCCTTGACAATTCCTTACACTATGATATAGTAATCAAGTAATGATTAACTAAGTGAGAAAAGACTACATAATATGACTATTGACAAAAAAGTAATTCTTGTTGACTGCGACGGTGTTCTAGTTGACTGGGTGTACAGCTTTGATCGCTGGATGCACCGTCACGGTTACAACAAACTTCACGCTGACAGCTACAAGCTTGACGTATGCTACGGCATCGAAAAACCAGAAATGAAAAAGCTTGTTAAGATGTTTAACGAAAGCGCCAATGTCGGCTACATTCCCCCTCTACGTGATGCAATCAAGTACATCAAGAAACTGCATGAAGAACACGGTTTCGTATTTCACTGTATTACTAGTCTTAGCCTTGATCCCTTCGCTGCTAAACTACGTGAGAAAAATATCAAAGATTTATTTGGCGAAACTGCCTTTGAGAAGATTGTGTGTCTAGATACTGGTGCTGATAAAGATGAAGCGCTTGAAGAATATCGTGACACTGGTTGTCTTTGGGTAGAAGATAAGCCTGAGAATGCCGAAGTCGGTGCTGAAATGGGCTTGCGTAGTGTGCTGGTTGAACACGGTTTCACTAAAGACTATGAACACGAAGAGATTACTAAAGTAAAGACTTGGCGAGATATTTACGAGCTAGTTGCTTGACTAAATAACAGTAGATCGATTTGATCTTTGACTGGAGATATTATGCCAAACTATACATTCAGAAACAAAGAGACTGGCGAAACTTTTGATAAATTTATGAAGATTTCAGAGTTCGTTGAGTTTCGTGATGCCCACCCAGAGCTTGAAACTGTAATCAAAGGCGCACCAAGTATAGGTGATCCAATGCGATTAGGCGTAAAGCGAACTGACCAAGAATTTAACTCCCTTTTGAAGCACATTAAGAAAGGAAACTCAAAGGGAAAAACTGACTCTACAATTCAAACTCGCTGATAAGGATAGTAATTTCTATGCCTGCACAACAACAACAAAGACTAACAAAAAAGCAGAAAAGAGTTCTAAGACAACAAGGTATTCTAGACGGAGATAGTAATCTAACATCTGGGTTCGTGATGAACAAAAGCATTGCACCGATGACAAACAATCAGAGTCATGCATTTGAATCATGGGACTACGGTAACAATTTGATGCTTCATGGCATCGCTGGTACGGGTAAGACTTTTCTAGCACTTTATTTTGCATTAAAACAGATCACAAACAAGAGCAGTGAACAAAACAAGGTGTTTATCATTCGCTCGACTGTACCTACACGTGATCAAGGTTTCTTGCCTGGTACACTAAAACAGAAAGAGGCTGTGTATGAATCAGCATACTATGATATTGCGACTAAGCTATTCAATCGTGGTGATGCGTATGAGATTCTAAAACAGAAAGGTATGGTTGAGTTTCAATCTACATCTTTCTTACGTGGTTGCACATTTGATGATTGTGTAATTGTTGTAGACGAAGTACAGAATATGTCAGACGGTGAGCTACATACAGTAATGACCCGTGTTGGTGAGAACTGTAGAATTATTTTCTGTGGTGACGTTAAGCAGGACGATTTGACAAGCAAACGCTACAAAGAAGAGTCTGGTCTAGCATCATTTATGAAAGTAATTCGCAACATGCGAGAGTTCGATTTCATTGAATTCCATGCAGAAGACATTGTACGAAGCAAGCTTGTTAAGTCTTATATTATTGCGAGGGATAAGTTGGGACTATGAGACGTATAGCACCCAATCATTACATAGGTGAAGTTATTGAAACAGAAGACGGGGAGCTCGCTATAGAGCTTCCAGTTGATATGCTCAATCAAATGGGTTGGGATGAAGGTACACTGTTAGAGTGGTTACTAGAAGAAGAGAAAGTAATTTTAACAGAGGTAGAAGATGCCGGGAATAGTTAGACAAGGTGACGTACACGCAGGTCACGCTTCACCAACACCGAATCCGTACCATCAGTCAAGCTACAATCCTGCACAATCAAAAGTGTATGCAGAAGGTAGACTAATGATTACATCGGGTGCCTCTACTGGCTGTGGTGATCCAGTTGCTGGTGTATCTGGTCGAGTCTTTGCAGATGGGCGAGCAGTACATAGATTAGGAGACGCAACGGGTGGACACGGTTCTTGGGTGCCAAACTCCGCTGCATCTGCATCTGGTCGAGTGTACGCAGATGGCTAAACCTGATTACGCTACACTGCTAGGTCAGATAGCACAAGAGACAAATACTGAAATACGTGATGCTCTTATTGAAGAGTGTTACGTATTCGATGAACCATTGACTGATGAAGAGAAGCAATTATTTTCATATGTGTTTGATGGTTATGTAGAAGACAATCCTGGATACGATGATGCTAATACATTCGTATCTTATGTTGGTAAATATTTCAGCCTAGAAGGCGATGAAACTGGAGAATAAACGTGGCATTAACTAAGCGTGGTGATAAAGGTAGCGCTCTTACTTACACTGAGTTAGATGATAACTTTACTCATTTGGGTGGTGATGGTTCATATCATAATGGGGGTGTACGTGTTGGTGGATTTCGTCCGGGTGAGATTATTGAAAGCTTTTCGATGAACGGCGATGGTCAAGCTTTGGATCGTGTTGATTGGATCAACGGTGGCACAACAACTTTGATGGAACCTGCTGTTGTAACCAATCAATTGCTATCATCGACATACCAAGAAGTCAATGGTAGTAAGCTTGTTTACACCCCGCCACCTATGGCTAAACGACTTCTTTATAGCTTTGAATTTAAGATTGATGTTACTGAAAACTCTGGTATCTCACACTACTATCTAGAAATCGACAACATAGAAGTTCAACCATCTGCTAGAACATATGCAACTAACTATGCATCAAGTGACTGGAATCATGGTAACACAACTGCTGTTATTCATCATGTTTTCGATCTAGCGCATTGGCAAGACGTGCCGCAAGCTGGTCAGTTTAATTCATGGACTTCCGATAAAACTTTACGTGTGATGGGTAGAGAGTATAGCGGATCATATGAGGTTAATCTACACTCTAATACTTGGTGGAATGGTACTGGTGCAAGTGGAACCTATGCTGAGTACTTCACTAAGCCACTATTGACTATTACGGCATTCGCCTGATATAATATGTAAACGCTAAATTACATTATAGGTTATATTATGTTTACCCACGTTGATTTACCAGTGACACTCAACGAACTTGAGTGCGAGACTCTACCGACTGGTCGTACATACATTACACCAGAAGGTAACAAATACCCATCTATCACGACTGTATTGAGCATTCGTGGTAAAGAATCGCTTGCTAAATGGAAAGCGAGAGTTGGTGAAGAAGAAGCTAAGAAAATTAGCGTGAAAGCCGCAAATCGTGGTACTGCGGTGCACCAACTTGCAGAAGATTACGTAAACAACAAGTCAGATTGGTCAAAGGGTGCAATGCCCGCTAATCTGTTTACGTTCAATACCATCAAGCCCATTCTCGACAAGCACGTTGATAACATATGGGCACAAGAAGTTCCACTATATAGTGACAAGTTTCAGATTGCAGGTCGTGTTGACTGCATAGCTGAATACGATGGTGAACTAACTATCATCGATTACAAAACGTCAAGGAAGCCGAAGAAAGAGGAGTGGATTACAAACTACTTCATACAGGCATCATTCTATGCTGCCGCTTTCTACGAACTTACAGGAGTAGCAATTAAGAAGTTTGCTATCATCATTGCAGTTGACGATGATGAACCCCAAGTATTTACAGGTGACACATTCAAGTGGCTGCCTGAATTGAAAAAAGTAAGAGTTGAATTCCTAAATGAAAGAGGTATATAGTTGTGACATTATATGAAGAGGTTGTGCTTTTTGTGATTGCTGTGTTTGCTATGGTTGGTTGGCTACTCACTAAAGAGATTGAAGACGAGGAAAATAACCATTGACACTTGTTTGATATACGTGTAATATCTCTATGTTAACTGATGAGAGAGATTGATTATGAACTATGCAAACAAGATCGGCTACAGTGATGTGAATCCTTATGAAGTTGTCCGTGTGATCTCTGACAAGACTATCGAAGTTCGTGCTATGAACGCCGAGCGTGATAAGTCTGTTGAGTTAGATTTTCAAGTTGGTGGGTTCTTTGCTCACTGTTCAAATCAAAATGAACAGAAGTGGTTCATTACTTCTAACGAAGATGCTCCTGTGATCCGCATTCGCTTGAACAAAAAAGGCGACTGGAAAGACAAGGGCGGTAGTCGCTACGTGCTTGCTGATGAACCTCGCAAATTTTACGACTATAACTTTTGAGGTGAGATATGAAAGTTAAAATTGGGCCGTACAAAGACTGGTTCGGCCCCTATCAACTAGCACAAAAAATACTATTCTGGGTTCCAAAAGAAAAAGATGAACACGGCTTTCCTCGTGATGCAGATATCGTTGATAAGTTCGGTGATTGGCTAGCTCACGGCAGCATAGAAAAAGAAGAAGCTGAAGTTGGTGATATCATAAAGTTTGGTGGCTCAGAACGACCAGTAACTTGGTTGTACAAGCTTTTAATCTGGATTGATAAGAAACGTAAGCGTAAAGTAGAAGTACACATTGATCGTTGGGACACGTGGAACATGGAGTACACGTTAGGTCTTATCGCTCTACCTATGCTTAAGCAATTGAAAGAGACAAAGCATGGTTCACCTTCTGTTGATGATGAAGATGTTCCAGAAGAGCTACGTAGCACTAGTGCGCCACCAAAAGAGAACGAGTGGGACACTGATGAAAACTGGCATAAGCGCTGGGCTTGGGTGCTAGATGAAATGATCTTTGCTTTCGAGACTAAGTGTGGCGATCTACAAGACTGGGAAAGTCAGTTTTACACTGGTAAGTCAGATACGTATCTACAGAAGCTAGAAGATGGTAACTGGCAGATGATACGTGGTGAGAACGATACCAGTAAGTTTGACAATGAAGGCTTCATTGAGTATCAGAAGCGTATCAGTAATGGCTTCAGATTGTTTGGTAAGTATTATGAAGGATTATGGGACTAATGAGTAACAAAGATGCAGACATGGAAGGGTTCGCTCTTATCACACAAGAAGAGTACGAACTGTTTGAAAAGTTGAAGAAAATTTGGGTTCACTCTGTACCAGAGAAAAGTGGTCTATACTTTATCTGTGGTGAGGGTGGTAAGAAAGACGATATGGGTCTACCAGAAGCTATCTTTGTTTGTCCAGCTTATGGTCTAGACGGTATGGCAATGTATAAAAAGGAGAAAGACTACTCTGCGCCGGAGTGGTAATTTTATGTTAAAGTGGATCGCTACTATACTATTCATCTGCGCTGGCCTCATGCTAGCGCTCAACATCGAATCATCTAGATTCGGATTCTTAATGTTCTTTACAGGACACATCATACTGCTAGCATGTTTCGCACGTGAACGAGACTGGGCAATGGTGACACAAAACGGGTTCTTTATCGGCATCGATATAATTGGGATTTATCGCTGGTTTTTTTAAAAAAGGCCTTGACTCTTTCTCTGGCTATGATACTATATGCATGTAACGTTGATTGAGAGAGAAAATTATGAACGCAGTTAAAATCTTCAAAGCATTCCTTCTTCGTGACGGCATTCTCGGTGCCAACGAGATTGAGATCAACAACGAAGTTGAGCGCATTGTTAACGCTTGCGGTGAGCTAGACTACTTACGTGCTAATCGCAAAGGTGCTCGTATTGCTCTTAATCGCAAAGATCGTAAAGCAATCTGGAGCTTGTGGATGAACGCTGTTCGCCACGCAATGATCGAAGAAGAAATGAAAGAAGCAGGAATTATCTAAAAAGTCCTTGACTTCTTTTCTAGTTCTGTTAAGATTGTACTGTAACGTTGATTGAGAGAGAATAAATTATGCGAGTTTCAGTTATCCACCGTGCGTTTGAAGAGTCTAGTCGTCTTGTCGCTTTTGTTGATGCTCCAGATAATCTGTCTGTTGAAGAAGCACTAGAATACGCTTTCGAGAAGACTAACAACATTCGAGGCTCTTGGAGTCGTGAAGCAGAGTTTGAGTTTCGTGGCGAACGTGTTGAGAATCTAGACTTCTGCGAAAACGTGACTGTGATGGCTGATCTGCCAGTTAGCAAACGCACTGGTGAAGTGATGGGCTTGCGCTCTACTTCAATGGGTGATAGAATGATTGTCGGCAATACTTGTTTTCGTGTTGCGGCGTTTGGATTTGAAGTTGAAACTGATGAGGTGGCAGCATGAACTTTGTAGTGACTACACAATTTCTTGAGAACTATGGTTACCACTGCGAGGACGGTAAGTTCGCAAGCGGTAATGCGTACTGGAAGATGAAAGGTGGCACTGACTACCTGGTCTCTGGTTTGGATCGCATTCAAGATGCGGTTGCGTTTGTTGCCGCCCAGTGCATGGTTAACAAGATCGGTTACAAAGAGTTTCCTATCGATTGGAAAACTGAGAGTGCGTGGTTGGATGATCTCCCAGATGATGAAGACTACCGTGAGCACATATTGGATCAACTGCAACGTGTTGATCCTCGTAAGGAGGTTGCGTAATGAATAATGACTACTATTTCGATTATGTGAATGCAACAAGTCGTCTGTCTGCCGCAAAGTACGTTATTGAGAACATGCTACGTGCGATTGAGACAAACGACAAGGTTGACCTCGAAGTTGCTAAACGTCTAGCTACAAGTGAAATCGTTGAAATTGCTAATGTGCTGAGTGGAGAAGAACGCTAATGTTTATCGCAAAACCTAACCTGAACAACATGAATGGTGCTAAAGAATTCGCAACAAAGAAAGAAGCTGTTGCATATCTTGAAGAGTTCACTGGCATCGAAATGGCATATGAACGTGATCGTAAGACTAAAGAAATAACATACGATTGGGAAATCATTGGCAAGCTTTACGCCAAGTAATTGAGGTATTCGTTATGAGCTACACAAAACGTACTTGTCACGATTGTGGGTATAAAGACATTCAACCAAATATGTATCGTGTTGAGGTGACAAAGAGAACTGGCACATCTACAACTGGTTTTGCCAAACGCTCTTTGTTCGGTGCTTTACTAGGTGATCAGCGATCTGGTCGTCAAGTAGGCAAAGCATTATTTGCACCAAATAAACGGGTATACCATCGTACACGTGAGGTATGGAAATGTGGCGTGTGTGCTGGCGTAGTCAAGCAAGAATCCAATCAGTCTAGCGAACCAGCACGTAAATCTGCGTCTTTCAAAGATATGTTTATTGGCTTCTTTATGCTTTTGCTTATTGTCGCTTTTATAGAAAAAATGTTTTTTGAAGATAGTGTAACACCGTCTGAAGTCGCAACAGAAGAAGCTGAACCATTTGAGTGCCTACCAGGCGACCTTAAAACCGAAGATGTAGTATGTTACATAGGTGAATAAATGAAAAAGACATATGATGAATTTCTAGACTTCACTGCAAGTCTGCTAGAAGGTCTAGGTAAAAAGGATATGACAGAATCCTTTGTAATGCTGAGGGAAAGCTATCCAGAATACACCGATATGATGCTGACAGAGTTAGCGATACTTGATGATGATTACGAATCAGAGGAAAACCAAATGTTTCATTAATTTTTTTGGTTTAGGCCATTGACACGTATCGTAGTTATGATATTATAGCTCTGTAAGTTAATGAGACATAGAGAGAGGCCCGATATGGCATATATGAACAAAGAGCGTAAAGCAGAACGTGCACCAGTTATCAAAGCGATCCTCAAGAAGTACGGTCAGAAAGGTAGCCTGAGTGTTCGTAACTACAGTACTCTAGTTCTGAAACTGAAAGACGTTGCAGGTATGTTCGCTAATGAGTTTGCTAATGCTGATGACTACCGTAAGAAGTACGGTCTTGATGTGAACGTCTACTGGTTTGAAAAGCATTTTGCTGACAATCCAGAAGCTGTTGCGATGCTCAAAGAGTTGACTGCTGCCATGTACGGTGCTGACTACTACGATAACAGTGACATTCAGACTGACTACTTCGACACTAGCCACTACATTAACATTAATGTTCTACCAGCCTAAGGAGTGAAAATGCCAAACTATCGTGAAATCGCTGAAACGCTTTACAAAGCAGTTAGCACTGGTTATACTACCGATGTTATGTCGCAAGATGATATCATCGAACTAGCAGAGTGGTATGCTGTGAAAGCTCGACTTGTAGAGCAAGGTGATATTGAAGCGGCACTTGAATATTGATCTAACGTGAGGTGACAATGAATCTATTCGTTTTAGATAATGATCCAGTCAAAGCGGCTCAGTTGCAGTGTGACAAGCATGTAGTGAAGATGGTTGTAGAAAGCGCTCAAATGCTATCTACCGCACACCGCATTCTTGATGGCACTGTAGAAATGCGTGAATCTAAATCAGGTAAGAATATGATCAAGTACTGGGTTCATCCCGACTCAGGTCTTGAAAGCATTCTATATCGTGTAGCGCACCAGAGTCACCCGTGTACTGTCTGGACTATGCAATCTAAAGCGAATTACGACTGGCACTACAAGCACTTTGTAGCGCTCTGTGATGAATACAAATATCGCTATGGCAAAGTACATATGTCAGATGAAAAACTGCGTAGCATCCTCTCTGTTGCGCCTGAGAACATTCCTGACGGTCAGTTGACTAAACAGCCGCTTGCGATGAAAAGCAATCCAGAGTGCATGTTTGACGATGTAGTGAAATCTTATCGTGCATTCTATCAGACTAAGCAAGAACGATTCAAAATGGTCTGGTCGAAGCGTGAAGTTCCATCTTGGTTTAAATTTGCTTGAGGTGATAATGAGTACTAGCAAGCGTAAGAAACTGGCAACCCAGAAAGCACATGCAGAGGCAAAGAAAAGGCGACAATATGAAAAGATGGTAGCTCAGACTAGAGCGAAATCAAAAGAGCGTGACTTTACTGAGTACAAGCCTAATAATACGTATAGAAGAGAAACACCTAACTATCCGTCTATGTGCAGTATGGACGGCAGTACAGCTAAGAAAGAACGTCAAGAATACACTGGTGACCTCATTGTGGGAATTGCGACTATGCATAAGTCCAATGCAGTTCCTGTCATGCGAGGTACTGACCAAGCAAAAGACATTGCACAAATGAGGAGAAACTAATGAAGCAATATATCGTTGAACCAAAATATAAAAAGTCTGTAGTTGAAGTACAGGTATTCAAAAAGAAGATTAACGGGCGTGATCATTACTTGCGTTATTCTGACTGTTGGCGATGGGGTGGCTTTGCTATTGCAGTACCAGAGACTCGTGAAGAGATTGAAGAGTACAAACAACACATCGGTTATGCTGGCGCAACTGATGAAGAAGTGTTTGAAGACTTTGGTGCAGAGACTTGGGAAGACATTGCTCTACCAGCAGAAGGTGAAGAAGAGATTGGTATCTTTGAAGACCATGGTTGGAACGCTGAAATGATTGAGTGCTGGGACGGTGGTTGCTGGACTGAGTGGAACATTCATGCATATGGCGAAGGTGCTATGTCCGAAGAAGAGTGTGAAGAAGAAGCGGAACGTTTATCTGAAATCTACTATGAAGAGTATGAGGAAGGGCTCGAAGCTGAAGGATGGGAGTACGTTGATAATGACTACTGGGTGACTGAGCCTGTTGTTCGACCAGTCAAAGAAGGTCAGTCTATCTATGAGGCATATGAAGATAAACCTGAAAATTAATTAAAAAAGCCTTGACTCTGTACCTCGTACCGATTACACTTACCAAGTAATTGAGACGAGGTACTTTTCCTATGCTAAATCAGAAATCAGTTCTTGCCCGCCTTCTCGCTAATGAGAATATTACTGTCCAGCAGGGCAACTACGAAACTGCATCTTTCGATGTTGAGAATCGTGTCCTGAATCTGCCTATGTGGCGTGACATGGGTCGTGATGTTTACGATCTTCTTGTCGGTCACGAAGTTGCTCATGCACTCTACACTCCTGAAGCTGAAAAGCTAATCGAAGCTCAGAAAGAGGGTATCCCTCATGCTTATCTAAACATCATTGAAGATATTCGTATTGAGAAAATGATGTTACGCACCTACCCAGGTCTAGTCGGTAACTTCAAGCGTGGTTATAAAGACTTAGCTTTTGTTCGCAACTTGTTCGGCATTGCTGATAAAGATGTTAACGGTCTACGTTTCATGGATCGTCTAAACATCAAAGCTAAGCTACGTGATCTAGTGAACATCGAATTTTCTGATGAAGAAAAGTACTACGTAGACCTCGCTCTTGCGGCTAATAGCTGGGATGATGTTCTGAACGCTTGTCGTGAAATCATGGCTTGGCAGAAAGATAAAGCCGAAGAAGAAGGTAACGACTCTGCTAATGCGAATGCTGATTCTGGTGAAGGCGAAGAAAACGCTTCTGTTATCCCAATGCCTATGCCTGGTAAGTCTGGCGAAGGTGAAGAGGGTGAAGAGGGTGAAGAAAGCGAAGAAGCGGCTGATGGTGAAAACAGCGAAGGCGATGATAGCGAAGAGAAAGGCGAAGAAGGTGAAGACGGTGAACAGTCTAATGAACCTGCTAATGGCTCTGCTGGCGCTTCTGCTGATGCTGACGGTGCAGAAAAAGAAAACGCTAACAAGAAAGTTGCTAGCTCTGGTCACGGTCAGAATGATCCAGCCGAAGAGTTAGAAGAAGGCTTCACTGATCGACTCTTCAACGAGAATCAGGAAATGCTAGTTGAAGAAAAAACAACTGCTTTCATTGTTGGTATGGATCGCAAAGCTTATGAAAATTCTTTGGTGTCTTATAAAGAATTGTTTGCTAGCCGTGATGAGCACTACGCCGAATTGGCCAGCTACATTACTTTCGATGAAGAAGCTTACAAAAAGTTCATTGCCGACAACAAGGCAATCGTTAACTTGATGGTTAAAGAATTTGAAATGCGAAAGGCTGCCTACCGTAATGCACGTGCCCGCACTTCTGACAAAGGCACTCTTGATGTTAACAAACTGCACCGCTACAAGTTCGATGATCAGATATTTAATCAGGTGACTCGTTTGGGTGACGCTAAGAACCACGGTCTGATTATGCTAATCGATTACTCTGGCTCAATGGGTCGTGCTCTACCTAGCGTACTACGCCAGTTGATTACGCTTGTAAGCTTCTGTAAGCGTGTTCAGATCCCGTTTGAAGTAAATGCATTCACTACCATGAACGGCTCTGACCGTGAAGCATACACCCGTGCTAACGAAATTTTCTCTGACGGTAAGCCACGTTTTGACTCTTCACGTACCAAGCTTGTTAATCTAGTTTCCTCGAATATGAGCAAGCGTGATTATGAGCGAGCCATCCGTGATCTACACTTCCAGATTCAAGAGCCACACTACGGTCGCTCTCGTAAAGAAGATTTGGGTAGCACACCTCTGAATGCTTCAATCATGGCTTCTAAGTTTATGATCGATGATTTCCGTGCTAAGCACCGCATCGATAAACTGTCTCTAATCACTCTGACTGATGGTGATAGCGATGGTCCACAGTTGAACCCAGATGAAGCTATGACCAAGCGCTTTGGTTGGTCTACTCCAGAGAACCTTGTGATCCAGATCGATAACAAAATTGTTAAAACTACTTTCGGTCGTGAGGCTCGTTACACATACAATTACGGTATGCGTGGTGGCCGTGCTTTCACTGCTCAGCTAGTAGACTTCATCCGTAAAGAAATGGGTGTTAGTGTGATTAACTACTTCATTGGCGGCCGCCGTGACGTTAAGCAAGAGGTCTACAAATCACAGGTTGCTTGGAACCCTAACGTTAACGAAATCTTCAAAGCTGGTCGTAAAGAAGGCGTTATTATTCTTGATGATAACTTTGGCTATGACCGTCGCTTCATTATGTCTATTGACAAGCTTTCTGAAAACGTTGAAGAACTCGACATTGAAGAAGGTATGTCTGCCGCTAAGATTGCTAAAGCATTCAACAAAGCGAACGGCTCTAAGAAGTCCTCAAAGGTAATAACTCAGAAATTCGCTGAAATCGTAGCATAAAGAAAGGAGCCTTCGGGCTCCTATTTTTTTATCTTTTTTTGGTTTAGGCCATTGCAATCCATATCAGTCCTGTTAGAATTACATTGTAACGTTGATTGAGAGAGATTGTTTATGAACTACATTACTATTCACCGAGCAATGAAATGGCGTGGCAAGGCTCTGCCACGTGAAGTTAGTCTTAACGGTGTTATGCTTCCATACGTTTGTCGCAAAGAAGGTCGTGACTGGGTTGCTATCTTCAAAGATAAAGGCAACGAAGTTGAAGTCGGTCGTGGTACATTCCGTGACATGGAATACTTGATCGGCAAACATCGTAGAGGTGAATAAAAACCTTGATATTATTGTTCAGTGTGATATCATTACTGTGTTGATTGAGAAGAGAGATTTATTATGATTAGATTCAATGTGACTATTACTGAAGCGGGTATGGGTGATATCACTTATACTGGAATCACTATGAAAGATGGTGAGACAAAAGGTGAAATGATGGGTCGAATCATTGATGATCATCGTTTCATCTTCGCTGTTCCCGTTGATGTTGAAATCACTGCTACTGCTCGAATTGAACGATAAGAGGTCTCGACTATGTTTGCTGTTTTTCTTTATAATCTAGGTTACTACTTGCAGGATGAATACCCAAGCCGTGAAGAGGCAATGTCTGCGGGTCGTGCGTGTGGTTTTGAATTTGTTGTGGAGGCTGTATAATGTCAAAACGTAAAACTGTTAATGTTGAAGCGATGCTTGAAAAATTCAATCGTATTCTTGGTTGTGCTGATGTTCCTCAGAACCATAAGAGTGGCATCTGTACTGCGGCTGAAATGCTTCTGATGGATGCAAATCGTTATGCTGGCTTTCAGTTCCTAAACACTACTTACAATGCCCGCACGGATCGATATGATGTTGATCCTGATACTGAATACAGTCGAATTTATTTTGCAAAATAGCCAAAATAATCCTTGACATTAGCCCTCAGCCTGTTAATATTACACTGTACTTTGAATTGAGAGAGAATATATTATGACTACTATGACTCAGATCCAGTTGCTTGAAGCGTTTGTTGAAGCTAACCCAACTAAAGACACTTTCAAGCGTGATGAACTCTACTCTTTTGCGGCTTCTGTCGGTGCTAAGCGTGGCACTGCTTCAGGTCTGATGAAGAAGCTAAATAAAGCAGGTCACGGTCTGTATACAATGCAGATGGCTGGCGCTGTAGTTCGTATGCCTGTCGCTAATAATGCTCCTGAGACTCCTGCAATGACTCCTCGTAAAATCGCTTCTGCTGTACAGTCTGTAACTTCTGATGAAGTCTACGTGCCAGAGAAAGACGCTACTTTCGTTAAGTGGGGCTACTTCGCTGACGTTAAAAAGATCATCGATTCTAAGATGTTCTTCCCAATGTACGTTGCTGGTCTATCTGGTAACGGTAAGACAATGATGATTGAACAGGCTTGCGCTATGTCTAAGCGTGAATATGTTCGTGTTCAGATTACACCTGAGACTGATGAAGATGATTTGATCGGTGGCTTCCGTTTGATCGATGGTGAGACTGTTTTCCAGAAAGGTCCAGTTATCAAAGCGATGGAAGCTGGTGCTGTTCTGATGATTGATGAAATCGACCGTGGTTCAAACAAGCTGATGTGTCTACAGGGCATTCTAGAAGGCAAGCCATTCTTGATCAAGAAAACTGGTGAAGTAATCACTGCGGCTAACGGCTTCAACGTTATCGCTACTGCAAACACTAAAGGTCAGGGTGATGAAGCTGGTCGATTCATTGCGGCTACTATCATCGATGAAGCTTTCCTTGAGCGCTTCAATGTTACTCTTGAACAGCCTTACCCATCTGGCGCTGTTGAGAAAAAGATTGTCACTAATCACATGGCTAAGTTCGGTGTGTCTGATGAAGAGTTTACCGAGAATCTTGTGAAGTGGGGTCAAGCGATTCGTAAGACTTTCGAAGATGGTGGTGTTGATGAAATCATTTCGACTCGCCGCTTGTGTCACATTGTCCAGACTTTCTCAATCTTCAATGATCGCAAGAAAGCAATTGAACTATGTGTGAATCGTTTCGATGCTGATACACGTGCCGCTTTCATCGACCTTTACGAAAAAATTGATGCTGGTCTAGATGATAGCAATGTAATGACCGAAGAAGGTGAGTACAGCTACGAAGACTAATCGGTTTATATACATAGATGTAAGGGGCTATTGAGCCCCTTCCTAATATAAGGAAAAAATATGATACGTTGGTTAATACTTTTCGCTATGCTACTACCAGTACTCAATAGCGAATACGTATGGAGTTATGATTTTGTCGCTGGCGCAATGATTGCATTGTCGTGTATGTTCTACATTCTATGCTTTCAATTGCTAGTCGGGATGAAGCACTCAATTCTGAATTTGGATATCGATATGTCAGATATGTGGATTAGACGAATGATTCAAATATCAGCGACTATCATATTACACAAGGCTGGTTATACAGCCACAGTATACTTTATTCTCCCTTGGATACTGATTAATACAGTAGTAGACGTTATTTCAACTCTCGTTGTTTTGAAAGTCTTAGGAATGTCTAAAGTAGAGGATAAAGGCGAAGACTAGAAACACCGAGTAAGACGACCTATGAAAAGAAAGAATGAAAATTTCGACTATGGATTTGTGAGGGGGATTTTAATAACAAGATGGTGCTTATTAAATATAGCAATGCTATTAATGGCGCTACTGTTGATAGACTACATAACCTACTTTAACGAATATAAAGACTCAATTTGGATAGACTATATTCAAAATCAAGGAACTCATACACTAACTCTTATTTCGTTTTTTATGCTAGCCAAATGTGCAAAGCATCTGAATACATTAAGTACTTTAACATTAAATTGTAAGGTTTCATTGGCACTAGTTATAGCTATCAATCTATACTACATTATTGGTGTTGATCAAAGTGTATATGATCCGCTTGAAGAATTTCTTTATAATGGTTACCATCCAGACTTGAATAATTATACGATTGGATTTAATACATCGATATCGATTATTATCTTGGGGTTATCTCAACTTCTATACATCAAAAACTGGAAAGTCTCGTATATGCTTGCCGAGTTTGCTTGGATAGTGCCAGTCGCTTCTGCACTATCTTACTTATTCTCATATGATAAGCTATCTGGGTATATGAGTATAACGTCAACAGTATTGTTATTATTGCTAGCTGGTGCAAATATTACACAGTTTATACGCAAGCCAGTGCTAAGAGGCGTTGCGCTTGATAAACCTACTAGAAAGCTTGTGGCTAGACAGACATTAATATATGTAATTGGTGTCTTCATTATTGGTGTAGCACTGGCTACATTAAATATAGAATCAATGGACATCATAGTCATTTATGCGACTGTTCTGATATGGGGTTCAATAAAACTTAATGTCCAGTTTGGTAATCTATACAGTAGACAGAGAAAGTCTCTTATCAATGCATATAACAAGTTAAATCAAATCGCAGTACATGATCAACTAACAGGTGCTTTGACTAGGCGTGGTCTAAACGACTATATAGAATTACACCATGAACAAACGTTTGCTCTAGTGCTAATTGATCTAGATAAATTCAAAGTAGTTAATGACACTTATGGGCATAATATAGGTGACGTTGTTTTAGAAGAGTTTTCTGAAATTATCAGAAGCACTATACGTAAAACAGATGCATTCGTAAGATGGGGAGGTGAAGAGTTTATGATTCTAATGCCAGAGTCAAACTTAGTTGATTCTCTAGCGACTGCTGAAACTATTCGTCTCCGCATCGAAAACGAAACTAAAGCAAACAAAGAGATACCTGCTGTTACAGCATCGTTTGGTATCAGTATATATAATAAAAGGTCTTCATTTGACAAGGCGGTCAAGATTGCTGATGAAGCGCTGTACGATTCAAAAAATAATGGGCGTAATACGATTACTGTTGGGAATATAGAGTGAAGACTAAATTTGAGGTATATGGACACAAAATTGTAGATATTAAAACTGGTAAAATATATGCAATAGAATTGCTAGCAAGACCTAGAAAGAATCAGATAGATGATATCGAATCATTCTTTAAAACTGCATCAAAAGATGAGTTGGTCGATTGGTTTTATTATCAAGTAGAACGTGCGATACGCTTCTACACAAATACTGGTATTCGATGTACCGTAAATCTAGACAAGCATATTTTTAATGATGTTAATCTAGATGTATTGAATGGGTATCAAGATAATATAATAATAGAAGTTACTCAGGTGCACGAATTGCCAGAAAGGGATGAAGTGTTTGGTCTAAAACACAGATACGGTGCAAATCTATTTCTAGATGATTTTGATTGGAGTGTTAATGATGTTGAAACGTTAGACCGATATAAGTTCGATGGGTTTAAGCTAGATAAGGAAATGATAGCGCTCGCAGAAAGTAGACAGTTTAAAGATGCAGACATATTATCAAAACTAAAAATCATTTATGCTAAAAGTAATAAATCAAATAAGCTTTGTATTGTTGAAGGTGTTGAGACGCACTTTCAAGCCTCTGTATTAAGAGACATTGGTTTTAGGTACTATCAAGGTTATTACTTTCATATACCAGAACCGCTTGATCATATAGAGGCTAATATAGGGAAGAATTAATCTTCCCTTTTTTTTATGTTTTGCCCTTGACAGGCCTATGCAATGTTGATAGAATCTCTTTGTCGATAATGATCATAAGGATCTTCAATGATTAAAATCTTAGGTACTACTCTAGCACTATCTCTAATGGCTTCTGCTGTAAATGCAGATGTTATTCCTCAAGAACCATACGTTGCTACTGCTGACTTTGATACTCAGCTAGAGTGTGTGGCTCTTAACATATATCACGAATCACGTTCTGAAAGTCGTATTGCTCAGAAAGCAGTAGGATTTGTTACTATGAATCGTGTTAACTCAGAACGTTATCCTTCAACTCCTTGTGATGTTGTATATCAATCTTATCGTGATTCTCATGGTAATCCTATTCGCAACAAATGTCAGTTCTCTTGGTACTGTGATGGTAAAAGTGATAAGCCACGTGATGAAGTTATGTGGGAGCAAGCACTTGAATTAGCGTATCGTGTAATGATTGAGTATGGCATTGTAGACGATCCAACAGAAGGTGCTACTATGTATCATGCATCATATGTTAATCCTTATTGGGTTGACTCTTACGATAAAACAGTTCGCATTGACAGTCATATTTTTTATAAATAAGTTTACAATAAGAACTTTCCAATTAGGAGAATAACGTGTTATCTTTTGAAAACTTTTTGAAGGAAGAATTGATTGCTGAGGAGAAGCTAGTCGAAGAGTTTCTTGAAGAACAATATCAAGAACTAGTCGAAAAGCTAATTACTTTTGGTGGTCAAGCTTATCCAAAATTTGGTAACGTAATCATCATGGCTGGTGGTGCTGGCTCTGGTAAAGGTTTCGTTAAAGACAAGCTAGTAGGCGCTGAAGGCTTTACATTTGACGTTGATGAACTCAAGACTCTTGCGGCTGCTACTCCAGCTATTCAGAAGCGTGTCAAGAAAGATTTAGGTGTAGACATTGCTGATCTAGCGGCTAATCTTAAAACGCCTGAGAACGTGTCTAAGATGCATGAGATTATTGGTGACTACTTGAAGCTAGATGATCGCCGTACTAAGTCTCTATACACTTCTATTATGACTGCTCACCCTGATCGTAAGCCTAACGTTATCTTTGACGTTACTTTGAAAGACTTGCGTAAGCTTGAGAAGATTACTCGCCAAGTTAAGAATCTAGGCTACAGTGCTAAAAACATTCACATTGTATGGGTAATCAACGATATCGAAGTTGCTAAGACTCAGAACCAACAGCGCTCACGTACTGTACCTGTTGAGATTCTTGTCAACACTCACCGTGGTGCTTCACAGACTATGGGTGACATTATCAACATGGGCAAAGAACTCAAGAAGTACATGGACGGTGATATCGTGTTTGCATTCAACAAAGTTGGTGTAGACAGTGAAGTTGCTAAGTCTGGTAAAGGTGGTATGTACATCAAGGATGCTAACTTTTTCTACGTGAAGAAAGCTGGTAAAGACGTAACCCCAATGGATAAACTATCTAAAGATATCAAAGCTAAGATCGCAGGCTACGTACCGAAAGGTATTGACTGGGAAGCATAAGTAAGATAGTATAAAGCCCTGCTCAATGTGGGGCTTTTCTTTCTGAGTTACTATGGAGATATATAATGAGTCTTAAAGAACTAACGTGGGACAACCACAAAAAGGCAGAACGTAAGAAGTTCGCCGCCATTCTTATGAGTGGTAATATCAGCCCGACTCTATACATAAAATACCTATACAATCAGCTACACAACTATCTAGCGCTGGAAGATGCTTTAGAAGCACTAGAGTTTCCAAGTGAGTTAGCTGATGTATACCGTGCAGACAAGATCAATGAAGACATTAAAGAATTGTTGAATGACTTTGATATTGTATTTGACTCTGACATTCTAACACCTTCAACCATTGCATACGCTGATCACATTGATGATCTACGCTCAAAGGGCGATCTACAATCCCTTATTGCTCATATGTACGTGCGCCATTTTGGTGATATGTACGGTGGCGCAATGATCGCTAAGCGCATTCCTGGTTCAGGTCGCATGTACGAATTCGATAACAAAGAAGAGCTAAAAATCTCGCTACGTGAACTTCTGAATGATGATATGGCAGACGAAGCTAACAAATGTTTTGAGTTTGCTATAGAGCTATTCCATGAGCTAGGGAATGAGCCGTATGAGTAAAGTCTGGGATTCTCTAATAAAGCTAAAAGATGAATACATTGATCTATTTGAATCGGTGGGTGAAGAATATGAAGAAGATGGACTTGGTAGATTCAATCACTCTGATGGGAGTTGGGTTAATCGTGTGTGGCGTAGTCCTGATTTTAGAAGGGCTCACGTAGACGTTGTAGATGCACGTGAAGAAAGAGGATTATGGATGATGCACGTTTGCATCTTTCCTCATCTTGATAGCAATGCACCGATCTATGGCTTTGATGTTATCGCTGGTAAGAATAAAATGACTGGTGCGTTTCACGATTTCTCACCTACAACTGAATCCAATCATCCTATGATAGAACACTTTGCAAAGCGTGTGAGTAAGCTACAGTGGAAGCGTGAAAGAAAATTGCCTGACTGGGCTAACGCTATCTTTACTGAAAGCATGATGGCTGCTGGTAACGTCAACAGTGAAGAAGAGATTGAACAAGTACGAAACATCGCTCTAGAGAACGCACAGTACTTTCTAAGCGAAGTTGGGAAGTATGGAGTCAATCAGCATATCCAACTAGGAAAAGACGCTCAGAATCGCTATGCGTACTATCAGAAGCAGAATCCACATACACCTCGTGTTATGAAGACGCTTGGACTTGATCCTGATGACGTAGATACATTTGTAGAGAAATGTTTATTTCCTGACTTGACATAACTCGCAATTAGTGCTACATTATACAGGTACGTGCAGAAAAGTGTGCAATTTATCCAATTTTAACCGCAGAAAAGTGTGAGGTACATTATGGTAATATCTGAATACTATCGTGATGATGGCGCCAAGGCTAATGTTGTTCTTAGGGTTGACTACTACAATATAGAATTCTATAATGCTAATGGTGATATAGAAGAAGTCGAATCTTTCAAAGGTAAGACTCTTGCTTACGTAGAAGAAGCGGCTGAAAATTGGGTAGCTGGAATTAAAAAGAACGGAGTATAATATGACATTCATTGAAAAAGCAACTGTTGCCGACCTTAATTTTAATATCTCAGAAAACGATAAAATTTATCAGTTCGATCTAGTACTTGATCCGGGTGAGGCAGTTTCTGGCAATGTTCCACTTGGTTATGCATTCAATAAATCTGAATACACTTTAGACGAATGTAAATCTAATGTTGAGGCAAAGCTTTCAACCCTGACATACACTAAGGTATAGTCATGGCTATTAAAGCATTGAACTCAGAACGTATACTTAATGAAATTCAGAAGCACTTGGATGCAGGTGTTTCTTACATTGATGCTGTGGTTGACTATGCCGACCGCAACAACTTAGAAATTGAAGTAGTAGGTGAAATCGTTAAGCACTCACCTCTACTCAAAGCTATGATACAGAATGAAGCTGAAAAGCTAAACATGATTGAACCAACAGCGAGGTTACCAATCTAATGCAAAGCGCATATAGTACAAGGGACGCATTCGATATCTATGTCTACTACCTTGCACTGAAAAGACACTTTACGTCTTCATATGATTTCTTCAAGTACAATGGCAAGGTTAAAGCTAATGCTATGTCATTTGAGAATCGCAAGGATAAGTTTTTCTTTTACAAACTATCGAAGCGTAAAGATGCACAAGACTTGATTCTAGCAAATATGCTTGTTGATCCAAACGTATGGGCAGGCGATTTGTTAGATGATAAAGCTGCTGAAATATATCAGACTTGGACTAAACGTAAGCAAGCCTTGACTTATAACTTCAAGAATGATATAAATAACCTTGATGATGACTTTAACTCTAACTTTTATGTTGAGAATGGTCAGCATCCTAGAGTCATTAAACTCTACAACATGAGACAGATAAGCCTTGAGACTCTAGTTATACTATGTGATGTTGTTAAGTGTATGTCATACTGGGAGAAGAATATTTCTGACACTATTGTATGGCCTACTATCGCTAACCTGATGAGGAAGTATCGCCCATTTTTGGAATACGATAAATCAAAAATGAAGAAAATACTCCTTGACAGATTCGAAGAAACAATGTAATATACAACACATATGAAAGATAACTCGCAAGACAAATCGCTCATATATCGCAATATACCGTTTATATACTAGGAGATAAAACTATGTCTACTTCTTTTGCCGCACTAAAAAAACAGCGCACTTCTAGCTTTGACAAGCTAAACTCTCAGCTACAAAAACTCAACCAAGGGGGTGCTCCTTCTGCAAGTGAAGAGTACTGGAAGCTTGAAGTTGATAAAGCTGGCAACGGCTACGCTGTAATTCGATTCCTACCTGCACCTGAAGGCGAAGACTTGCCATTTGTACGTGTCTTTGATCATGGCTTCAAAGACGTTGGTGGCTGGTACATCGAAAACTCATTGACTACTATCGGCAAAGACGATCCAGTTTCAGAATACAATTCAATGCTGTGGAACAACGGCACTGAAGCAGGTAAAGAGCAAGCACGTAAACAGAAGCGCCGTCTATCTTATCACGCTAACATTTACGTAGTCAAAGATCCAGCCAATCCTCAGAACGAAGGTAAAGTCTTCAAGTACAAGTTTGGTAAGAAAATCTTTGACAAATTGAATGCTGCCATGAATCCAGAGTTTGAAGATGAAACGCCAATGAACCCATTTGATTTTTGGGAAGGCGCTAACTTCAAATTGAAAGCACGTAACGGTGATGGTGGTTACCGTACATACGAGCCTTCTGCTTTTGAATCACCAAGCACATTGCTTGAAGATGACGAAGAGCTAGAAAGAATCTGGAAGAGCCAGTATTCATTGCAAGAGATCATCGATCCTAAAAACTTCAAGTCATATGAGGAACTGAAAGCTAAGCTTTACAAAGTACTCGGTCTTGATGGCAGTACTCACGCACCCACCACAACTGCCGAGGATGATGAGCCGGAGATGGACTTCACTCCTAAATTTAAAGCGCAGTCCGCTCCTGCGTTGGATGAAGCACCCGCTCCAACCGAAATGTCGTTCTCTAGTTCTGACGATGACGATGACCTCGACTTCTTCAAGAGTCTAGCAGACGATTAATTTCAAGGGGGCTTCGGCCCCCTTTTTAATTTTCTGATATAAATAAGTTTAAATGCCAACTAACTAAATGGAAACGTCAATGGCTTTCAATATATCAGAATTTAATGCTAGTATTAACAAGCACGGTGTAGCACAGAACAACTTATTTCTAGTTCGTATTACTGGTACGCCCGTAGCTAGAATTCTCAATCAAGAGGGCTCGACAATGAAAGAACAGGATCTAGTGTTCTTCTGTCGCTCTGCTGATCTACCTGGCTTTCAGATGCAAACTCAAGATGTTCTACCTCAAGCTTTTGGTACGCCTGATCGTAGACCCACCAATATGCCTCTACAACCACTAAACACTGTCTTTATGATTGATAGTAAATTTGCTGTATTAAAGTTCTTTCATAGATGGACTCAAGCAATCGTGAACTATGATAAGACTAGTACTCTAGGTGAAGTAGACGAAGCGCTTCCTTTTGAAATGGGATACAAAGAAGACTATGCCGCAACTGTTGAAGTTGTTGTGTACTCTACAGCCGTTCAAGACTTTACATACACATATAAAATGACTGGCGCATATCCAATTACGATTGGTAATATGTCTACTGCATGGGAGAACTCTGCTGAAATTATGACATTGCCAGTGACGTTTACGTATGATACAATTGAAGTAGACGGGCAAGCTAAAGGTGCAATTGGTAATCGCAGTCGTGGTAACGGTTTGTTGTCATATCTATCAGCCGCTAACGGTCTTATTCAAGCGATTGATCAGATCAAGCGTCCACGCAATATTCAAGATGTTATCAATACCGTTGACAGTGTAAGAACGATTACTAATGCGCTAGGCCTCTGATAAATAGAATGCATTGATTATAGTATAGGAGTATATAATGCCATTACCGAAGATTGACCAGCCGCTTTTTACGGTCACAGTACCATCAAGCGGCAAGAAGGTGAAGTTTAGACCATTTACAGTTAAAGAAGAAAAGATCCTTTTGATTGCACAAGAGTCAAAAGAGATTGAACAAGTCGTAACAGCTATCAAGCAAATTCTAACGAATTGTTTGGTTGGCGTTGACGTTGATGATCTTGCTGTATTTGATCTAGAATATCTAATGCTTAACATTCGTGCTAAAGCGGTAAACAACGAACTGAAGTTCTCAATCAAAGATCCCGACACTGAAGAAGAGGTTAAGATTGAGATTGATGTAGACGATATCAAGATTCAGCGTAGCGAAAATCACGATAACAAAGTATACGTGAATGACGATGTTGTTCTAATTTTGAAATACCCTAACATCGATTTTATGACTGCATTGACTTCTGAGGATAATGATCAATCGATGTTTGATGCTATCACATACTGTATTGACAGTGTTGTAGATGGTGAAGATGTTTACAAGCTAAAAGAGTTTAGCAAAGAAGAAGTGAACGATTTCATTGATGGACTAAGTTCTGGTGTAATCGCTAAGATCAAAGACTTCTTTGATACGATCCCAGCAATGAAGTATGAACACAAGTACACTGATAATACTGGTAAAGAAAAAACTTTCGTTATTCAAGGAACGGAAACTTTTTTTATCTAGTGTTGAGTCATACGAATCTACTCATTTACTACAAAATGATATTCGCCTTGGCTCAACATCATAAATATCAGATAAGCGAAATTGAAAATTTATTGCCTTATGAAAGAGATTTATACTATGATATGTTAGTAGACTTTTTAGAATCACAAAAGGACCAATAAATGGCCGATAACTTTAAAGCCCTTATAGAA